>Ga0136554_1000683_pt1 | contig 12801 bp, 1 predicted proteins | sample AntRauTorckE5431_FD_104637 | JGI IMG/M metagenome (GOLD analysis project Ga0136554, IMG submission 104637) | Saline lake microbial communities from Rauer Islands, Antarctica - Metagenome Torckler E5 #431 | ecosystem: Environmental > Aquatic > Non-marine Saline and Alkaline > Saline | place...
CGTCATCGTCGTTGTCGTTGTTATCGTCGTCGTCGCTGTTGTCGGAGTCGCCATTCGTGTCCTGACTGGGCCCTCGTAACCGCGCCAAGTGACCGAATCCACACTCCATCAACACTGACACAGGGGTTGCTGCACTACTGCTTTTCCTCTCATTGTAATTGCGGCTGCTATCACCGATACCGTTGCCGTCAACACCTCCCCAAGGTCCCACTCCATTGTCAGCATTACCGCCGCCGCCATCGTCGTTTTGCAAGTCATCGGGCATTTCAGGCACAGGGCTGAGGTCACCTCTGTCGTCGAGGTTCATTACTGCACTCGCAGCTTGTACCGCTTTTGCTGCTTTCTGTGCTTCAGCTTCTGATGCAGCTGCTGCTTTGACGTCGTCAGCTTCAAAGGCAAGGGCGAGAATTTCGCCCAATGCTTCTCGTAGGGCGATGCCATTGCCTGATGATACCAATGGGCTAGTGCTGTAACCACCGCCATTGGCACCACCGCCCTTGCCGGCCACCGCGCCCCTTCTGTGGCCTGTTCGCTTTGAACTGCAGTCGAGGAGGCAGGCCTGAAGGCGGGGCAGCACTCGCGAGCGCAAAGCGTCAAATGCTGCTGGCATAGCTTCGCAGCCAATGCGCAAAGCTTGGAGCAGTTCGACGTCCTCTACTTCACCGTCGCGTGGGCTCACGGCCTGAAAGCATCGCCCCTCTCCATTTGATTCCGATGATACAGTGCCACCCTGGAAATAGGTCGTGAAGAGCAGAGCTAATGCCAGAGTTTGTGATTGCAAATCTGGAAAATAACGCTGCGAAAATAACCCCCATTCTTCGTCGTCATCATCTTCTTCGTCCTCTTCGCCTTCGTCATCTTCGTCGTCTTTCACTGCCTCGAGGTTTTCCTTTCCATTCACAGCACTTGCCGCGCCTGCACTAGCGTACATGCTGTCACCGCCGCGATCTCCTCCTTCTTCGTCGTCGTCATCGGCCGTGGAGCTGCGGTGGAAGGTGAACGGCACATTCGATGACTGCCGCTGCAGACGAGACGCTCTCATGCTGTCTGCTTGACCAACGCTAGGAGGCTCCAAGGCCGCCAAGGAGTTTTCAATGAGTTCTTCTACCCAATCTAGCCCTCGCACAGAAGCAAGAACTACCATGTAAGCTGGTAGCGCTGGTGGTTTTGCCTCGGCGGTGCCAGTCGTAGATGAGAAGGAAGAAGTAAAAACAGAAGCAGCAGTTGGTGCTTCTTGATTTTTTGGCGTCGCAGTCGTCGTAGATCGGCGCGCTATTACCGCAGTTGACCATGCAATTAAGCTGTCATATGCACAAAATTCCAAGACGGCAAGCGCAGCAGTGCGCGGTGCAACGGTTGACGCGGCAGTTGGCAACTGTAGTTCGGCCCAAATCGAACGTGACGAGTGTTTAGTCGGCATTTGATGACCACGATTAGCTGCTGCCACTGATGGAAGAGGTCGTGCATGATTATAAGGCAAAGCACGCAACAAGACTGCAGAAAGGGCAGCAGCAAAATTGCCCGAAAAGTTCACTTGAGCTACTTGTTCCAGGATCGTCACAGCCGCGTCTACATCTTCGTGCCGATTTCGGTAAGCCAGCAACGCTCGCTCCACACTCCATTGTCCGTTGAGAATACTTTTAGAGGCGCTTTCATTTTCATTTTGAGTCGAGTCTTCTTTGGTCTGAGTTTCAACAGCGCTATCGCCTTCACTCTGCGTCTCATCTTGAACTTGTTGCAAAGCACTGGCATGCTGCAGCGCTGCCAGCAAGAGCTTCGCGGCGTGCACAAAGGCTTCTGATGACGGGTCAGCAGCAGCACAGAGGAGTACAGCAGGCCAAAACAGTGCGCCTGGGTCTAAGGTGATATTTGCAGCAGCAGCAGGAGCAGCAGCAGCTACAGCAGCTGCGGCTTCATTATCGTCGTCTCCGCGTGAGGACTTCGTCGAAATAACCAGGGTGCGGTCAAGAGCACAACGCTCCATGTAAAGGCACCGGTACGCGTATATGCCGTGCGCCAAAGCCGACAAAGTTGGCGTGCTCGTCAACCGCAGCGGAGCTTGAGAGCTGAGGTGAGCTACTTGTCGCATGCCAGCACTGAGAGACGTCATTGTCAGAACGAAGGCAGTGTCCAGCGAATCCGTTTTGTGAACCGTTACACCTGACCTTGCGTCTGTCGCAGGAGCAGCACCTGATTCAGTGTGTCGACTGCTGCGTTCGTCCTGCTGCATCGCTTGTGCCAACCTCACCACAACGCAGAAAGCACGAGCGGCATTGGTGGAAAGGGGCGCCCTTGCGATAGTTGCTTCTGCGCGTTTCAACCAGGCAATTGCCCAGGAAAGTGGCGCTGAGTTCGATTGCTTCGATACAGAGGGTGCAAACTCTCCGACTCCTGCACCTGCTATAGACTCATGGTCAATTTCATCGTCGTCATCACTGCTACTGCTGCTGTTGTCGTCATCATTATCCCATGCAGCATCGCTACTGTTTTGGCTGCTGACTGCGCTGCTTCGACATTGACTCACAAGTGTGGCACACTCACCCAGTTCAAACAGTACGTACAACGGCAGCTCCATTTTTTCCGTCAAAACCCACTCAGAATTCTCCGCCGAACCCGCAGCGTCTGCCTCCGCAGCCGCAGCAGGCCAAGAAGCAGGCCAAGGTGCTACATGTGGGCCCGGTTGGTTGCCAAAGTCTTGCTGGCTATCACTGTCATTCTTCTGCTTTGTGTTGTTGCTGCTTTGACTCGTGCTTCGACCTCTACCCGCAACTGTAGCTGAATCTAGTTGATTCAATGTGTCAGAGCTCTGCGATATTTCTTTACCGCAAAAGCTCTGCGCCGCTGCTGGGTTCCCCATAATTGCCACAAGGCCATCCACACGCGCTTGCGCGGTGCTCAGTTGCTTTTTCAAACGCCGCTGCTGGCGTCGGTCATCTCGAGTTTTTGCCTTATCCGCAGCTATGCTTTGCTCCTCATCTTCGTTTAAACTGCGATCCATTATTTCAGAAACTGAGGTGGTCCAGTTATCCTCTGCTTCAGCAGCACTCGCAGCAAGGGAAGTTGCGAGAGCATCAACGAGGTTGCAAACAAAAGGAAACAGCGAAGCTCGGAGCTCTGGAGGGCCTCGATTGACTAAGAGCGCTAACGCATGCAACAGGCGAGGCAAAAAGCGCCTTTTTACGAGCATGGAGCACAGAGACTTCAAGCTTTTCAGTGCTCGAAATGTCACCATGACACGCGCCCATTCGCCAGCTGCGCCTTCTTTGGATGACATTATTAGTCTACCAGTATGAGGCACGCCTAATCCATCTCTTGGAGCAGAACTCCCTCCCACCGAAGACTGGGTCCCGCTATTGTCGGCTCTGTTACTGCTCGTGCCGTCGCCCCTATTGTCGTTGCTGCTTATTGTGTTGAGGCGTGTAGCATTACAAGCAGAGCCAAGAGAATCCGCTGCATGACTAAGCTCTCGCACAAGAGCGCCCACCACAACGGACGGTTGTTCGGCACCAACTATTGCGCACACGTCGAGAAATTTGCGCACTTCTGCAGAAGCTGTAGCGCTCCATGCATTCGCCGGCATGTGCGAAGCAGAAACAGCTGCAGTGGCAACCCCCATTAGGGAGGCATTTGATGGCAAATTAAAAACGGTATAAGCACCACCAGCGTGAGCAGTAGTAGCACTAGTGCCACCTCCTCGCCATGATATGCTTTTATCACTTGCTTCGGACGCTGTCGCTCGAATCTGCTCTGCTAGGCGCGCACCTGCCGCCCCACCTAGGCTCGTTGATTTCATTGAAGGTGGCGGTGGCAGTGGCGGTGGAGGCAGGAGCCCGCTGCTGCTCGAACTGCTAGAGCTAGTGGCCGGGCGCCCCAACAGGAGCTCATGCAAGATTTCACCTTCTGTGGACTGCAGCCGCCCCCCGTAAGCGGAAAATGGCGCTTTGCTGCCTGTATTGAGATGCGGAAAGGCTCTCATTTCCTGGTCTGTACTCGTGCCGTCACTAGTGCTAGCCGTGGTCATTAATGGGTCACCTTTGGTCGAGACAGCAGGAGCAGCAGTGGCAGCAGCAGCAGCGGTGCCACCAGTGGGGTAAAATTGTGCCGACCCCACAACAGTGCCATGCCCGCCCAGGCGTACACCTACAGGTATACTGCTACTCGCACTTGTATTTTGAGCAACTCCCATGGCCCTTGTTTCATGCTGCCACGCTAAATGGCCGAGGGAAAGCAAAGCTGCTTGCGCTAAATCCGGCGACGACCCCACCGTTTTTTGCCACACGATTCGAAAGTAGTCGTTTGAGGCTCCTGAAGAGGCTCCCTCGCTGGCCGCTGTCAATTTACCGAGCGCGAGCAAGACATCTAACGCAGCTTGTCTTGCTGGCCCCAGCTGACGAGCAAGGTGGCCTTGATCAGCGAATGAAAAGAATCCCCACCGATGTTCCGAGCGGCGCTTATGCCTAGAGCTGCGGGCTTTGACCTTCTTATCGTTCTCGCTGCTCTTTGATGCAACTGCTGCAGCAGTTAAAGGTGCAAATATGACGCTCGGGTCGTAGTCATTTCCAACACCACCACCATATGGATGCGCGAAAGGGTGAGCGAGGTTGGCCATCCAAGGGCTCGAGTAATCGAGCACAGCGGCTACTAGAGGAGCGTTGCTGCTGCTGCTGAAGCTTGTAATTCCATTGCTGCTGATGTTACCTCCACTTGCAGTTGTTTGCTTGCGAAGCCAGCGCAACGCGCAGGCAAGCACGGCGAGGGTGTACTGAGGTGCAGCTGCCGCGAGCTCGAGGCTCAAGGCACGAGTGGACGGTGCGGCTGCAGTCAAAGCAGGGAGCGCGAGGGGCAAAAACTGGTGTTGTTGTCGCTGGCTGTGGTTTAGAAGGCCAAAAGCACTGCGAACACGATGCAACAGTGCCCAAGCTCGCTGCCTGGTAGTGAGACTTGCTGACGAGAGGTGAAGCAGAGACAAGTGCACAAGCGAACCGAAAAGCTCGCCAGGGCTGACTGCAGCCGCTGCTCCGGACGCAAACACTGCAGGAGTTGTTGTCGTCGTTGTCGTATGAATCGCTGGTTGATTCCTCGATGTTGGCACTGTTGCTGCAGAACTGCTTCTGCTGCTGCTGCTGCTAACATAATTCTCGTTGCCTGGATCTGCCACTGAAGGTGTAACTACTGCTGCTGTGGGAGCTTGACTGTTCAATTCGGATAGTGCACTAGTATGACTGCGATTATTAGCCCATGCCTCCTCGCTCAGAATGTCACCGCGAGTACCTCCCAGAAGAAGGTCTCCTTGTGCTTGTAAGTCCGTAGCGTCTTGACGGCAACGGCTTGCTGCGAGCCTCAGCGCAGCGACAATGTCACGATAAGCCAGGGCGCGAAACTGGATGCACACCAAGGAGCCTTGGTCCAGGGACGTGACAGCTACAATGGGCAAGAGCCCGTCTTTAGCTGCGGCGGCGGCACCACTTTCAGAAAAGCCTTTACTCCCACGCACAGAGGCAGCACTACCGCCCGACCTTACTGCAGCCACCGCAGCTGCTGCTGAAATCGTGTTGTGGTAGTCGAGGGCTACGTCATGGAAATGAGCGAGTGGGTAAAAGTCCACGCTGGGCACGCTGGGATGAACGGCATGAAACCGCTGCGTCCGCTCAACGAGCAAAAAAGTGTCCGTTATGCAAAGCGCACTTTGTGCTGTAGAATGAGCAGAAGTCGTGTCAGCTTTGCTTCGACCCAAGAAACTGCTCGAGGCAAACGCCACAGCAGAATGGCTTGATGATGATGGTGCCAGCGTCGAGCCATGCACGGCGCGGCCTTTGCGGTCTAGGAGAGTCACCGGCCACCGCCGCGCCAGGGAATGCTCTACGGCCCACGTTGACTCCGGCAGGCCACTTGTAGCGTCGGGCAAGGCAGCGGCCAAGCTCGCAGCTGATTGGTGGAAAAAGAGCCGCCGAAGCGGTGACATCTTGGGCTTCAAGTTCACGAGGCCCAGGTGCTGGAGAAGTTGCTTCCCTAAATCCAGCATGGAGGTCGACGCATACACGACGTGCACTGCATCAACTTTGCCCGTCAAAAAGAGTGGCTGCAGGGCGTCTTTGAGGCGCAAGAACCAGGCTACAGGGAGACCGTGCGCTTCATTCGCGAAAAGCATGCCGTCGATCACCACCGATATCGTGTTGTTGTTGCTGTTGCCTGAAGGTGGCGCAGGTTTTGCCTCCGATGCCGACGGCACCGAAGAAGCCGACGGCACTGAAGAGGCCGACGGGAGCAGAGAGGCGCCAGCACCAGTAGTAGTGACTGGTGAAGGCAGGTCTGAGGAGGAGCTGAAATCGAACGACCCAATAGCGTTTGGAGAAAATGGAGGTGACGAAGTAGTAGAAGAAGAAGAAGACGACGACGACGATGATGATGATGATGATGATGATGATGAAATCGAGAACGCGCGTGGCAAAAGTGAAGACGCTGTAAAACGACCTGGAGAAAGCGTGCTTGGCTCTCTTGTTGAAGCTGCCGGTGCTGTCGCAGTTGCTGAAGGCTGGTTCTCAGGGCGCGTGGGGTCAATGAGAGGCAGCGTAGCTTCCAGGATGAGCAACAGCAGCGCGGCGCGGTCTGCTTTCTCCACGCGCCGAGCAACGAAGTAGAACGTGTTCTGGTGGCGGTAAAACACCCGACGCTGCTTGAGGGCATCTAAATCCGCCTTCAATCGGCTCGTTTGCTCGGTGACCAAAGCAGAGAAGGTGTGCCAAGCTGCTTGTTGAGGATTAGGTGCTAGATTAGGCGGCAGCGCCTGCTCCTGAAAAGAACTCGCGTTGGACCTCTTAAAGTTGGGTCCTGAAAAGTCACTGCCGCTCGTCAATGGATTCGAATTAGACCCACCAGGGGATGACGGTGGCATAGTCTCGAGAGAGACGCGAGCGTCTTGAAGAGCACTACTGCTCTCAGGAGTAGAGCTATCCTCACGAGAAGGTGCACCTGATGATGGTGGCTGCAAAGACCGAGAGCGCTCGGACAGGTGCAATGCCAGGCGTAGAGATTCCTCCGACCGCATTAGGGAAGCTGAATGAGCTAAATCTGCTCTTGTCCCTCGAGTGTAGTTGTCATAGTCACGCGATTCGCGGGGCGAACGAGCTACCACGCTATTCATGAGCCCGTGTCGGGTTCGTCTTTCATCGTCGTCTTCGCCTCCTTCGTCGTTGCCATTGTTGTCGTTGTCGTCATCATCGTCATTGTTGCCTTTGCCATTAGATACGCTGTTGTGCCATCGGGCCGGAGCCCTATTGTTTTGTCCAAACTGCCGGTGGTCACTGTGGTGGCTTTGCGCTTCGAACACAACTGCAGTTGCACTGCTACCCTGTGACCCTGCGCTCGACGTACTTTCTCTCTCGTCTTCTTCCTCGTCGTCACTGTCTTCGGCATCGAACGGCGGCGGCGCTCCTAAACTGCGCAGCACTTGAGCCAACCGTATGCTTATAGGAGCTCCTGGACTGAGAACCGAGGCAGCATTATCGCGCACTTTCCGGCGTCTCCTACGCTTACCACCTCTGCTACTGTCGCACTCATCGGAATTATCAGAGCCGCTACTGTCGCTACTGTCGCTACCAGAATTGGTATCCGAATCTGTCTCGCTGCTACGTTTTTTTGGCGGCGACGACGACGCCGTAGACTGGCCACGACCCGAAGAGGTGGAGGCAGAAGCAGAAGGCGGTGACTGCGCTTGGTCTATTTCATGCAGCGTGGTGTCAACGCGCTGTTTTAAGGCATTCGTAACATCACGTGCAGCGAGAAAGTGATAAAATGATCCTTCAACTGAGCCAGAAGAAGAAGAAATTAGTGACGCTGCTGCTGTTACAACTCGTGTGACAGCCGTCCCATTATTGGCCTCAGAGAGCGCATCTCCGCGGTGGCGGCTGTTGTGGCTGTTGTTGCCGCTGCTGCTCCTAATGTTTCCAGTTGGTATTGTTGCTTCAGCATTTCCTATACTCTCTACACCTTCGAGAGTGAGCCGTAGTGGTTCTTGTAAGCTGTTCAGAGTGCGGTGCAAGAATATAAGGGCGCGCCGATGCTTATAGTCCCGCTCTTCGGCGCTCAGCTCCGCATCAGCAGTTGTGGTTGCAGTGGAGGTTGCCACGACTGTGCGCCCAGCTTCTGTGAGTGACTCAGCTGTACCAGCGACCCGAGCACCGGAGACTGTCGCTGATGCAGAATGTGGGCTGGAGGACATCACCGATGGTACGTGCTCGGCAAACACCGGCAATTCGAGTGCTGTAGGCGCATGTAAGATACGAAGCGAGAGGTATGAACCTCCCAGTTCGGTCGTAGTGCAACGGCACGACAAAACCGCAGGCTTCGGGCCAGTGTCGCGCGACAACAGGTCGCAAAAGAGCAGCGCGAGCCGGCGAAGGGGGCGCACAACGTCGTCTCGTGCGAGTGCGCGCAAGCATGGATCTTGACGCAGCGCCGCTATGCATGATGACGTGCCACCGTCATCTCCAGGAGAGCTCATGCCGCCGTTTTTACTTTTATACCTTTTCCCACCGCTACTACCACTGGTGCTGCTAGGGAGGAACGTACCACTCACCAAATGAGACAGAAATTTCGACAATATCATCACCGTAGCCCTCGTAGCAGCACTTGATTGGTTGTTTCTGTTGCTCATTTGCACTAGAGTAGGCAAGAGCCACCTTGTGAAGAGGATTTTGGCCACAGGCATTAGTGCTAAGTTGTCATCTAGAGACGTTAACGGGCTCCACACTTCTTCCATACTAGCGCGAGGGCTGCTCATTGCTCGAGGGTCAGTGCTTGGCCTGGATGACGATCCGGTTGACACATTTGCTGCAGCTGCTGCTGCTGCTGCTGCTGCTGCTGCCGTTGAGGAAGCAGAGGAGTTGGTCGGTACTGCTGATGGGCGAGCGCTGCTGGAGTTCCGTTGCGACCGTGGCATCGAGGCAAAGGAAGCTCCTTCGTGACGCCGGTTGCTGCTCGCGCCTCGGGCACGGCTAGAACTGCGGCTGTGGTAGCTGTTGCTGTTGCTGCTGCCGATTCCTCCTCCACCTGCTTGTGCACTTGCGGATCGCAGTGCCAATGTGCAATAAAGGGCGTGCAAACGACGCACGCGCGCTAGCAAGGCCACCATGGGCTGAGGACAAAACGTCGCAATTGCCAGAAACGACCCCAGGCATCGCTCGGCCAGGCGTTGAAGTTTCAGCGCTTCCGAGCCGGGCGCCGGCGGAGCGTGAGATCCAGGAGGCTCACTCATGAGGACGCCCACGTTCACACACCAATCCGATTTAAGCTCGGAGCTGGGCTGGGAATGAGATTGTTGTGCCGGAGATGGAGCGGGCGGTGGCGTCGGTATCGGCAGCAAAGAAGGGTCTGTAGCATCCGAGTGGAGTGGTGTGGTTGGTGACAGAAAATGAGACATGAACGAATAAACTGCACACTGCAATGAACCATACGTGATAAGGATGAAATTTATGCAAAGAGTCATAGCTGAAGTAGTTTTCTTCGAATTGGAAAAACTCACCAGGGATTGGTAGAAGAGAAGTATCGGCAGCAGTAACGGCGACAGGGAGTGGCTGTTGTGCTGGCATCGACACATCCGCTTCCTTTTCTGCCTCTTCGGAGGCCTCTTCGGCAAGCATCGTAAACTCTTCCTCAGTCAGCTCCCCCGCTTCGAGGGCTTCGCGCAACTGAGCCAAACTCATCCCGCCGGCTTCCTCGGGTGTGGCCTCGTCGAGACCGACACCTTGGTTTGTTCCGGCAGGCGTGAGAGGCGAATCTACTTCATCGAGAGCAACTTCTTTTCCAGGTGCATTGGGCGTGAGAGGCGAGTCGATCTCATCAAGCATGACATCTTTGCCTGCTTCATTCGGTGTGAGTGGCGAGTCCACCTCATCATTCGCAAGGTCTTTCTGTCCTCCTTCTGGTGCCGCAGTGGACTCCAGAGCACAAAGGAGAGGCCGAGCAAGGGCGTCAGCATATGAGCTGCCAACATGACGCAGATAAAGCAGTATGAACTCCGTTCCTGCGGATTCGTCACCAAATACGCTCACGTTAGCCGAGCTCTTGCTGCTGTTGCTCTTGTTGTTGCTCGTGCTGGCCAAAGGTGCCCCTGTAGCTTCGGCTGCCACTGCCCCTCGAAAGCGTGCTGATCCCCGCACAAACTCAAGTTCTGTCACGCGCCATAGGAAGCCTTTGAGGCCGCCGTCCAATGCCGCGGCTCGGTCTTCGTCGGCCGCGGCTCGGGTTCCGGTAAATGCCGAACCGGGGACCAACGACGAAGACGAGGACGAGGGCTTCGCATCAAATGAGTCTGCGCTTTCATTGAGGCCATCGTTTTCAGGAACGTCTTCTTGAAACCGAGAAAAGAAGGACTGAAGCTGATCGTCGTCAATGACTCCTGACACGCGCCGCTCAGGAGTAGGCTTGGACAATACTTTCTCAGGAGACACAACTGCAGCTGTACCACCACCACCACCACCACCACCCCCGCTGCTGCTGCTGCTGCTGGCACGGTCTCCGCGTCCTCGGACGGGTCGGCGTGCTGAAAAAGTTGGCGGCGGCGTCAAGGGGGATTTGACAGGCGAATTTCTTGCTGAAGCTGTAGCAGCCCGTGGAAACGTACTTCTCAGCGGTTGCCCTCGACCTGATGTACCTGAAGAGGTGCGCCTGCCAGTGTCCTGTGAAGTGCCATCACGGCCTACCAGTGGCTGGGCCGCTGCAGCTGCTGCTGCTTTCGCGACCGCAGCCTTCGTAGCTGCCACTGCTGCTGCAGCCTCTGCCGCCGCCTCTGCTTCTACATTAGCGCGCGCTTCCTCAATAGCAGCTTCTTCAGCGGCGAGGAAGATCGTGAACGTGTGCTGGGCAAAGAGCTGAGCTGGGCGGCCGTATGGCGATGCATCGAAAGCTGCTAACAGCAGACGATGCCCCTTGAGGTGCATAGCTGCAGCTACTGCTGACAAAGCAGCTTGGGCTGTGCGCTCAATATAGCCTTTGCTCTTGCCGAGAGTGCCGCCTGGATATGAAGGCACTGCAGCGACAAGAAGAGCTGCCAGCTGCTCCAGTCTTTCGTCATACCCCACGCTTTCGCCTTCACTCCAGACCTGGATCTCGTTGTTCCCCGCATGAGAAGCAGAAGACTTAGATAAAGAGGTGGATAAGGCACCGAGCGCTAAGTTTCGCGAGTGGCTACGAGATGCGCTGGCTACGGTTAAAGCTCGCTGCAGACCCGGCGCATTTCCTGCTAGTAAATGCACGAACATGTCGAGGAAGCACCCTGAGGGGGAATTTAAGCTCTCAGAGGGCGAGTGAGTCGTTCGGAGTGGGCTCCCTCCTTCACCATTTCTGTTGCTACTCTTGCTGCTGCTTGGATTTGTGTGCGCAAACCATTCTGAGCTCGCTTGACCTGCGGGTTCATGCACACCGTCAAGCCAATCACTCCGCTCGGCTGCTGCAATCGCTTTTCGGAAGCCTATGTCCAGATGGTTTCCTACCAAGTGAGCTAAAGCTGCCGTACACGTCTCTTCTAGCAACGACGTAATTGAAGCAGTTGAAGAGTCGCTGATTGAGCTTGAGGTTTTGCCATCTCCCAGCCGGAGCTCACCGATATTACGCCTCCATGAGGACGGAGGGGAGTCTATACTATCCCCATGACCAGCACTCGCACTGCCGGCCGTGGCAAGAAGGCGCTCTAAAGTAAGGAAGTAAGTGCGAAACATTTGGTCGCGCTGGCGTCGGGTGCGGTCGGAACTTGCGCCCGAGGACAGGTGTGGCGCCGACATGAGCGGAGGACCAGAGGCAGCATGTGCTCTCGAGTTCTGCCCTGTTTCTTGTCCAGAAAAAACCTTCCCTGTGGCGTGCACGTCGGTGACTGGTTTGAGCTCAAGTCCTTTGAGCAGCACCTCCAGCGCTTGCATGTACGATAATTCCAACGCAAAGCCCGGTAATGCAGAGCTTACGCTGCTGTCGGACCCTGCTAGTCTGCCCTTGAGAGGCACCTCTGGGACACTAGTAGAGCCAACAGTGTTGCTGCTGCTGCTGCTGCTGCTACTACTGGACGCATGATGAAGCACTTGTGCAGATGGCGAGGAGATCGAGGGCGAAGGTCCTGTTTGCATGGGGGTTGTACTTGAGGCATCCGTGGCGTCGGAAAGGAGGCAGAAACGCCCTGTCGTGCCGCTGTGATAGAGCCATGCAAACAATGTGGACACCATTTGATGCTTGAAATCATCAGAGACTGCACAGACGCAAGGCCTGGTTTTGCCTTCATTACTTCTATGGATTTTGTCATTGTTGCTCCTTTCGTTATCATTACTCCCGCTGTTGTCTCTACCATCATTGTCATGCACGCTGTGAATGTCAAGACTACTCTTTTTCATTCCGCTCGGACCACGCATTGCATGCGAGATCCCATCGTCGAGCATGGCCAAGACAACGTCAGCAAACGTCGAGCGAAGCAACGCGCAGTCCGCGCGTGAAATCGCGGGCCCAAGTGACGACGTACGGCGACCAGATGCCTCTGGCACGGCATCTATTTCTTCTGCTTCCAAACAAACCGTAAGCTCTTTGACCACCGGCACAGCTCCAAGCAACAACGCTTCAAGGGTTGCCACCGCGACCTCATCCATCGGCTGCTGCAGTGCATTTTCCGCAATTGAAGATCCATCTGCGCCTGTGCTCGCGGTACCTTGAACGCCAGGAGGAAGGTTCATCGCTGCTGCACCAACATTGGAGCCTGCAATGTGAGCAGCTACTAAGCCAGTTCGGTGGCGCTGCAAAGCTTGCTTGAGGCAAGACAAGACGCCA
>Ga0136554_1000684_pt1 | contig 12786 bp, 8 predicted proteins | sample AntRauTorckE5431_FD_104637 | JGI IMG/M metagenome (GOLD analysis project Ga0136554, IMG submission 104637) | Saline lake microbial communities from Rauer Islands, Antarctica - Metagenome Torckler E5 #431 | ecosystem: Environmental > Aquatic > Non-marine Saline and Alkaline > Saline | place...
AAGAATGCATTGAAGCATACCGTTGCAATAAAATTACCTCAGAATTTAAATCAGTGTTCATTGATGCATCCTGGTGGCACACGCAAACTGAACCAAATACTGGTAGAACATTGTTCGAACAAGGACCTAGGATTCCTGAATCCAAACATTTTGACATGGATGATATTTGCCTTACCCCTGATCTCAACCCAAATGATCTCCCGCACATGATTCCTACAATGGTAAGTGGTGAGTAGTAATTGGCCATTGGTCATTGGTAACAGTTGTCGTACTAGTGGCACTAATGTGCGACTTCTTGCGTGGTGGGCTGTACGCTTTACATCTTGCTCCTAAAGATACTCACATTTTTTTCTGTGCGCACCCGCTACTACAGAAACTATTCGCCGCGGCAATGGATCACTATGGAATCAAAAATGATCATCACATCATCATTACCGCGAGAGATTCGGTATACTTTACGACAAGGATATGGTTTCTGTTCAAAGCATTCGGACACGATCCTGATAAACTGCACTTGATGCAGGGATCCCTTGAAGAATGGATTTCTGCTGGAGGAGAAGTGGATACAAAGCCTACTGGCGTGCCAGTATTTCAGCAAATGGAACCTGTTCATGAAACCAAATATAAAGTTCTTAAAGAACCTAGCAATGTGTGTGATATGAAGCACGTCATGGGGGCATTGGAACGGAATGATCGTCGTGGTATTGATGGGAATGGAAATGCAAATGGTTATGGTAATACGTTGATACTTGATTCGAGGGGGAGCAGCTTTGCCTCCAAGGGTCACATGCCAGGAGCGATTCATTTGCCCTATGGAAATTGGGTTGAAAAAGATAATACCCAGAAATGGAAAAGTATAAAGGAATTGAGCAATATTTTTAAAGAGGCGGGTGTAGACCCGGCAACCGATCAAGACATTATTTGTACATGTGGAAGTGGAGTCAGCGTGTGTCACACTTTATTGGCATTGGAATTATGTGGTCGAGACTTGCAAGATGCACGCAGCACCTTGATGTATGATGGATCCTGGGCAGAGTATGGCAAAGAAACTGATACTCCAAAGGTGATATAGTAGAGCGTGCACGCTACTACTGTGAACAAAGCACTTCAAAATTTCGGTTGTGATGTAATAATAACAAAAGGCCTTCATCATAATTGCCATCATCTATCCCTTCGTTATCCTTCCTTTAGAGCCGAGGGATAGGGGCTCGATATGGTTGAACCAGCAGAATGGATTTGTCAGTTTCTAGTACCTCCAAGTTACTGTATTAGCGCTCGAATTTATTATTTAGTTGGTTCTAATCTTTAAATTATAAGTTAAATGTATTTCAAAGAAACTGCCTCGACACCAAATTCTGCATTAGAGGTGGGCGTAAGAACATCAAGCAGGTCAGAGAAACCCTACTTCATACTGCCAATTAAATTGAATATTTCGTTCTATTGATGAAAAAGAAAATCAGTTTCGGAGAGAGCCAATTTCTATCAAAAAAAGAGAAAGAAGGCAAAGATGGCACACCATGAAGACAGTACTTGGATGGTCATCAGCCATGACTTCGCTATGTGACATTTCATGTTTCTGTTCTGAGGAAGAAATCACGTATGATTTAATTGCGTGGCGCCACTATTTTGTTTTCATTTTCGAGGAAGATAGAGCTTGACCCGATTGCCTTCCTTTCGTCGCTTCCCATACTGTCACTGCTGTCACTGTCAGATGTGCTAGTGCTGCCATCTGGAGGTAAGAGAAAATCTCCAGAATGAAGTGATATGGAGAGAGAGAGAGAATGAGAGCGAGGTCGGTCAACATGAATTTGGTACTGATCCATGCAGTCGTCCATGCAATCATCAACTTCGCACATTCTTTTGGATGTAAAGATCTCTGGCTTCGATGATGGCATTGCCATGTGTTCTTCCCAAGTAGCATACCTATCAGTAACAGTATGTGGATGTGATTCGGCAGTTGAAGAATTGTTCTTCGATGGTATCAACTTGTCATACGGACTTCGTTCAGTAGTAGGAGTAAGACCATTCTTCTTGATGCTGGAATAATGTTGTGATGAAGATATTGACGATGGGTCGTTTAGTACCATGGACAATCCAGGTTGAGGAGGAGAATGCGCAGAAGCACTAGCAGTAGTAGTTCTGTTCAGTACCGGCAGTTGAGTAACTGACGGGAAGCGCTCACAATTATTACTCAAGTTCAAGATCGTCTTTGGAGTACCAACACCAGAGCCAGTATAAGCATCATCCTCCTGCTTCTTCTGACAGGAATGCTCTTGACAATGGAAATGTTCATATGTTTGATTTTGGTTAGCCCCAACTGGTGTAGATGTACTACTAGTATTAGAAATTGGATGGCCGAGAGGCATTTCAATGGTGGTAGATCCTTCTTCTTCCTCATGATTTTGGCAAAGGGCGGCTGGCATCTTTTTCTCAAGCTCAATATTATTGCATGCTGGATGTTCAAGTTTTCTTCTCTGTTCTAGTATCCTATCGTTGAGCGAAAAAAACATTGCCATGACGAAGCAGAGGTTTGTTCCCAGAGGACAATTTTTCTCAGATTCGCTCAAAGTTGGCAATTCAATGGTGTTTTTGTTCCCCAACCCTGTTTGGCTACCGTATCTTGACATGAATAGTGGCGGATTCGAACAAACTGATGATTCCCATGAAAGGTCTCCTTGTCTTTTTCTTTTTTTAGATGGAGAATAGCTGTCACCGTCATGGTGGTTGCTGGTGATAATACTAGCACAACGATGAGAAGAGGTAGGACTAATATTAACAACTAGCGATTCTTTTTGACAAGGGGAACTTGCGTTCGGCGTTGCCATATCCATCATTGTCAAGTATGCAGCTGCTTCGCCAGAGGTCAGAGCTCCGATCTTGGAAGAAGATAAGAAGCTAGTTTTGACTTTATCCAGCTCATCTTGAGAAGGCATCATCGTGTTCTCCCGATCGTGACAGGGGTTGTGTGAGCCGTAATGTTTGAAAGTATGAATTCCAGTCTCATAAGCTGTCATAAATTCCTCAATGGATTTCGTTTTATTTCTTCGAAACTTTTGAAGATGACTCTTCAGCCTATATTTAGTGTGGTAGTGAATACATAATAATGTTGCCGACAGATGATGATAGAAGTTGATGAGTGGGGGGTGGGTGAAGCTCGGTGAATGAAGCACAGCAAAAGGCATGCAATGACGCCATAACGTATACCGCGCTCCTTTTCGGTTCCTTACCTTTCAGATGTTATATAATTAGCTTTGTTATGCATTTGGTCCATCAAAACTGATGGTGAGCAAGCCTTTAAGCCCTCCATGAAAACACCCTTGACAAAAGAATTATGTGCTTCGTAATCCCAGTCGTCCTCTAGCGGCAAAGGCTCGTCATCGTTAGAGGTAGCAGCATTTTCTCTTGTTTTCAGCTTGTTTCCAGCACTATGGTGCTGGTCATCTTCAGAAATGGCTGATGTCCCGGTATTGGTATCCATCAAAGCCGAAAAGAAGAAAATGTGTTAAAGGTTGCCCGTTTGTTTGTGCGGTCGCTTATCTATGGTTTTGTGGCAGGAGTGTCAGAGTTGTTGATATGCATAACGCATGACAGATGTTACTTGCCCTTTCCCCTTTGCCCAACACCCAACACGTGTCACGACGTGGTATCGAAAAAAATAAGGACATATTTTATATCAGCGTTTTCTTTTGTTGATGAATCTTGAATCTTCAAGTGAATCTAATGAATCTTCGTCTCACATTATTGTCCTTCAATACTATTACTTATTAAGCATTCAATACGATCTCTCAAAGCGGGGGTTGCTTCACCTCTAGAACTATGCATCACTTATAGGCTCACGGTATGAGCATTTCAAACGTGCATCGTGAGATAAATAATGACAGTGTACAGTATCTAAATCGTAATGACAGCATAATCACAATTCTAAATAGCAGTACAACATGGATAACGTATAATTTCGCCGATTTTAGATACACCATGTAAGGCACTACACATCCAACCTTATCCATTGGGTACCCTTTCCCATAGCATAATCCCATATTCAATGTTACAAGCATTCTCAACACCAAGTACCCACCCGATACAGTACCCACCCGATACTTTTAACCAAACTTTTTCAACACATAATCAGTTACATCCCACAGGTTCACACACGCATCATTCCCCACTGAAACTAATACCATTCCATTCACATTCTTTAAAAATTCCATGGCAGTCACCCCACCACGATGAGAATGAGGATAATGCACCCTGGTCGTTTTCTTCTTGAGACTCCAAAAGTATATCGAATCATCATTCGATCCACTGGCCAAAACACTATCATCATTCGACCAAGCGAGAGCATTGATTCTTTGTTGATGAAAGCACCATCTTGATCTACCAATTATGAGAGAATAGGAAGAGCCTTCATCTAAGTTCCAAACACAGATATCGCGTATATCTGCAGATGCCAATTTCGTTCCGTCATTGGAGATTGCAAGGGAGTAGATTGGTAGCAAATGTGTCCCTGCCAATTGATGAATTTCCTCCACTTTATAATCATCATTATCGTTGATTACCTCGTAAATATGAATTATGTGATCACGTCCGCCAATATAGAGAGCCGAATCATTGGCAGACAGACATATGGAAGATGCGTCATAAGGCAAAGCAATGAGATCAGATACGAGTTGATTGTTCTTCATGAGTTGAATGCCATTGACAGTCATGATAGCAGATAGATTTGTTCCATTTGCAATTGCATTGGGCTGTGCAGCAAGTTTGATTTTATCCATTGCAGTGTTTTTGGAAGTGATTCTCACATTATCGTCCCATCCGATGGAAAGGAGCGATGATTCAGTGCACACTAATCCTGTGATGGCACCTGGATGTACCTTGTTCATAATAGTTGTGTCAAACCCTTCTTCTACCGAAGCATAATGCTGAATATTAGTCAAGGCAGATATTTTGGAAGATGATGTATCCCATTGAACAATGACACCATCTGAATCGCAAGTATACATGGTATTTAGAGAATGATTGATTGCGAGCGCACTGATGGGAGCCTGATGACCGGTCTTTGTAGATTCAATGGTGTTGTCATCTTTGGATAGGATGCAAATGCATCCATTGTATGTCACTGCCACTGGGATAGTAGCATCGCCGCAGTGAACAAAGGCACATCCCATGACCATTCCTCCCAATGGTACTTTCTTGCCAGTATCATTTCCACAAGATTGAAATTCTGCTATATTCCATGTTTTAGTAATTTCAAACGATGATTCCGATGATCGTTTGATTTGAATCATGTTGGCAGTGCCATCGGCAGAGCAAGTCAACAGCTGCGTTCCATCATGGTTGAAAGAACAAGAGTATATACTGGCACTGTGTACATTGTCCATTTTGGTCAAAAGTTCCAAAGTCCTACCGTCATAAAAAGCAATGCTTTTGTCTGTCCCTACTGAAGCCACCATGGTTCCATCATGATTGTATCTGACACAATGGATGCTTCCCCTCTGGTGAGCATTTTCCTTAGGGATGTTCTTGTTCTCTGCAGGACTAATTTTTTTAAATGGAGGACCCTTATTAAAGCAGCATTTGAAATCCTCACTTCCACCCGTGACAATTCTCATGGGACGATTTGGCTTGACGGCACAGGAGCTGGCCTTATTTCTAGAATGTTGTCCAATGTCACCGAGTTTGACACCGGTATCCCATTGGATGACTCGTGTGCATACGCTATTTGGATCGGATTGACTTCCTTCACCTACAAGAGCGATTCGCTTGGATTCGAAATCCCATGCAATGTCTCTGATTGGTCCCGAGAGTGCAATTATATCTAGTTTGCAAAGGTGCTCTTCGTTGTCATAGCTCCAGACTCTGAGCTTTCCTCTAACGTCTGCGGATGCGACGTATGCGCCAGATGGGCTGAACTTTGCGACAGTAACGTTAGCAGTGTGGCCTCGGTAGACAAATGACTTCCCAGTTTCAATATTCAGAATGACTACGGAGTGTTTGGATGGATAGAGAAGCAATGGAGATGAAGAGTTTAACCGGCCTGGGTTACCGTGAAGAGATAGAGGGACTCCCCTTTCAACTGTCTTCGGAAGAGGAGGAGTCTGATCAGTCAAAGATGAACTCGGAGGAATGCAGGCGTTGCTGGCGTCTACTGATAAACCCATACTGATTGCTACTTTTTGATTGATGTGACGATACAATAGCAGAAAGCTACAAAAGATATAATACAAGCAAGTAGCAAGTAGGTACAACGTCTCGTGTTTCGTGTTGTTGCTTGTTGCACAACAAACAGTAGTTTAAGAAACCAACATAATAGTTAGGCTGTTTCTAAGAAAATAGTGTTATTATATTAGTTACAATTTACACGCCACGTTTCTAAATTGATATTGTCATGAGCTATTTGAACCTATTTGAACTCTACCTGGTAATACATGTATGTCCAGCACACATGAGCTGCCAAGAGGTACTCTAACAATCCTGCAATTGCGCATTGATTTAATGCGCTGATGAACAAATGCTTCTGCACAATAGTAAATACAACAAATATCTCCCGCAATGGCATCAAAGTTCCTCCCCTCACAACCATCTGAAAGGCTGCCAGAATAGTTGATTGTTTTTTACTGCCTCCAACTACACATTTATTTTGGTCGTAAAATACGCTTTTCTCCTCCTGGGTTCTTTGGAAGTCGCAAGATCTTTCCGAACCTGAAGTACAATAATATGAATATTACAAGGAGCAGACGAGGGGCTAGCTGATGCTAGTCCAATCCAAATGTTCAATGTGCCAACAAGCGAATTACATCTAATTGTGCGATTGGAATACTAGTGTAGTCTTTCTCTTATTTTAGTTGCAAATTTCCACAGTGAATCATATGGAAACGAGTCAAGCTGGTCATTACCTAAACTACACAACACTGTATTGTATCGATACTCGTCTATTCGATATATTCTTGCACAATTCTTGACAAGAAACATTCACATTCACATTAACATTCACATCGTGCTTGAAACTGACACTGCATTTATAATTCGAACTCCAACCTCGACCTCTTTCTCGGTCCACTATCCGTATTATTGATATCCTCACTGGAATCAATCATGTCATTCGAGAATCTACGAAATGAATACGGTATGAGTGCGGACTCCTCCAGAGCAGATGTAGATGCAGTCCCAGATGACACGAATGCGGGTTGAATTCCAGTTTCAAGTTGGACATTGATGCTATGTTTGGAACCTAAATTGTCGCTGTGGCAACCATTTTGATTCTTCATCATTGACATTGACATTGGCACTGCACACAGATCCTTCACTATTTTGAACGAAGAACTTGATCCGGTGACTGGATGGAGATGATCTCGTGCATTTTTGTCCTTGAGCATTTGTTCGAGTTGAGTGACTCTAACTTTGAGCAAATGATTTTCCTGGATCAAATCGTTTTCAATAGCAATGGTAACACCGTCACCTTCACGACATGGATGACCATTGTCTTCTGCATTGGTTTTGATTTGCAGCGCATCATCTGCCATTACCACACCATTCCTGTCAAGAGGAGAAACGGCCACGGGTCGAAAGGCGGAAAAAGACTGTGATTGTGAATTCAAATGAATCTGCAATTGCGTCTCCCTTCTTCTAGACCATGCCTCGTATTCGTCTCTTGGCAATGGCGAAATCTTTCCACCAATAGCGACGCAGTTGTTGTTACTTTGACTGACATTTCTGTTACCACTACCATTACCGTTCACAACACTACTTGTGTAGGTATATTTTCTATCTTTGGTGAGCGGTTCAAATGGTGAGATGGATATCCGTGAGGATGGATTATTGCTACTGTGCTTGGAAGAGTGTTGTCCCTGCTGTTGGTGATGTTGATGTTGATGGTGTTGCTGCTGTGAGAGTTGTGTGTTACGATTTCGGTTGGAATAGAGAAAGTCTAGTTCGTCATCATCTGATTGAGAGTGTATGGAGAAATGCTTAAAAGGAGAGGTTTTATCTTTGGCATCATCCTGTGAGCGACGACCATCATGATGATCATGAATATTGAGAGCAGTCGCATTGGCGTTGCCATTGACATGATCGTTATTGATGCCGTTATGAATAGATGAGAATCCGGAATGTGCCCCAGAATGAAATGCCAAGTTTGTAAACGCAGGTGCTGGTTTCGCAAAGTTGTTGTTGGTACTATGGATACTCTGATGATGATCATGCTGATGATGATGACCTTTGTCGTCAATAACAGTATTATTCCTAGCAGTAGTAGAAGCAGCACAATTACCGCTATTGCTGATACTAATAATATTGCGAGCAGGAATATCCAAGTCGTCACCAGTCTTTGATGTCAGCGGCATTGCATGACGAGACCTCCCCGTCGAGGTCCTCATGAAAGGAAGAGAAATGGATCGACGATGCTGACTTCCCACGGCAACTGGACGAACGATCGAAGTCGTTAGCTCATTATTGGATGATGCAATCACGGATACGGATGAACTAGCATTAGTACTAGTAGTAGCACTAGCGTTAGTACTAGTACTACTACTAGCAGTACTAGTACTAGTCGTATTCGTGTCCAAGCTATGGAAGTTGAAGGAGGCAAACGCTGCCCCTCCTCTGCCTTCCTTGTTATTCATGATGGTTCTACTCGAACTGAATATAGTGTTTGAACTCCTGGTACAACTTTTGTACTAATTAATACGTACTATTTGCAGTTGGTACTTCTTGTAGCTTGTAGTTGCAGTTGGTACTTCTTGTAATTGGTATTATTTGTACCTAGTTGCATTTGTGCAAAAATAGATTTAGGAAACTTCAAACTGTTTGTTGGCGGGAATTTCAAATTCAGTGAAAGAACCGCCAAATCTTTTGAAAATGGTCATCTATTTTAGACTCCGTAACCTCCAAATAACGGAATACAAAGCTTCCAGATAAACGGTCTTGCTTCGATCGTTACCATACCACCAATATTATTCGAAGCAGTTTCATGTTTCATCTTTCATCATTCATGTTTCATGTCTGAGAATATTCATCATTCGTCATTCATCATTCATCATTCATAACATCGTAGTTGTGTTCTTCCTTGATACAATCCAGCGCATCTTGCAGCGTCCATCGCCATTTTTTACCAATTATAAATAGCAGACAGTCATAATAGAATCTATCAATCAGCACCTACCACCAGCATCAGCATGCCGCTTTGGAACCCAGAAGCAAAAGTCCCTACTTTTCGCAATCATTCCAAAAATGGTGCAGAAATGCAGCCTATTCCAATGCCCATGCCCTTGCGTGATGCAGCACGCATGGCAGCACTCAAAAGACTTCGGCATCGTATGACAAGTCTCTGCTCCAAACATGCTGATGAAATTGTTGCCTTGAATGATTCTGCTACTTCTGCTTCACGTCGTCCTCAACGCCAAAACAAATTTCATGGAAAACCACCTGTATTAGCATTCGAACGTTGGTTGTCTCGTGCCGCCCTTCGTCGTGATGAAGTAAATATTCATACTGAGACAATTACTAGTACTAGTACTAGTACCGCAGATGGCAGCATGACTGTCGTTGATGCTTCTGATCCAGTCATTCCATCAGATGGAGTCGTTGATGAGGGACTCGTCAAAGATCTGTCAAGAAATTTCCCTCATTCTGTTGCACACTCCATTGCTGAAATCATGGCAAACGAAGGGAAGGTTGCTGCCGAGCGTGTTGCTTTCGATAATGCTGATGTTACTAATACTGCTTCCAAGGGAGATTCCGATAACACTTCCTTGGATGCTTTGAAGATTGCTGGTGATTGCATCAAAGAATCTATTATTTCTGTCAAACTTGCGGCAAAACTTGTGCAGAAATCTATAGATTACAAAATGCAGCAATCCCATCCTGATCTGCCACCCACAGGTGCAAGTGAGGACATCAACATTGAATCAGGTGCGCAGAATACAACTGTCAAGGGTACGCAAGGATTCGATTTGGAATCGTCACTGAAAACATTGCGAAAAGCTACAGAGACATTGGAAGCATGTGCAAAGAATGGGGAAAGGGTTGCAGGTTATGCATCAGATGTTAATATTAGCGGCTCGAGGAGGCCTGGCATGTATGATGTGGCAATCATTAATAGTGACGGAACTCTCAAGAAACCGTATTTGACAGTGTCTGCTGTGCATTTGAAGAAAATGGTGAGTTTGTGGAGATTTCGGCAGATGGAGGAGGACAAGAGAGAGAAGAAGAAGAACGGCCATGATGATTTGCGAAAAGAACAGGAATATGAATGTAAATATGAACATGATGATAAGCAAGATGGCATAGTACAACTCGAACAGCTACCAGATAAGGTTTTATTTCTAAGATCGCTGTATTGCTGTCTTGCAAGGTATGACGGCTTGAAAGGGGCGGGGTACCAGTGTGCTGTCCCTGGAGGTGCGTTCGATGCAGCCGCAGATCAATGTGGCCTTGGAACAACCATTGAGTGCTTTGCCTCTCCCTTGAATTGTCGCTATAGACGTTTTTGTTCTGCATTTCCAGATGTGGAGGCAAGATTTGGGTCCTTGGGGTCATTTTTTGACAATGCGTTCTTTCCGATAAAAGGGAGTTTCGAATCGAATCCTCCGTTCGTACCGGCCATTATGTTTGCCATGGGAGATAAAATTGATAGAATATTGAGCAATCCAAAGGCAAAAGCTTTGTCATTTTTGGTGATTGTCCCTGCTTGGGGGGCTGGAATACAATTTTGTGAACAAATGGAAGATTCCAAGTTCGTCAGAGCAAAGGCTCGCGTTCTAGCCTCAGATCATGCATACTATGATGGTGCACAACATAATCGTCCCTCCAGAAGTGGATCAGCAGACCTACGACCTTCATCGTGGGACACTGCCGTCATCCTTTTGCAGAATGATGGCGGTGCAAAAAAATGGCCAGTGAGCGCTGATAAATTGGAGTCGACATTTTGTGCTGCCTTTCGGGATGCAGCAGCTGAGATGCCTGCAGAGTCTGCAACAATTGAAAAGTGGGAACGAAGAGGAGTGGCTAGGGGCGGGAAATCGTCGTCTTCTTGGAATCAAAATAAAAGGTCTCGCACATCTTAAAAGTAGGCATAATACAGTTAGCGCCCATACTGCAGCAGCTGGTGCTACAGCCAAAGAATGTATAGCTTCACAAGGCTTACTGGTTTAGGTCATGACAGTGCACTTAATCACTATCTCTTCCCAGAGACTGTTTTGAATTCATTACAATAACAGTGCCCTTCATAGATTCGTGATTTCAATGCTCGACGATCCTTTCAGTGGTTTACGCAAGAAGGGTGTGTACTGTTGTACCTTTGTTGCAAACTCTTGATTGTCTTGTCTTCCGACATGCTTTTCCACAACTCTGCAGGAACAGAAGCCTTTATCAGTAGTCGGAATCGGAATGCAAAGGATTGAAGCAAACTGCTTCTTTAATGATTTATCCATAAAAGGATTTAAAGCTTATCTAGATCTCCAATAGATTGTAAATTGCGATTCAATAATAGTGCTTTACCTCATGACAGTTCTAGTTGCAATAGATAGATGCTTGATTCAATTGTTATACAATGGATCACTTTTCTAAATGTCGTTCCAATCAATACTATCATCATCATCGTTGTCATCCTTAGCTGCAGATCTAGTTATCACGACGTCTTCATCCTGGCTCTGTACTGTTGTTGTTTTTTCTATCATCTCTTCATTGTTATTGTCAACAGTGTCAATACGCGTATCATCGAACATAAAGTTAGAACTCTCCTTCAGTACATCCACTGCGAGGGATTTTGCGACATCTCTATCACAAGGTATAGTGATAAGTCTCTCATCGACAGCCCAGATTGGTTGGGTTTTGACTATTTCCCAATGAATCGGAGTTCGAAAAATGGCCGAAGAAATATCACCACTACCACCAAGGTCGAGGTCTTGTTCTTCTTCACATTTCCGAACCACCAAGTCATACAAATCTCGATACTTTGCTTTCAATACATTCTCCAAAATCGATGATACAAATATCTGATCATCCCTGACACGCAATGTTGAAAAATCAATCACCAAGGAATCCTGGTCCGACCGCTTCTCAATCACAACACAAAGTTCTTCCAACGCATCACAACGTTGACGGAATATATTGCACAATGGACTGCCCTTCCTCTCTTTGCGATAACCTGTTCCTCGGACTGTCAGAAAGGATGGCGAAGCCTTCTTTGCGAGGTCGTATATTTTTCGTTCATCGCGGTTGAGTCGATGACAGACATATTTACTTCCCGTTCCTCTTTGCTTTTTGGCTCCTTTACCATAGCTTAGTCGTTCGACATCGTCGAGATGTGGACGGAATACTTTTGATTTCATGCCTATCTGGTAGTAGGTAACAGATGGATGGCCTGCTTCGATTAAAAGTTTGATTTTTAGTGCCAACTAATGGAATAGTGAATAGTGAATAGTGCATGGAAGACGATGTTGTTGTGACCACTGTCGACTGTCGCTGGAAATTGGATATGCACTACGTACACTTCGTACAACCGTTATTCAAGGGTTAGCCACGCTAACCCCTAGTCTGAGCGGGATAACGATTATGACCGTTACCCCCGGGCTCTGGCATTTGACCAGCACTACTACTAGGTACTGTTGTCCTCCATCGACACAACAGATCACAGATCACCGCAACTCACCACCACAAACCTGCACAGACAGAACCTAACAGAACACACAAACAAACAACACGCAACCCAGCATCCTCCTCATCCTCGTGGCCAACATAGCACAGCTAAATTCGTTGATTTCTTCTCCTATCATTTATATCGATTTACAA
>Ga0136554_1000685_pt1 | contig 12786 bp, 6 predicted proteins | sample AntRauTorckE5431_FD_104637 | JGI IMG/M metagenome (GOLD analysis project Ga0136554, IMG submission 104637) | Saline lake microbial communities from Rauer Islands, Antarctica - Metagenome Torckler E5 #431 | ecosystem: Environmental > Aquatic > Non-marine Saline and Alkaline > Saline | place...
GCATTTAAGATTGCAACTGACCCGTTTGTTGGTAGATTATGTTTCGTCCGCTCTTACTCTGGCGTATTAGAGTCTGGCTCATACGTATTGAATAACCGTTCTGGAAACAAAGAGCGTATTTCACGTATTTTCCAAATGCACGCCAATAAGCAGAATCAAATTAACCGCTTAGAGCCAGGTGATATTGGGGCCGTAGTTGGTTTTAAGGATATTAAAACTGGTGATACGTTATCGGATGTTAACCACCCAATTGTATTGGAGTCAATGGTCTTCCCTGAACCCGTAATTGGGTACGCTATCGAGCCTAAGAAATCAGCCGATCAGGATAAATTTGGTAACGCTATTGCGAAACTTATCGAAGAAGATCCAACGCTTACCGTTGAGACAAGCGAAGAGACAGGACAAACCATTATCCGTGGAATGGGTGAACTTCACCTTGACATTATCATGGACCGGATGCGTCGTGAATTCAAAGTTGAAGTAAACCAAGGTGCTCCACAAGTGGCTTATAAAGAAGCTCTTACTAGCAACTTTGAAACCCGTGAAGTATATAAAAAGCAATCTGGTGGACGTGGTAAATTTGCCGACATCGCTTACGAAATCGGACCCCGCGACGTGGAAGAAGACGAGAAAGGCAATTTGATGAACGGACTTCAGTTTGTCAACCAAGTTGTTGGTGGATCGATTCCACGTGAATTTATTCCTTCGATTGAGAAAGGTTTCCGTGAAGCAATGAAGAACGGACCATTAGCTGGTTTCCCAATTGACTCAATGAAAGTGCGTTTGTTCCACGGTTCATTCCACGATGTTGACTCCGATTCATTCTCTTTTGAAATGGCCGCCCGTCTTGGTTTCCGTAACTCAGCAAAAAGTGCTGGAGCAAGATTACTTGAACCAATCATGGCTCTTGAAATTCTTACCCCTGACGAGTACACTGGACCAATCACTGGCGACTTGAACCGCCGCCGTGGTATCATGAAAGGTATGGATACAAAGCAAGGATCACAGGTGATTAAAGCGAATGTTCCACTTTCAGAGCTATTCGGTTACGTAACTGATTTACGTACTATTTCATCAGGTCGTGCAACTGCTAACCTTACATTCGCTCATTATGAAATCGTTCCGCAAAGCCTTGCTGACGACGTGATTAAGAAAGAAAAAGGACAGTCATAATTTTAGCCCCCCGATATAACTATCGAGATAGGCTTTATATCAAATCAAAAAGATCTCCAATCGGTTTCGATTGGAGATCTTTTATTTTCTTACACGTTGTTTAAAGTTATTTCAGAACAATATTTTTTGCACTTTCAGGAAGAATAAACCTTCTACTTGACTGAGATAAATAAGAAGAACCGTAGTAAAGTTCTCTAACGTATTTCTTTCCGTTTAACTCATACAGAACCCTTGTTGTTGCAGAGGCTACCTCAACCACCTTACCCGTTACAGATGTACTAAAAAGTTGTGCCGCTCCTCGATTCTGAGACGCCATCACTTTTACTTCTCCAGAAGGTTCAATTATTTTAACCAATGCTTTTGCGTCTCCGATTACGTTAAATCCAGCATTAAGTTTTGCGGTCAAATTCCCTTTCCCGTCGCCAGAAAGTAGCAATCCGTTTAAAGCATCGTAACGCCCCACAAGCAGTTCGTTTCCGAAGTTATTACCCACAAGTAAAACATCCAAGTTTCCGTCGTTATTAAAGTCTTCGATTATGGTACCGTTTATTGGGGCAAACTGAGCGTGAGTAGGTAAGGCTTTAATTTTAAACTTACCATTTCCAAGATTCTCCACGTAGACCGAAGCGTTATAATTTAGCGTAAATTCGGTTGCGGTAGAACGCTTATCTTCATCAAGTATATTGTCAAAAGTTGCGTCAGCGTACGCAGTAAATGTATTGTACCGCCCCTGCATCATCGGTAACTGCTTACTCATATCGTCCTTAGCATTATAAGGTGCCAATACCAACTTTTTATCTTCATTTGATTTCGGCAAATAAATGAACGGAATGGCATCGTAGTTACCGTTATTATCAAAATCTCCCGCCAATATTTTAGCAGGGTATTTCTCCGTTCCCTTAAATCGAGCGTTTAAACCCACATTTCCCACAATATAATCTATATCACCATCGCCGTCAAAATCACCGCCGTTCACACTATTCCACATCCCAAGGTAGTTTTCTAAACCCGTACTTTTGAGTTCACTAAAACTCCCTTCCTCATTTATAAATACCGTGATGGGGGCAAATTCTCGGACTATCATCAAGTCGTTGTCGCCGTCGTTATCAATATCTGTCCAGAGGGCATCGCAGGTTAATCCAATTCCAATCAAGGCGGGAAATTTTTCATTCGTCACGTCCACAAATTTGACAACACCTTTTTTGGAATCATTCCGCAGTAGTATACTTGATACAGCTTTCGGGTAATTAAACGGAATATTTCGTCCTCCAACAAATAAGTCTAAATCACCATCATTATCGAAGTCGCTTGCCCGTACGCATGAGCCAGCGGTGTAAAATGCCGGAAGAGCCGTTTTGTTCAGAGAAAAATCACCTTTTCCGTCGTTCACAAATAGTTGATCCTGATAAAATTCAGCGTCGGGCTTTCCTTCGTTACCACCGTTCACGATATACAAATCTAAATCGCCGTCACTGTCAGCATCAAAGAGCAAGCTTCCAATTTCTTCGTTTAGCTTTTTTGTAGTGTCAGGTAGTTGTTGGAGCAGCTTTTCAGCATATCCGCCACCTGCTTGCTGCAACAAGAAACTTCCGCTTTTAAACTTCGAGCCACTTACGTAAATATCTTCAAGTTTGTCACCGTTCACATCACCTACCGCAAGCGACGGCCCCAACTGAGAGAGTTTCTGCGGCATGAGGCTTTGTAGGTTATAATCTACGAAATCACGCTCTTGATGAAGAAAAGTTAAGGGTAGTTCATCAAATAGTGTCTTCTTGGGTACTTGAGTAAAATCGTAGTCATCGAGGGCGTCGCTTTGATTTATGGTGAGTACTTGGTTAGCTTTCACGTTACTAAACCGCTGAGATTTCCCATTTCCCCAGACAATTGTTAACTCGCTCATGCTTTTCTGACTGCCTAGCCCGATGTGCACAACCGGCTCAATAGAAGAAAGATAACCACGGGTCGGAATATTTTCGGCATAGAATAGCTGCCCATCACCATACTTACCCTTCACAACTGCTCCGTAACCGAAGAGGTTTGGAGTATCACCCTTGAACTCTATCCGAAGGAAGTTAGCGTTTTCGGAGGGAATATCTTGGGCAGTATTTTTGTATACAAAAGCCGAATCATTGATATTGTTCACAACGTAGTCCAAGTCACCATCATTATCCAAGTCACCGTATGCGGCTCCGTTAGAAAAAGAAGGCACTTCCAAGCCCCACGCTTCTGTTTTATCTTCAAATGTGAGACTCCCCGTATTTCTAAAAGCATAATTAGAAGTTTTCACTTCGGGAATCTTCGTCATCAGAAATTCTGCCGAAGCGATATTATTGATGCCTTGGCGAAAAGCCATAAAATCGCGGTCGGTTATATCTTTAGGGAAACCGTTTGTAATCAATAGATCCCGGTAGCCGTCGTTATCAAAATCTGCTAATGAAGGGCACCAGCTCCAGTCGGTTTCCGCAATTCCCGCTAAAAGTCCGATTTCGTTAAATGGTAACTTTTGAGTACCCTCTGAAGAGCTTCCCGAATTTAACTGCAATGTATTTCGCATGTATTGGTGCGTATAGCCAAACTTCTCGGTAAACTGATACACGAAGTAATTATTAGGTGCCCCCAATAGCTTTTTACGCAAGTTAGTGGCGGGCTGCATGTCAAGTGACACGATATCGGGCAGTCCATCGTTATTAATATCTGCCACATCGTTGCCCATCGCGGTATTATTAGTGTGCTTGAAATATGACGAAGCTTGATCAGTAAATGTACCATTTTGGTTATTTACGTACATCAAATCATTAGCTACGTAATCATTAGTCACGTAAATATCTTTCCAACCATCCTGATTAATATCACAGATAGTCACACCAAGTCCGTATCCCTCGATGGTGATACCCGCCTCGGCGGAAATATTCGTAAATACCGGATGCCCAAGTTCGGCTGAGTAATCGTTCCGATAAAGCTTATCCGTATTTGGATAAGAACCGTCCAATACCTTTTTGCGGAACTGATTAGGGTATTGGTCAATGACATCAATCAGCACGTATAAGTCAAGATCTCCATCGTTATCGTAATCAAAAAAAGCGGCGTGCTCACCGTAACCTTTATCCGCAACTCCGTACGCTTCTGCCATTTCCTCAAAGACAGGAACTCCATCAGTAACACCCTTATTAATATAAAGCAAATTGCTTCGCTCTTCGGGAGTTTCAAAAATAGTAGCAGACACGTAAATATCCATTAACCCGTCAGCATTTATATCCACTACAGAAACGCCCGAACTCCAACGGTTCACGCTATTTATTCCAGCTTGGGTAGATACATTCTGAAATTTAAATTCGCCTTTGTTCAGATATAATTCATTTCCGACCTGGTTTCCGCTAAAGAAAATATCTAACAAACCATCGTTATTAAAATCAGCTAGACCTACCCCGCCGCCATTATAAATGTACTCAGTAGTGATGATATTTAGCGTATCGTTTGGGTTGATACGATTAGAGAAGGTAACACCCGTTTCGCTTACGGGCAAGCGTTCAAATAAGGTATCGTCTAAGCTACATCCGTAAAGTATTACAGAAAGTATTAGTACATGAATGGGTAAATTACATTTTATTTTCATTTTTCTGATGGTCGTTATTTTATCTCGTTTTGTATGGTTAATTCATTAAATAATGCAAAATAAATGCCTTTACTATAACTATTCTTATTAATAATTGTCAATATCAAATTTTATATTTTAAATAAATTTAAAAATGTATCTGTAAACTTAGTTTCATTGTGCTAAAGTTTTATAACTTTATAAGTGTAGTCTATGGATTTAGGCACTATTCATATCTATTTTTCAACCCTTTAACAACTTAATTTTATGAAGAAAATTCTCCTCTCGAGGCACTTCTGCGTTAGTCTAACTCTACTCCTTTTTATGGGATTAGCCGGATTTGCACAGGGAAAAAAAGTATCAGGTAGAGTCACCGACGGCACAAATTTTGGGATTCCCGGAGTTAGTGTTGCCATCAAAGGTACAACCAAAGGTACTATTTCAGATGCAGATGGAAAATATTCCATCGATATCACTGCGGCCAGCACCACGTTAGTTTTTAGTTCTATCGGTTATATAGCTGAAGAAGTTACGATCGGAAACCAAACGGTAATCGACGTGGCACTTACAGGTGATTCTCAAACCCTCGATGAAATAATTGTAACTGGTTACGGTTCACAATCAAAAAGAGAAATAACCGGAGCCGTTACAACGGTAGATGCCAAAGATCTCGCATCAATTCCAGCAACTACTTTTGCTCAACAGTTACAAGGTCGGGCTTCTGGTATTAACGTTGTGAACGATGCAACTCCGGGCGGTAACGCAACGGTACGTATCCGTGGTTTTGGTACAATTGGTAATAACGATCCATTATTCGTTATTGACGGTGTACCTACCGAAAATTCAGGGAATCTTAACCCGAACGATATTGAAACCATCCAAATTTTGAAGGATGCTTCGGCAGCTTCGATTTATGGTTCACGTGCGGCAAACGGTGTTATTATTGTTACTACTAAGCGAGGTAAAGTCGGTAAGCCGGTGATTTCCTTTAATGCTTATTATGGTACGCAGCGTAATGCTCAGAACGTAGAAGTGCTAAACGCAGAAGAATTGGGTGAGTACCTTTATTTAGCTGATAAGTACGCGGGTAAAACACCTGCTCACGGTCAGTATACGTTTGGTTCTAACGGGGAAGTTACCATTCCAGATTACGTATTCCCAAGTCGGGGAGCGTTAGGGCAAGTTGACGAATCTACGTATTCATTAACTCCTAGTAACGTAAACCCAATCGTTCGTTCGGCAGATACTAACTGGTGGAACGAAGTAACTCAAGCAGCACCCATCCAAAACTACGAGCTTTCAGCTTCTGGTGGCACAGAGAACGGTCGCTATGCCCTTTCCATGAGCTATTTCAACCAAGAAGGTGTAGTTAGATTTATCGGTTATGAGCGTTACACTATTCGTGCGAATACTGAATTCTCCGCTTTGAACAAGAAGTTACGCATTGGTGAAAACCTGTCGCTTTCATTTGACAACCGTAAAGGTGGTTTTGGTAACAGTGAGGAGCAAAACGCGGTAGCTGGTAGCTATAAGCACCACCCATTATTACCTATTTATGATGTAAATGGCTTCTTTGCTGGTGCCCGTGGTGCTAACCTAGGAAACAACTCTAATCCGTACGCTACGCTTTCGAGACAACAAGATAATACCACCATGCGTTTACGCCCTTTTGGAAATGTCTATGCCTCTTTCGATATAATTCCTGATTTAACGCTCAAAACAAGTGTTGGAATGGATGCCTCTGCACAACGAGGACGTTATATTGGCCGAGCAAACCCAGAATACGTAGAAGGAAACTTTGTAAGTTCGTCACGGTCTGAGAATGAGTACAAGTATCAGTGGATTTGGACAAATACACTTAGCTATACCAAGAAGTTTGGCACCGATCATAAAATTGACGCTTACGTTGGTATCGAGTCAATCCGTGAGTTTGGTGAAACTTTTGGAGCGTCCCGTCAAGGATATGCTTTTGAAATCAATCCAATTATTAGCTACTTAGACTTAGGCGACCCTACTACCGCTAGTAATTACGGAAGAGCAATCAGTGACTTCTCGCTTTATTCACAATTTGGAAAGGTTAACTATAGCTTTAGAGATAAGTACCTTGTACAAGGTATTTTACGAAATGACGCTTCTTCGCGTTTCCTATCGGCTTCACAAAATGCCGTTTTCCCAGCATTCAGTGTGGGTTGGAGAATCTCAGAAGAAAACTTCATCAAAGACAACCTACCCTTCATAAACGATATGAAAATTCGTTACGGGTGGGGCAAAACAGGTAACCAAAGAATTGGAGACTACAACGCATATACCACTTACCGAGCAAATATTTTTAACGCCGGTTATCCAATCGACGGCTCACAGAGTATTCCAAGAATTGGTTATGATGCACAAGCCTTTGGTAACCCAGGTGCAAAGTGGGAGACTACTACATCTAACAACCTTGGTTTGGATATAACTATGCTAAACAACAAAATGACGGTAGAACTAGATTTCTGGAATCGGGTGACGTCAGATATGTTATTTAGCATTCCGACCAATTACGCGGCAGGTGATGCAAATGCTCCTTCGTTCAATGTAGGTCAAATGACTAATAAAGGTCTTGACCTAGGCCTTGGCTACAACGATGCAGCTATGGGTGGAGATTTACGTTACAGCGTTTCTGTTAACTACTCGTTATACCGCAATAACGTGGATAGACTTGCCGAAAGTGATAATACGCGCCTGATTGGTGCTGGTTCTCGCTTTGGTCCGATCACAGTTTCGGAAGCAGGAAAGCCAATCTCGTCTTTCTTTGGGTATAACGTACTTGGTATCTTTCAATCTGACGAAGAAGCTAGAGCATGGCCTGAATACGGAGATTATAACGCCGCTGGTAAGTTCAAGATGGAAGACGTAAATGGTGATGGCGTAATTACGGACGCTGACCGTACGTTCATTGGAAGTCCACACCCTGATTTCAATTATGGTGTTAACGTAAATATTGGCTACAAAGCATTTGACCTGACATTATTCGGAAATGGTGTGGTTGGTAATAGTGTTTACAACTACGTTCGTGGTTTCTCTGATTTCAATACTTTTCAGGGTAACCGTTCGAAAAGAGCCTTATACGATGCGTGGCAACCATCTAACACAGGTGGTACCGTACCAATCATGGATGCTAACGATCAAATCAGCTCACGCCCATCTTCTTACTTTATCGAAGATGGCACGTACTTCCGTTTGCGTAATGCACAACTTACCTACGCGTTACCAAGTAGCCTTGCTGCAAAGGTAGGCCTTGGTGCCGCCCGCATTTATGTTCAAGGACAAAACATGATTACAATCACGAATTATACGGGTTTAAACCCTGAAATTCAAACAACAAATGATGGTACTCTTGGATTTGACGGTGGATTTATGCCCGTTTCTAAAAACTTGATTTTTGGAGTTAACTTATCGTTTTAATCAAAAAAATAAAAACAACAACAAATGAAATATAATACACTAAAATACGGTATTCTTTCAAGCATACTGGCAGGAGGTTTATTCCTGTCGTGTGATGATGAATTCCTTACCCGTTCACCACAGGGGCAGTATAGCCCAGATGCTCTTCAATCAGCCAGTGGCGTTGAAGGAATGCTAATTGGTGCGTACGCTATGCTTGATGGTCAGGGACTTGACGGTCAAAATGCATGGAACAACGATATCCAGAGTTGGGTATTCGGGGGTATCGCTTCTGATGATGCCTATAAAGGCACTGACGCTGGTGACCAGCCAGAGCAATCATTCATTGAAAGGTATGACTTTCAAACAACAAACGGTCATATTAACAATAAATGGCGGGGGCTCTTTAAGGGTGTTGCCCGTACTAACGACGTACTGAACACGCTCAAAAGTGTTGAGGATATAGGCGATAGCCGCAGAAAACAAATTGAAGCAGAAACGAGATTCTTACGTGGTGTTTACCATTTCGAAGCTCGTAAAATGTGGAAAAGGGTTCCTTATATTGATGATAACACGTATGACCTGAATGATTTAGAGAGTACTAAAGTTCCTAATGATTCGGAAATATGGCCAATGATCGAAGCAGACTTCGAAGCGGCAATGAATGCTTTACCCGAAACGCAGTCAGAAGTTGGTCGTCCAACGAGATACGCTGCCATGGGCTTTTTGGCTAAAGCCAAGATGTACCAAGGTTGGGATATAAGTACGGGAGCTGCTAATACAGCGAAGCTGCAAGAAGCGAAAGCCTTGTTAGAACAAATCGTGAATAGTGGTAAGTACTCATTAGCTGATAAGTTTGATGATAACTTCCGAATTGTGAGTCGTAATAACAAAGAGTCAATCTTTGAAATACAATATGCGATAAGTAGTGCCTCTGATGCAGCCGCTACAGCCGGAGTAGGCCTTGCTCACCCTTATATATCTCCATGGGGTTGCTGTGGTTTTTATCAACCATCACAGAATTTGGTCAATGCATTCAAAACTTCTCCACAAGGATTGCCTTTATTAGATACCTTCAATGATTCAGATGTAAAGAACGATCAAGGATTATCTTACTCTGAATCGTTTGAGGCTTATACAGGCTCTCTTGACCCTCGTTTAGATCATACTCTTGGTCGTCGTAACATTCTATTTATTGACTTCAAGATTCACGGTAGTGACTTTATTCGTGACCAAACTTACGCCGGACCTTACTCGCCTAAAAAGCACATTGCGGAGAGAGCAGGTTTTGGAATTAGCGGTTGGGGAAATATGTCTAGTAATAATTACCGCATCATGCGTTACGGAATGGTATTACTTTGGTTAGCCGAAGCAGAGGTAGAATTAGGCAACTTAGAAAGAGCAAGAGAGTTGGTAAATATAGTGCGTGCTCGTGCGGCAAATCCAGCAGGTTTTGTACCTAAGGCAGAACAGCTTGCCAGTTCACGTGATGATTACCAAATCATTAAAGGAGCTAATGGAGAACCCCTACCAGCAGCAAATTACCTAATTAAAACCTATGACGCTCCGTGGACAGATAAAGCCACCGCCCGTAAAGCAGTTCGCTTTGAAGAACGTTTAGAATTTGGTATGGAAGGACACCGTTTCTTCGACTTAGTACGTTGGGGTATTGCCTCTACAGTACTAAATAAATATATTACTGAAGAAAAAGACAACCGTGCGTATCTGGCGGGTGCTACTTTCCAAAAAGGAAAGAACGAGTACTTCCCGATACCTTTGAATGCTATTGATCGCTCAGCGAAAGATGGTGTTCCTACGTTGACGCAAGACGCTGCTTATTAAGCAGGTTCAGTTACTATTAATTTAAAAAAGGTTACCCGAATTTCGGGTAACCTTTTTTTGTGCCTTGTCCTGACCTAGAGCGATACACAAAAAAGCGTCGTTATGAAAAAGCAGGTCAATTATGTAAAGCGTACCCAACGCGATTATAGTATGAGTTTAAAGTTGCAAGTAGCCCGTGAAATTGAGGAGGGTCATTTATCGACTTATGCTACCCAGCGTAAATATGGTATTCAACCCCGTTCGACGTTAACGTCTTGATTACGGAAATTGGACATATTTAATTGACAGAGCAAAACGCCGTCAACTATGCCGAGAACGCCAGAACAACGCAGCATGGAACTGAAGGCAAAGGTCAAGGTATTAGAGAAACAGAAACCTTTTGTCGTAAATTTGGTGAATGCCATGCGGCAACCTGTGCCCAGAATCAGGACGAAAAAGACTTTACTACCTCTTGAACGATGAACTCAAGGCCCTAAAATAGGTCGGGAGGAGTCTTTAAATCATAGCAGCGACCCCGCACAATGTAATAATTGAGGTACTTTTTAACAGTTCTTTTTTCACGAGCAAGTCTTGTATCATCTAATTACTCTTAAGTTTAACCACCTAAAACCTGTGTCAGTTTTTAGGGGCGAAACACTGTGCATACGCGTTCATTTCATGTACGTACTGATCAAGTTCTATGAGTTAAGACAAATCGGTTATAGAACAAATTTGTAGTAAAATACTGCTAGATGAACCTACTTTGCACAAAAACCAGAACGCTTCTACAGATAATTCGTAAGTATAACATCAATAACCTAAGGTCTTAAACAAGAAAAAGGAGATAGATTACTCTATCTCCTTCAACTACAAACTGTACTTAATTAATTAGTACCCAGGGTTTTGTTGCAGGACATCTGATCCTTGAACATCTATCTGAGGTTGCGGTATTGGTAGGTACTCATTCTTACCAGAGGTAAAGCGGGCACCACCGAATTTCGTTATCAAAATACTGCCATCATAGGCTAAGTAAGCGTTTAATTCACGCTCGGCGGTTCCCCAACGTACTAAGTCGAAGAAACGGTGTCCTTCCTGAGCCAATTCAAGCATACGCTCCAATCGAACTGCTTGGCGAGCTACACCAGCATCAGTCCAGGCAGCAGCATACGTATTAATCTGATAGTTTGCAGCTGGTGCACTATCGTCATATTCCATGACCCAGCTATCTTGGTTGGCAGCACGTGCTCTAACAAGATTAGTATATTCTCTGGCTTTTTCTAAGTTACCAGTCTCAATTTCTGACTCAGCAGCCATCAACAATACATCCGCAAAACGAATGATGTTAAAGTTCATAACGGCGTAGCCACGTGTCCAAGAACTACCATCAGTAAGAGAGTTCTCTTGCGTCTTGTAATAAACAAACTTCTTAGGTGAGTAAGGACCTGCGTAAGCTTGGGCACGAATCCAAGCTTTGCCTGGGTGCTCTTGCCAATCAAGGTAAGGAACCCCACGACGACCAACGGTGTGGTCTAAGCGAGGATCAACTGGGTCAGTATCTTCCGTAAACGGCTCATTGGCTTCCACATTGTAGTCGTTAAGTAATGCCTTTGCTGGTGTATTGTAAGAACCATCCAATAATGGCAAACCATTCTCCGTACGGAAAGAATTCGCTAACGTAAATGATGGCTGGAAGAATCCGCAGCAGTTACCTGGACCTTCTGGACCGGTGTTGTATGGGTAGTTCAAATCATCAAAGAAATTGGCATTGTTTACACTTCCAGTATTATTAGACGACTGGATTGCAAAAATTGACTCTTCGTGGTTGTCATTCTCAGCATTGAAAATCTGAGCAAACTGAGGTACCAAACCATACTTTTTACCATTAGTAGTTACACCGTTGTCTATAACATCAGTGAAAGTACTTTGAGCCTGAGCAAATTTATTTTGAAATATATAAGCCTTACCTAAGTAAGAAGCCGCCGCCCATTTGTTTACACGTCCGGCATCAGCCCACGTTTCGGGAAGGTTATCCATTGCGAATTGGAAATCCGCTTCGATTTTATCCCAGAAATCTGGAGAGTTAGGTATTAACTCAATACCCAGACCGTAGTCAGTTGTTTCATCAATGTACGGTACACTGTTAAATAACTTCTTCAACTCGAAGTAGAAATGACCACGCAAGAAACGAGCTTGGGCAATTATTTGGGTCTTGACCACTTCACTCACTTGATCCGAGCTTGTTGTCAAGCGGATTACCGAGTTTGCACGGGCAATACCTTCGTACTTCGCTGCCCACGTACCGTTCAATTCACCGTTGGTTGCGTCAACTTCGTAACGTTGAATTGGATTGATGACATTAAAGTCACCAGGGTCAGTACCTTTGTTTGCTTCGCCGCCCATGATACTACCCCATACCCAGTTATTGGGTGCGGCAAGACGGGTAAAACTTTTACCCGCCACCTGAGCGTACGCACCAATCAAAGCTCCTTGCAGACCCGCAGGGCTTAGCAGCTGAGCCTCCCCGATGGAACCCGTCGGGAGAACTTCTAAGAAGCTGTCTTGGCAAGAAAACGTGAGCGTTGTAACGGCAAGTACCGTTAGCCCCATCTTCTTGAAATTTGTCAGTTTAATCATTTTTTCAAAATTTATAATGTTTACCCGTAGTGCATTTAGACAATGCAGGTTTTTAAGTTGTTGATTTTCTTACCTTGCCTTAAGTTTATGAGTTGAATTATTGTCAGTGAAGTGATCTTCGTAAGTATCCTTGTTTTGAACCC
>Ga0136554_1000688_pt1 | contig 12765 bp, 5 predicted proteins | sample AntRauTorckE5431_FD_104637 | JGI IMG/M metagenome (GOLD analysis project Ga0136554, IMG submission 104637) | Saline lake microbial communities from Rauer Islands, Antarctica - Metagenome Torckler E5 #431 | ecosystem: Environmental > Aquatic > Non-marine Saline and Alkaline > Saline | place...
AATGTTTTACAAGAGCGGAAAGACTGTTAGATTCTGAATGAATTTAATGCACATCACCGAGATATTTAGCTCCCTTTGAATATTTTGGGGCTAGTTTAGTCAATCTTGTTTGAACACAGAAAACCACTCAAAATTTTAATGCAATTGAAAATTTTCCATAGTAATTTTCTAATTTAGTAAACATGGATCTGCGAGATATGCCCCTACAGCCGATCCAATTAGGTGATCACGTATTATGTATGTTGCCCAAAGTCTTTTGAAGAAACGCATTCCATATAATGTATGTATGGGGTAGTCTTTTAAAGAAATCCAATCCATAGGGAAAGAAGCCTGCGTCCAATGACAAGAGCTGCGGCCGTAGCTATTACAGATCGTTTCTTTGCTAGTGTAAAAGTAGACCTTTTCTTTTTCCCTACCTGCTGCAAAGACCTCGTTTCGTGTGTCTCTATTGTTTTGTCATCTATTGAGAATTCATCATCACCCCTCTCAACGGATGTGTCATTATCGTCGTCCTCTTCGGAAATATCTTCTAGCCGCACCAAAGGTTGTTCTTTATTCACTTTTTGTGTGAGTGGTGATGGTCCTTTTAGTCTGGAATCAAGACGACTGACGGATGGAACCTTTCTGTGTCTCTCTTTCTCTGCTAGCTTTCGCAAAAGTTCGGAGGCAGCAAGACTTTCACTTGCTCCTTGCGCACTGGCTACATTAGTCATGACACTCTTGCGATTCACATAATCTCTTACCATTGCCATATCACTTTCAACCTGAGCCTTATTTTCTCCAGTACCGGAGTGTTTCTCTTTAGCTGCCTTCTTTTGGAGTTCTGCGTGGAATGCAGCTTTGGCAAGTCCCTGGGCCATTGTGAAGACGTCCTCGCTGACATCGTCAGGTGTTGTCACGATTTCGGTCCAGGCTTGCTCTTCATTGATGGGTGCAATATGTTCTTGCTCAATATCCTCCTCTTGTTCGGCGTCATTCATCGTCAGCTTCCTTTGGAGTTCTTCATGGCGAAGGAGGATTTCATCATAATCGTAATCCAGCTTGTTGTTCTCTGATTCAGATGGGATGGTCACCTTTCTATTTCCTTGGCTCGCATTATCAACCGCAAATTCGTCAGAGTCAGTGGTGTATTCACGCCCTTCGAATTCACTCGCTGGTGTCGCAAAGGTTGATGTTTCTGCGGGAATTGGTTCGTAGTCAGGATACATCTCATCTTGATTTACTTCATTCGCAAATGCAACTTCTTGCGGTGCTTCTTGAACTAAGACCTCTGCGGCCAAACGCTCTTCCTCTTCCTTTATCGCAAATGCTTCGGCATATTGACGTTTTTCTTGATTTTCGATTGCAAATGCTTCCGCAGCGAAACGTTCTTCCTCTTCCCTCCTTGCCAAGGCTTCAGCAGCGATACGGTGTTCTTCCTCTATCGCAAATATTTCAGCAGCGTGTTGTTCAGCAGCCACACGTTCTTCTTCTTCACATTTTGAAAATGCTTCCGCCTCTAGGCGCTCCTTCTCTGCCAAGGCTTCAGCAGCGACACGCCCTTTTTCTTCTATCGCAAATATTTCAGCAGCTATTTGCTCAGCAGCAACACGTGCTTCCTCTTCCCATTTTGTAAATGCTTCCGCCTCTAGGCGTTCCTTCTTTGCCAAGGCTTCAGCAGCCGCACGTTCTTCTTCCTCTAAAGCAAATGCTTCAGCAGCCACACGCTCTTCTTCCTCTATCGCATATGCTTCAGCAGCCACACGCTCTGTCTCCTTTATCGCAAATGCTTCAGCAGCTAGTACTTCGGCAGCTAGACGTTTTTCTTCTTCCTCTGTCGCAAGTGTTTCAGCAGCTAGACGTTCTCCTTCTTCCGCTATCGCATGCGCTTCAGCAGCTAGACGTTCTTCTTCTGCGGATTTCGCAAGCGCTTCAGCAGCAATACGTTCTTCTTCTTCAAATATTGCACGTAATTCAGCAGCAAGACGTTCCTCTTCTTCTGCTATCACAAATGCTTCAGCAGCTAGTAATTCAGAAGCAACGCGTTCTTCTTCTTCCTTCCTTGCCATTCTTTCACAAGCAAGCCGTTCTTTCTCTACTAAGCCTTCACAGGCAAGCCGTTCCTCCTCGGCAAGTGTCTCTGCAGCTAGTTGTTTCTTCTCTGCCAAGGCATCCGAAGCTAAACGGTCTTCTTCTTCTTTCTCTACCAGGGCTTCAGCAGCAAAATGTTCTGCCCATTCCTTCTCTGCCGAGGCATCAGCATCAAGACGCTCCTTCTCTGCAATGGCTTCACAATCTAATCGTTCCTTCTCTGCCGAGGCTTCAGCCGCAAGATGCTCTTCCCATTCTTTCCATGCCAATGCTTCTGCCGCAAGATCTTCTTTCTCTGTACGAGAGATAGCATCTAACCGCTCTTCTTCCTCTTTCGCAAGGGCTTCTACAGCGAGACGTTGTTCGTTTTCCTCTCTTTTTGTCAATCCCTTTGAAAATTTTTCAATAGATTCTTCAATGGTCAAATTAACGTTAAGAATCGAATGAATATCCTGCAATTCCCTCTGAAGATCGTAATCAATGTTATGACTGTAATTATCATCAGATCCAATCAAGACCGCGCGATCCGAATTGAGATATTCTTCTTCTTTTGACCGATCATTTAACGCAAACTCTTCGGTAGAACTAGAACTGCTAGGGGAAGAAAGTGGCGGAAGCAACACCCTCTCACCATTGATAATGACTTCATCCGAGGGACTGTCACCATTGATGTCTCCCATACCATTATTCGCATCAACTTGACTGTCATTCTTTTCTTGATCATCCACTTCTAATCCATCATTTTGATCAGTGCCGTTCTTATTTCCGTTCTGCATTTTAGTAATTTCATCAATATTCATAAGTCCGTTCAAGGACGGAATACTCTTTTGCAGGGATGATATGTAGTCCGTCTTGGAAGGTCTATATTCAAACGTTGGCTTGACAAATAAATTTCGAACATCCAAAGCCAAATCTCCGCCAGAACCAACACTGGCATGTTCAAACGCAGGCTTGATAAAATCTGTGGGAGCATTCAGAGCCAAGTCTCCACTAGAAAGAAGAGCAGTGTTAGCATCATCACTGATACTAGCGAAATAGGGCGGAATCAACACCTTTTCCTCATTGATCAATACTTGATCTGAGAGGACGTCATCCTTGATATTTCCCATGACACTCTGTGGTACAAGTGTGTGATCAACAGAACCAAGCTGTGCTGGTCCGAAGCGATTGTATTTATGACCGACATTCAGTAAGTCGATAGGTTCAGTGGGGTGGAATATGCCATTGATGATTCCAATGCCAGTAACTGAAAGAAGCATGTCGTAGGTGAAATGCATCATTCGCAAGAGTCTAGTGAGCGGTGATTCTTCCAGGAAGAAAAGGGCTGTGGATGCTGTGAGGGTTGATGAAAATCCGTAAGAGGAGAGAGCGGACATGTGTTCCGATAGTTCTGATAATTCCATGTCTGGAGGTAGGAGGTGCAGCGACGATGACGACTTGGAGTTCGAGCTAGTAGCTGCGGATCTGCTAGATGGCTTTTGGATAGAATCAAATTTTTGGGATCCAAGGTTAGCGAGTTGTGACAGCGGAGAAAGATTATATCTTGAGTGCTGTTGATTTCGGTGATGACTTTGGGTTCGTGCATTGTTATAGGTCCTACTAGTAGCTCCAGCATTGATGGTATTACTATTGATATTTGCTGGTGGTACTGTGAAAGCAGCAGCGTGAACTATTGACGGTGTCAAGAGCGCACACGAGAGCAATATCGCACTCATTATGGTCCGTGATTCTGAATTTGGCATTGGGGACTGAGGTTACCGATCGGTTGTTGGTTGGTTATGTGGAATCTTGTTTTAGAAGAATGAGGATTGAGTGTTTTTGAATTTACAGACCGTTGTGTTCAAAAAGAATAAGCAGTGATCGTTTAGTGATCAAACCCAACACTCAGGCCATTTGCGACATTCAAAAAATTCAGTTTGAAAAATCAGAATTCAGTTTGTGATTTGTGATGTGAGCAAGCCAGCTAAGTAGATTCATAACCTGCCTTATTAAATGGTAGGAGTTTCAGTACTACATAATATTATTACTGTTCCATGAATAGAAACAGTTCGTATGTATTGTAGGTTATTATCAACTCAACAACACGTATTAGGACTGACACCACCACGACGGAAGAAAGATCTTGTCTCATGCCGAATGCAACACTTCACGCTTTATAACAACACAACACATGCACATTCAACATACCTAACTACACAAGTTACTCTACACCACAAAAATATTTCTGTCATGAAGCTACAGATCGCCACCATCTTGTCTTGTCTTGCCTCATCAGCGGCATTTTCGACCTCTCCTACTTTCTCGAGTAACAAGGCAACATCGGCTGTATTATTAGCAGCAGAATCCAACAGCAACCTTTCTCGCCGTCAGACATTTGCATCCATCCTTGGTACAACCCTCGCGTTATCCTCTGCAATCGCTGCACCAGTACAAGCTGCTCGTGAACCACAAGCTGAATATCTCACTGAGCCAACCGAGGCATTCAAAGAATCCGAACGCCAACGTGATGAATTTAGACGTCAACAACTCGGCCAAAAGAGGAAATTCACCACCGTCCTTGACAGATTCACATTTGAATCCAAAACCCCAGAATCTTTTGTGGATGATTTGAAAGAACTTAGAAGTTTGGTCATTCAAACGGAAGGCATGCCTGCAGGGATTAAAAAGGATGAGCTGGTCAAGATTATTAGAGCTAAGAAGGCCAAGGGTTTGTGGCCTACCGATGTGGAGTATAATTATCAGGCCTTGATTAGAGAGATCGCTTATCAGCAGAGTCCTAACAGAGATAAGGATATTGATAATCCTCTTTAAATCATAACACTAAAAGCAGTCAGTAAATGAGTCTGAGGCTTGGTTACCAACTAAAGGTCAATGGAGACACCACTGGTCAGAGGTGACGCACGCGCACGTCATTGCTTCACAGAATAATAAATATTTATAACAAGCTTACTTTCTTCCAATTCTGATATCATGAATTCGTGAAAGAATCTGATGCTTAGTTTGATAAAGACATATTAATTTGTAGTTGGAGCTGATATCTTATGCCACACTTCCATCTAGATAAACAAGAGATTAAAATATTACAGTGCAGTAGTGAGCAGTAAGTTACAAATACCCTATAGTTCTGTAGACTCGTCTCTCCATTCGACATTTCCCCGTGATAGTATATCATGTAAATTCAAAACCATCACATCTTCATGAACAACATCTTCATTTCTCTTTTTCAGCTTCCGTCTACGTACAACTAATATCAATATAACGACTGCGGCTGCCAAACATGCACCGGCGATGGAGAGGATTTCAACCCAATGAAGGCCATCATCCCTTTCTCGTGTGTCATGGATCATAATGTGATTGCTTGTGACAAAACAATCGAGACAGTTACCCGATTTTAGCTTATCTTTGGTGACGTGAATAATTGTGCCTCCAATAAAGAAAATAGATAAATGAGATGGGAGAGTTGAGACTGTATAATGCATCCTGTTGTCGTAATGTTTGATCTTTTTCTGTGTGATTGAAAATAGAGAAGTGGAGTAGATGTAAGATAAAGGAATATGCTAGAGGACGACCGTGATTTCATGATCGACGCCATGAAGAATCGTGGGTGTTACTCACCTGCAGGACTCGCCAGGTTGATAAGTTGATATCTTCTTCTATAGCCATGATTTCGACTTGATTGACAGGATAGGTAAGCCGATAAGGCAGCATCTTATTATTCTCGAGAGAATTCATTTCCTTGCGTTCATGACCAATAGTATCACCTTTACATATCCCTGTTGCTAAGTCAAACATGCCTCTCCTCTCACCACCAATGGCATATACTACAGGATTCGTACCCTCGCTTGAATAGATGAGGTTTGGTCTAGCTCTTCCAATTTCCAATGGAGTCTGCATAACCGACCAGTGGTCGTGTTGTAGATTATAAAGTTCTACGGATTGGATCGCTTCACAGTACCCGTCTTCACTCGAAAATCCTCCTGCAACCATTGCTGTGTTGCCAAACTGTGTCGCACCACATGCACCTCTAGGCACATTCATTGACGAGCGAACTTTGTACATTAATTTGTGCTCGTTCATGGATTGGATGGCATCTATTGCAATGGTATAACCAACACTCTGAATATTGTGATCAAATCCGCCCACAAGATAGATCTGCGCTCCAAGAATAAATGAGCAATGTTCCATGACGCCATACTTGCTATTATCAGGCAATTCAATTGTGCTCAATCCTTCATCAAATGTAATCCATTCATCTCTAATTACATCGTAAACATCAATTTCGTCCACGATATTGTGCAGGGCATCAACGCCACCAATAACCCATAGCATACCTCCAATTTCAGAGCTGGAATGTCGATATCTTGTTCTTGGCATAGTAGCCTTTACCTCCATTGCGTAGGTATTACTCACGTCTTCTTTCAAACTTCCACCTTGTGGAGCAAAGATATAATTTGCATCAGAGAGATCTTTGCATGTATACTCTGTAGCAGAAGTACCATCTTTGAGGATAGTGAGTGAAGAACGAAGCGGTCCAATACACCCCCCTTGCAAACTGATGGATTGGACGAGATTACCATCGTCGTTAGAAGCAAGGGTCCTCGCCTGCGATTGGTGGGAGTGTGCTACTGGAAGATTAATGTTACTTTCGTCTAGATGTATCTTCATCTCTCGTGAAATTAAAAATTACCAATAGCAAATTAATGTCAAGTGGAGGCAAGCTAAATATCTGGAGGGTTATCTGGAGCTGGTATAGTTAGAGAGAGTACATAGATTTCAGTAAGAAGAATAAGTGCCATGTGCCATGTGCCATGTGTTTGGTTTGGTGGTGGTGCCTATCTTTTGAAAAGTGATGGGCAAAATTTATTTTTAGTCATTTTCGGTCAAACTATAATTTAACCTGTCTGATGTTTAGCAAAGCAACAAATTCAAATACCAGTATTGAATCCAAAAAGGAAGTGGAGGCGAAGCCTGATGTGAAAAAATGTAAAGATGAAGATTATTTCGAATACATAGTAGGTAGTTTCAGTTGATGAATGATGATCTTGATAGGCTGACGGAACACACAAAACAAATCTGTATTGCTATACTGTGCCTCACCACCGTATCTATATCAAGCATGTCCGCAGCGGATCTGAAACCATTTCAAATAAGACTGAGTCTCAAGGGCAATGTCCCAAAGCTCAAGTCTATCCAAAGTTCAAAGCCAAATCACATCATCTCCATTGATCCTCAAATGTCAATGGCCGGACTTTTAAATCTTTCCCATAAGCTTTTCGGAGTTCCGAAGGGGAAGAACTACAGTATCGAACTCTATAGCGGATTTCCGCCAAAAATGGTGGATCTTGGTCGTGCTGGTGGGGGTAGAGCAAGTTTGGTTACTGCCAATGGGATAAGCGGCGGAGAAGCCATGACAGTCAATATTGTTAAGAATTCAATCGAAAAGAATTCCAAGGCAAAATCCAAACAAGCTGCACAGGTTTATAGTACAAGTAGTGGCAATGAAAATGTCAATGGCAGTGTTCCTTTGCCATTGCAGAGCACGGAGTCTCAGAATGAACCGATCCGTTCAGAGAGCAGCACGACTTCCTCGAGACCGAAGAGGGCATCGGCACAGGCAGCAACCGATTCTTTCAAGGAGGTCATTCGGGCTCAGGATAAAGTGATAAATAGTGAGAGGAAGAAAAAGACAAGTGCCAAACCAAAAAGTGAACCAAGTACTGCTCAAATTGCGGCAAGGAAGAAAGCCACAGAGGCACGAGCGGTAGCTGCAAATTCTAGAAAGATGGCTGCACTGCCTGGAGGGAGACGAATGGACAATGACGAACCTCCGAATGCTGTATCTCCCAATGTAGACTCGTCTCTACAGCGAAAAACAAGGAATAAGTCTAATTCTCTCTTCAAGGGATTAGGTTCTGAAGACGACATCTCATTCGCACTGATTTCCTCACTTGATTCTGGATCGAAAGGGAAGGGCAAAGTATCAAAGGTGTTGAGAGCCTCCATGAAAAAAACTGTTGAGAAATCGTATGAAGCCAGTCGTGCGGTAGTGCGGCATTCGGCGATTGCGTCGCGAAAAGTAATATTTTCCCAATCTGCAAATCAAGGGGAGAACACAAATAATTCCACAGGGACGATTCATGTAAAGTATCCTAAATCTATAGAGGGGCGAGGAAATTATGAAGAGGTAGTTCACATTATTACAGCATTGATGCTAAAGGCTGTGGTACAGGCAGTATATGATGATCATGATGAAAACGATATTGATGGGGAAAGTGCAAGTGGACGAGAAATGCTGAAACCAAACAACATGGCACTTCTTTCTCCTCGAGTGTTTTGGTCTCTTTGGTATCATTATCATAATCAGTGTGCCAGTATCGAGCAAGCATTGGAAATTTTACTGCCGGACCTTGATTGGAAGTTCTTGTATCGTCGAAGTAGACAATTGAGTGAAAAGGCAAAGGATAACTTGTTACAAGAACAAAAACAGGAGGAACCTACTAGGAAAGCAGAAGCCAAGAATACTGCTGCTGGGATTCGGGCTGTGGAAGCCGTGGAGAAAGCGATGGAAACCATGTACGATGAGGCTGTAGTAAATGTTAGAGAGCGCGCAGCACATGCAGCACTGGCTCGCTTTGGCCAAGCAGATTGTGATGAGTGGGAAGTTCAAACACCAACCGACGTAGACGAAGATGAAATAAAGGATTGCATTGCTGCCTGTCCAAACGGCTGTTGCGATCTTGATTCAGTACTCATGAAATGCATTAGAGTACTACAGGCAAAGCTATCCATTCATAATTGGAGGGAATTAGCGAATGCTGTTCCTGCAATAGTGCAGGACGTCTTGAGAAAGGAAGGAATAGAAGCAGAGGCCAAGACAGTAGAAGCATGGATCAGCGAGGCTCAAACACGCTCGATTGAAGAAATTATGTTGGAAATAATTGATGGTGATCAAGACATGTACGAAATCCTTCGTGATGAATTGTCTTCGGCGACTCCCATTGATTTGGCTCTTTGGGCAAGTGTGCCTGCTCTAATTATTGAGGAATCGCGATCTCAAATCATGGTATCAGAAAATGATTTGAGGAAATATTGCTTACGAGCTCGAAAAACAATTGAGACGTTGCAGTGGTTGGAAAAATATTCTACTTCTATTTCTAATTCTACATAGATACTGCTAGGACCCTTGACTCAATGCCTATTTCATTTCTTTCATGTCTCCCCACGTAATTCCTACGCTGCATTTCAGCTTCAACCTTTTGCGGAATTGATTTGATGATATGAGATGAGAATTAGTAGTTGGTGACTCAAGCAATGAGAATAAAGTTAAATAAAAGTGCAGTTATTTGTTCATACTTACGGGACTTTTAGATGTAACTCCTCGCCGCATTCTTCGGTGCAAGCTCTAGTAACGACAGCCTTCAAACGCTCGACCGCTACTTGGCTCGCTGGCAACTCAAAAAGTAGCTCATCGTGGATCTGGAGCCTAATGTAACATTATTGATTAAGTAGAAATGAGCCATAAGTTTCAACATCTTTTTTGAAAATATGCATGAACAAATACTCTACTTACAGCATCCTTGGGGGCGTTCCTGTCTCACCATTACCTGTGCCCTCTTTTCGCCAATCACTAATACGAGATGCCATTTTTAGCATAGCAAGCTTCATGAGATCTGCAGCCGACCCTTGGATAACTGTATTTATGGCTTGGCGCTCGGCCTTACTTTTGAGGTCTCCGTCATTAGAGCTGATATCATCAAGGTACCTACAGAGATTGATAGTCAGTCCTTTATCGTTATTTCCAAATAGACTCTTATCACATGGTTAAAGAACTTACCGCTTTCTCCCGGTGATTGTGGTTACATATTTGTTTGCCCGTGCAAACCGTACCGTATCGTCCATCCAACGTTTGACGCCACGGAAACGACCATAAAATGAATTGAAAAATTTCTTTGCTTCTGATTTGTTGACTCCCAACTTTTTTGCAACAGTGTTCAAGCCCATTCCGTACATGATTGCAAGAGTAACTTGTTTAGATACCGCACGTTCTTCGTCACTCACCTCAGTGGGTGGTTTACCACTTGTTACGCTTGCCATTTGCTTGTAGATATCAATGGCACCAGGTTGGGTGAAGAGGAGTATTAGAGCATCATCATTGCTCATATGGGCAAGAATGCGGACTTCGTTTTGGCTGTAGTCGCACGCAAAGAGACAAGACCCTTTACTAGAACTTGTGAAGAAATTTCTAGGGTATACACCTGGAATAACACTTCCGGTAGGGACCTGTTGCATGTTTGGTTTGCGGCAAGAAAGTCGGCCAGTCCTGACTGCAGTTTGCATCCACATTGGATGGATCTTTTGAATTTGTTTTGATTCACTAGACTTTTTCTTACTTCTTCGTTTGACTTTTCTGCTGTGGGTCTGGTTCTCGTCGCGTGCAAGCTTGGGATACGGCCTAATGTAAGTACTTAATACTTTGTTCAAAGCTCTAGACTCGAGTACGACATCAATTATTCGAATGCCTTGTCCATCTCTGGCTTTTAATTCCTTTTGTATCAGCTTCAAATTCTCTTCCGAGGTGGATTTATGTTGGTTTGAATCATGATTTTTTGAAACTGACACTGAATTTGGTTGTGTTGGGACACGCAGCCCTAATCTATCAAATAGAAGTTGAGAAACTTGCTGTGGACTAGAGAGCATAAAGTTATCGTCCCCTACAATACTTTTCGCTTCTATATTCAAGCGCTCAATTCTGGACTCTAACTCTTGCTGGATCTTTAACAACCGTTTTGCTTTGAAGCCAATGCCAAAACATTCCATACTAGAAAGGACGGATTGGACAGGACTTTCAATCTCACAAAATGCATCTTTCAGCCCATTATTTTCCAGCAATCTTTCAATGATTGGGTATAAGGCGTATAGAAATTCCAAGTCTTCCTTTGCTTGAATTAGTCCTTGTAGCTGTGACGAAGCATTTGCAGGGCGTTCGAACTTTGTTTTAGGGCAAATGTGAGAAAATCCAGTTTTTTTATTTTCTAGCTCCAGCGCTTCTTCCTTCCCATGTGGCGTCAGCATCCAAGACGCAAGCCTCAAGTCCCACATGTTTGGCAGTACTAAATCCAAGTATCCAATATTTGGATTCAATATTTCGTTGCTCCCGTCATTTTCATCAGTGTTCATAGGCATGTTCACAACATCGTTTGCACGGTGATAGTGAAATGGCATGAGTCCCACCTGCGCTTGATAGGTAACTTTGATCAAAGATCTATCCAATAAAATCTTTCTTAATGTATCCCACCTTTCTTGCAACGATGTGTCGCATGAGATCTTCAGAAACGGCCATCGTGCCATCCGTTCAAACCCTGCATCGATGTCCATTGGTCCGTCCTCGGGATCATCAATGGGACACAAAGGAAGTAAAAAACAATCCGTTTCATCACTATCTTCGCTACCGTCTTCGCAATCCATTGGAAATACAAACATGGCCCCAACAAGTGGAGCAGAGGCTTGCATCGCCCTAATCTGATGATCACAGGTACAATTCCACATTGTGCACGGTGCACCTTTCGGTGTACAATATTTTTTTGTGGACGGTAGGAAAGGAGTCGAACACATGCTGTCATGAAAGATCATGGTCCAAGCTACATACTTTTTGCTCTTGACAATTTGCAAAAACGACCGGAGAGCCTCAGAGCTTGCACCAGCGTTATTCACTTGATATGTCTCTGCAAATGTCTCAATGGTTTCTAGTGGTATTGGATCAAATTTGGGCGCTGCAGCTGAGGGTTGGGACGTCGTGGAACTGCTTCTCTGGGATGGATCCTTGGGAAATTGCCGCTTGTTTTTCTTCGATCGTGAAGCTTTGGGTTGGAAGACACCATCATTGTGATCCAGCTTTTGCACCTCCCCCGTGCTTCCGCTATTGCTATAATTTGATTGACCATTTTGCTGTGAAGCATTAGCTAAATCTGTCTCATCAATAGCAGGGGTCTCTACGCCTCTAACCATCGTCCGAATATCTGGAATTGGACGATCTTTTGACTTCTTTTTCTTCTTTGATTTCTGTTGCCTATCCTTACCATTGCCCTTATCGTGTCGGCCTGCACTTTGTTCTGCATCCAAGGATGAGTGATAAGATGCAATTTGACCTACTTGCGCCCAACCCTGTTCCACAGTAGCTGTCGATGCCGTACCTAAATCTCCATTAGTAGCATTCTGTATAATCCGTTTTTGCTTCTTTTTCTTTCTATTGATTGTGGTATTGGATGGATCGTCGGGGTGGTCATAAGTTAATCCGAATCGATGCGTTTGTTGTTGTTGCGATTGTTTTGCAGCAGATGATGGCTGGGTTGAAGAGGATCCAAATGCATTGAGAAAAGGATCGTTTGTATTGCCATAATTGGAGGTGTTTGTATTTTGTGCGTAGACATTCGATGATGCATCCAGCGAATCTCTTTGATCCTGGTGGTTGACATTGTCTCCATACTGTGCGTTTTGTGCGTATCTCTGATTGCTCTGATTACGCATTGAATTGTATTCCTCTTGATGCATTGGTGGTGAACTAGAACTTCCTATATTTACATTATCATTAGCATGAGTATTATCATTATGAAAGGGTTCATCGGCAGTGATTTTTCGAGGAGAAAAGAAGTGTGCATGCTGGTAATATCCCATTGAATCGTAAGTGCAATCAAAAGC
>Ga0136554_1000689_pt1 | contig 12752 bp, 9 predicted proteins | sample AntRauTorckE5431_FD_104637 | JGI IMG/M metagenome (GOLD analysis project Ga0136554, IMG submission 104637) | Saline lake microbial communities from Rauer Islands, Antarctica - Metagenome Torckler E5 #431 | ecosystem: Environmental > Aquatic > Non-marine Saline and Alkaline > Saline | place...
CTGGGCATAAGTATTTCGTTCATTTTTTAATCGTTGGGCGATGCCCTCCATGATGCGCCACCCTGCCGCATCCAAATGTTCCGCGCCATCCAACACTAAAAGAAGCCCTGCACCGCCCCCGGGCAGCCCAGCACTGAGTTCACCACGTGCGCGCATCTCCGCTTCATCTTCTTGTGATGTGCTAGATGCTGCATCGGAAGCAGCACCACCGGCATAGTCAACGCTGTAGAGGTCACCGAAGTCAATACTGGGAGAAGCGGCAGTGCTGCCGCTGCTGCTCGAAAGCGACAGACTGTCGCGACGTTCTTGTTTTAGCTTTTCTTCCTGCCGGCGGACTTCTCCAGGGATGTGCGAAGACGGAGGTGGCGCCACGGACACTCTTCCCATCGCCACTATGAGCTCTGCCAGCATACTTTCATAAATGCGCTGTAGCTCTTCAGGACTTTCTTCCGCGCTGCCTTCGTCAGCGTTGCCGTTTGTGCTGCTGGTGCCAGGGCTGTTTGTGTGGCTACCACTGTGAGGGTCCGGAGAAGCACTCGCTGCTGCAGCTCCCAATGTCGCTGACGCGTCATGGTGAGCTTGCACCGTGCTGTCATCACCGCTGCCATCGAGACTCACGCTGCTCTGAGAGCGCATCGAATACCCCGGAGTAAAAGGCGATGGCTCCGAGGGAGTTGAAGAAAGAGGATCTGGCGAAGTCGAACGCGGAGGCGGTGGCGCTAGATCCGTTCCAAGAAGACGATTGAGACGCCACAGATGAGGCATCAGTTCCGGCGACAAGACTTGATTGGCCACTTCTACCAATTCCGTAGACAGAGAACGGCGCTCCATCGTTGCCGCCACCGCTGCCAAGAACGCTGCCGTTGGTTTTTCATGGGGCATATCGATGGTGTCAGTGTGATAGTCTCGAAAAGAACCGTGGAACTTGTCATCGTCGTACTCGTCGTCATCGTCGTTGTCATTATGTTCGTCTTCAACGCCACCGTCAGTGGCGTTGGTAGCAGCGGCAGTTTCAGTTTCAGATGTCTGGCGCGGAGCCCTGGGAACACGTTTCGAAGCCCGTATTGCATCTTGAACAACTGCGGCTGCACTTGACCTTTTCGCCGCACATCGACCAAGCAAACAGCGGCGCAACAAACTGCCTAACGGTGCTGCCGGCGAGCACCCATCCCCCGATTCTTCCGACAGAAAGCCGGAATAGTTGAGCGCGGAACAGGTGGCCACAGCAACGGCCAAAGGAGGCGGTCCTTGACCGTGTGCCGACCAAAATCTTTGTACATCATCATAGCGATCGGTGTCGCCGACGTCGTTTCCACTCTTTTCATCGTCACTGAGCGTTTCGAAAGCACCTCCTGGTGCATCAGCCACAAGTCGCGACAAGAAACGAGTTTTTCCAGAGCCTTCATATCCTAACAAAAGCATGATCCCACTGGCCGCCACCTGCTGTGATGCTGAAGATGAGTGCAGAGATGCACCAGCTGCTGTTGTAGCTGCTGATGTTGCAGATGACGTTGTTGTTGCTGATGCTGCTACCGTTGGATTGTCGCTTCGGGCACCTTGATCAGCAACTTGAGAGTAACCACATGCTGGGGCAGCATTTGAGGGAGCAATCGCGAGCCGCCGCTCGAGCAAAAGTTGTCGGCACGAAGCATTGGCACAGAGCAGTCCCACAAGGCAGGCGCGCCGCACTAATACCAGATGCACCACTAAACCGCCACCATGAATACTACCATTCATGCCTTCATTAGCACTGCTAGTAGCACTCACACCCCCAATACCATTATACGACATGCTTGAACCAGGGCCGTCTAAACCCTTCAAAAATCGTTGCAGTGGCGGTGGCGCGCGGCCTTCTGAGCCAAAAGCAGCGCCTGCGAACCAGGGAAGTAGCGCTGCTGCAATGGTAGAGCTAGCAGGCACCATCCTGAAGCAATCAAAGAAACATAAGATTGGGTGAACAATAAATCAAAGCAGTAAAGAACAGCTGTACATCAAATGAAGTTCATTTCACAATGACACACACACACAAGCAGGGCATAAAAAGGAAAGGTAACAACGAGGTTCGAAAAGACATACCCGCGCGTGCCGGCAACCATCAACACCACTTCTGACGGCAACCAAGGTTGGCTTCGAGCCAAGGCGGGGTCAGATTCGTCCATTACTTTCCGCCTTGTTGTGCGCCTCAGCCGCCGCGCCCGTGCTCGCTCTTTCTGTTGTGTTGTGGCCCGGCCCATTTGTACTCCGCGTCTACGGATGCTGGTACCATTGTTGCCTCCTCTGTCGTCGTCGTCGTCGTCATCACCGATGTTGTCGCTCTCGTTGTATTTACCCACATCATACTTGTCACCGCCTTCATCATCGTCCTCATCACTAGAGTTTTCGTCTGAGGAATTTCCCCAGAAAGCTCCGTCGAGCTGAGGCGACTCAGGATTACTTTTCCCGTTGGCCCTCTTGCGTCCTTTAGGAGACCAGGGCGACGTTGAAGGTGACGGAAGAGAAGCTCGGAAACTGAGGCTGCGCTTGACGACGGATTTCACTTGCTCTCGCATTGACATCGACTTGGAACTTGATGAAGGCAGCGGGGACCCGCTACTGCTGAGAAATTCCCGAAACGATTTCTTGGCTGACGTCGGACGACTTCCTGGAACTGCTCCGCCTGTCCCAGCAGTTGTGGGCGAATCATCAAGCGGTGGGAACGAATCGCCTCCGGCCATTTTTCTACTGTTTCTGGGCACCGGAGTTCCTAACATGGGCGCTGGCCCTTCTGATTGGAGAGGAGTTTGGAGCTTCGGTGACAAGGGATCAGAAGCAGCAGCAGTGCCATCATCATCATCATCATCGTCGTCGTCAATTTGAGACAATCCACGCAGAGGGGTTTGAAAAGTCGAAGATGAAATCGGCACACCGCGAGAGGATTTCCCGGCAATTACTAGCCTGTCTGCATCAGCACCAGAGGCGTTACCAGAAGCAGCGCCTGATGTTCGCATTCGCAGCCGACGTTGGTGTCGAACTTGACGTTGTTGTTGTTGGCGTCGGTCTGAGCTTTGTCCATCGCCTTCCATCGACAACCACTCACCCGACGCGCCGCGCGTGCCGCCGCCTCGTGCGTGCCCGAGTTGGACTGCTGCGTCCCGGCGGGATGATTCATTCGGCCCAACTCCCACAGCTGTCGCTGCCTCGGCCGTAGATTGATCAACCGCAGCTTTCTGCCGCGTAGAGTAGGCTTCAAGCGACATCGCTAGAACGCTTGCCATGGAGTCGCTCGGACGAATAGCACGAAGTACGGCGTACGGTTCCTTGCTTGAACTTACCTCTGCCGGTGATGATAATGTTGCTCCTGCTATTTCTGGGTCTGAACCTGATGCTTGTGGTGCTCCTGCGGGCCATGAAGCAGCAGCAGCTTTGCCAGCAGCAGCGGCAGCAGAGGCGGTGGAAGCACTTTCAGCATCGAAGCAATCGATCGATAAGCCTCGAGGAAAGTGAACCACAACCGAAAAATTTGGAGGGTGGAAAGGTGCACTAGAAGCACATCCAGCACTTTCTGAAGGCGCAGAGCCAGTCTCAGCTGCAGAAGCAGCAGCGGCGGCACCCGTTGCGTGACCATCACTTGTAGCCGCGCCACTGCCATTATCAGCACTTCGGGTGTCAGCAGTTTTAGAAGCAGTACCCAAGGGAGTGGCACCAGCACTTGTAGTAGGGCTCAGAAGTTGCGCCGGCGGTGTCAAAGGAGTAGCCCATGCAGCTGGGCTGAGAGGTTGGCGCAACGGCCGCAACCGACGCGACGAACGACGATACTGAAGCCGTCCTCCGCCCATCTGTGTGCACACACGTGAAAAAATGGTGAAACGGCACGAGGTTGACGAGTGATGCATAGAAACAGGAAAATTAGATGAATAAGCTGTCTTTTCAACTCCTCTTCTCGGCCTTACTTAATTGGTTCAATGCAAACAAGTTTACCTCGTCCTCGCTCGCTATCGCGTCATCTTCTGCTTCTTCCGCTTCTCGGGCTGCCCACGCAGCACTGCTTTGGCTTTCCTCGTCGTTGTCGTCTTCCGCACTGCTGTATGCATCACTTAGATCTGAAGAACTGCCACTGCCAACTCCGCTGTCCAAAGCTCTTTCTGACTGAAAACTCTCGGCTGTTTGCTTGTTATTCGAACTCAGTCTGGCAGAAGATCGCTTGCGTTTACGGCGACGGCTACGGCGCCGTGCTTTTCGTGCATCAAGGTCTTCTGTACTACCAATAACACCTTTCTGCCTGTGATCTTGAGGCCACCCGTAAGCCATTTGGCTGGAATCACCGGGCACATCACCAAAGAAGCACACACCTTCATCACTGTTGTCTCCGCTGCTGGCTTCGTTGTCGTCGTCGTCGTCATCTTCATCCTCGTCGTCGTCGTTATCGCTCTTGGAAGAATTGTTGACAGCAGCTGCTAAAGACTTCAGACCATCCGCCTGATGCTCCGTGTTCTTGTTCGGTATAGAATCGTCTACAGTCGTAGTTTTGGCACGATTGTCCTCTGCTGCTGCTGCTGCTACCGCGACGGCAGCAAAGTCTCTAGAAGGCCTTCTGTTGTCAGGGCGAGACACCAATTCCAACTCACGAGGTTTGTAAGTCTTGGTCAACTCTTCTGGGGTCGGCGCTGTGATGGCGGCTCCAACAGGAGACGTACTACTCACACTGCTGGCGAAGCTGGCAATGCTGGTACTGCCACGCACACTCGTGGCGGCGGTGTTGTTGTTGTTCGCAGCTTGCTGGGAAGAGCCTGCACTGGGCCTGCGGCTGGATCCAAGCACATTGGGCGTAGAGCCTACGAAAGAAGAGCGCATTGAGGTCCACCGCGTTTGGGGCGGCTCAGGCTCCATTCTGACTTCCACGCGACCGGTTTGCTTCCAGTTCCTCTCGGTAACAGTTGCCAATCGACCAAAGAAACTACTGCCTTCCTTGGCCACGCGCACCAAATCGCCCACTGTTGTAAGGGAACACGAGCAAAAGAAGCGTCAGATAGGGGGGGGGGGCACGAGGCGAACAGTAAAGTTGACAATAAGACTCTTCGACGTCGGTATTGAGACGAACGAGAAACGACAGCCAGGAGTTACGGTACACCCACGGCGACGTATCTCAAACCGAACCTTTTGGGTACACGCCAGGTGTGTCTCCACGGTAGTCACGTCCTTGATGCCGGGCCAAACGAGCGCGGCTGGCTTCCAACTTACGCTTAGTGACCGACTTCGACACGTCCTTCCAAAACTGCCGAGGGTCCGCGATGGAAGGTTCGTCGTCATACCATGACGACACCGCTTGCTGCGACTCAAAGGACGAGCCCAAGTCCATCGAGGTCATTCGGCTGAAATTGTCACCGCTACTCCGGGTTCTCGTCGCCATTTCCCTCAGCAATTTCTGGCCGGCTACCGTGGCCAAAAAGGCGGCTGCCGAATGCCCTCCAGATACCGCCGCTTCAGCAGCAATGGCGACTTCGTCTTCTCCAGCCCCGACCGTAGAAGCGTCTAAATTCACAAGGTACTTTCGGGTAGCATAACCGAGATCCACACTTCCGCTGATACCGCCGCCGACGCCACCAGCTATGCTACCGTAATCAATGGTGCCGCCACTGTCCTCAGACCTCAATGTCGCAAAAGATCCGAACCTGCCGTTTCCTTCGAAGTCAAAAGAACCCAGCACGAGGGAATACCTTTTGCTAAGGCGACTCGAAGAAGAAGATGATGACGACCTCGCGATTCCCGGAGCTTCAGCCTTCGATTTTAGCTCGAGTTCTGCCTTCATTTCTGAGGATGCCGCTGTTGATTCGGTTGCAGACGCGCTGCGGGCAGGTGCAGGAATAAATCCGGCGTCGGCATCGTGCATTCTACTTTCGTGTTCTGCGTGTTCTTTGAGAGCTTCTAACGTATTGCTCACAGCAGAAGCAGCCCGGCGAAGTCGCGTGTGCGAAAGGTTCGGAGGCGATTGCTGTGGGTGTGGTTGGTGGCAATTGCGATGGTGTGACCGATGGTGATGGTAGCCCAAGTCAGCAAAGCGCAAGAGTGCTGCTAAAGATGCTGCCGCAATGCGCGCACGCTGTGTAGATAGCGCAAGGAGGAAGTGCTCTCCTAAGGGGTCGTGGAGCAATTCTGCTGCCCCGCTGCAACTGCTTCTTCCGCTGCCACCACTACCACTATGATAAAAAGATTTAGGATTTGTTGAAGCGTGGGACTGCGATGATGGGCTGTTGCGACCAGAATTGTTGTCGAACGTCCTTTGCACTGGCGCTGGCGGCGGCAGGGGTGGATAAGGTGTGTACAGAGCAACAGGCTGCTTTCGACCTTTCACCTGGTATTGTAAATAAATAAAAGTACAGATGAGATAAATGGAAAGAGTGAACTTAAAAACCCAAAGGAAAGTTTAATTCAAAATCAAACAGAGACACTGGCTTATAGAATAGGCAGCCGTCTTTCATAATTCAATATCCGACAACTTCTCCGTCTTCCATTCTTGACAACGTCGAACCACACGAACTCACCGTGTGCAGTTCCACGAAATGGAACGCCAGCGCGGCCGAGCCCGGTGACGGCGAGCCGTTGCCAATCGCTTCAAGCATCGACTCCGAGCAGAGCACCCCGCCACCGGGCATGTTTTTTGCGCGTTGCATCAAACGAGCTGCAATGTTGGCTGAGTCTCCAATAATGCTGTTGAAAAGTATAATTTTCGGGCAATACGCGAGGAGCTGTTAGAAAACAAGACTTGCTTGCAACAGATAATTAGGAAATGACTTAGCAACCAAAATTAGAAACTTACTTTCAGCTACTCTATATATAGGCCTGGACAACTTAGACCTGTACTCCCGCCGAGTGCGCCCGCCAATCACGCCGCAGAACACGTGTTCGCCGACGGCCATCCCGACGGCTGGGGCCGGGAGCCCGTGCAACTTTTTCAGCTGCCAGCAGATGAGCAAGGACGCCAGCACAGCGCGCACCTTTCGCCAAAAGCAAGACAAAAAAGCGTTCACGTTCCATAACTCAACTTAAACGTGTTGAATCATTACTAAGAGGAGGCAACCTTTGAAGGGTGCACATTGACCATACACCAAGATTGGATGGACATTGATATCGGCATGAGATGCATCGCCGACACGTCTTTTTGAACAGCCTCACCGCGTCATCGTTGTGCACTACAGGGGGCAAACCAAAGCAAAGGAGCATGGTGGTGCCCTTGTCGTCCACTAAAAACTTGTTGATGGAGCCCTAAGGTTTAAAAGGAGCACAACCGATTAAGGCCCACTGGAGTTGGAACCGTTTTTTTTGCATGGCGAAGTAAATCACGAGCAAAAGCAAATCCAAACTATGTATTGGCTCATACGAAAGCAATCTAAAGAAACACAGGATGCCTCAGATAAACAACAGCATATCGTAAACCTTAACATGACCCTCAGTTTTCTGACCTGATAGCGATAGCAACAGCGCTGCACAGTCGCCATCATGGCATGCATTCGTACCGCACCTTCTTGGCTGTACTGTGCAGCGCGCACTTCGTCTTCACTCAAGCCTAGATTCAGGAACACGACCACCAGCCGCCTGGTCTCGTTGGCAAGAGCATCGTCGAGATCCGCGCCACCCCCGCCTCCACCGGTGTAGCTGTTCCGGTGGTGCGCCGAGTCGTTATTGAACGACAGCCTCCGACTTGCCATGCCAGCACCGCCACTGGTACCCGACGTGGGAGGAGTTGACGACGCACGTGCGTAGTCGAGGACTCGGGTAATGGTCGCAGGAATGTATTGCCGCATGCGATCTTCTAACGCTGCAGGCAGCGCGCCGCTGCCACCACCGCTGTTGTTGGTGCTTCCGTTGCCACCTGCGCCCAGAGTACCGTTGAATGCTACGCTGCTGCTGCTGCTGCTGTTGGGGCTCCCCACACCGCTCGCAGTACTGCTATGGCGACGCACCCCCGAGGTCGTTCCATTGGCTCCGTGCTCGCTGATAGGACTGTTGAGGCCACCGCTGAGAGTGCTGTGGTTGCTCGAGTGCGCTTTCCGACTAGCCATGTTGTGGACTCGAAGGGTGCCGCGGCGGCCTGTGCGCGATTCTTTCACGACTACGAAGCCAAGCTCGCTCACGCGATCAATGTCGCACACACCCTCGATGGAGTCCGGAGAAGCCCATCCTATTGAAACGCAGAGGAAGGCAAGAGTTAAGAAGGGAGGCTTGCTGTAGAAAATTGATAACATTCCATACGTCACTTGATCAAACTTTTCAGGTGGCAGTAAGAAAAGTGCCTATTGGTAGTGTTCCTAAGTTAAATGGTAAGGAAATGCATCGGTTTTATTCCTTACCGTGAACTTCATCAACAAGCCCCGCTGTAAACGCGACAGTCGCGTGCCCTACACTTTCCATAAATTTGTCCAACGTTGAACCACGCCGGTGCATGTCTCGATTGGCCCCGGAGGCTGTTGGCGCGCTCGGAGCTCCTGTGCTCGCTGCGTTACCTCCTGTGCTGGCTCGAGGCGCCGAATGAAACATCGAATGGTGCCCTGGAGAAGACGCACCAGGTACAGGTGAAGGTTGCGCGCTGTTAGCACCCGCACTCGACGACGGCGACGACAGCAGAGATGGCGGCGACGACTGAGGCAGCGGCGAATTAGAAGCGCTGGTTTTGGATGCGCCATGCACTGAATGCTGAGGAGCCTTTAACCTGGTTGGTTCTTCAGCTGCTGTCGTGAACGACGACGACGACGATGGTGGCGACGAATCGGCTGGTTCAAAAACACCTTTTGCAGTGTGTGCTTTCGCGGCAGACGAACTTTGTGCTGAACTCGGGTGATGATCATCAGTAGCTGCACCATCTCCTCCTAGAGGCACGCCTTCACGGCCTTCGGCAGGGCTGCTAGCGTCAGTTGATGACCTTCGAGCAAGCTCTTCTTCTCCGTCTCTTTCGCTGACTGAGAAGAGCGTGGTTAGACCACTGCCATGTTTACTCGGGTGTTTCCCTGGAGACATCCCACTGTTACTGCCACTGCCAATGCTTCCGTGGGTGCCGTGGTGGCCACCGTGATGGCCATGGCCAACTGCCGAGTGCGCCACGTGCGCCGTCGCCGACGCCACTGCCGCCGCTCCTTGGCTCAAAGTCTGAAACACGGAGCGGCGGTCGCCTGGCGGCAAGGTGCTTCCTCCGTAGGGCTGGTTTCGGCCTCCGCTAGAGCTTGCGCCTGAGTGCAAGGGACAAGTGCGAGAGCGTTTTTTTAAGAAAAGTAGTGGGTTAGGTGAGTACCAGAGTCAGAATGGGTCGTCAGAACGGCAGGTTGATGGGTGAAAGACCGACACGATGGGATAGCTTGGTTACACGCAGGTGTCCCTCGAGTCTATAGGTCTTCCAATGAAGTTGGCATGAGAAGCTGTCATTATGATTCGTTAAAGACGCTTGATCAAGAACTGTAGGTCAATAGTTGCCCATCCTTGTGGAACTCTGACCTTGGCTGGGCGAATTGAGCGTGCCAGGGCCTAGTTGCCTTGCAGCATCGATCTCTCGGCGCGAGGCACGCAGCAGGTTCCACACCTCGGGCGAAAGGACAACATCGCCCGCCGAGGCATGGTGTTCAGCCGTGTAGGCCTAAATATTACACGGCGAGGAGATTATATACAGAGCAAAGGCGCTGAGGCAGCTGAAATACTTAAGTGCCAAGTACAAGAAAATATTTGACCGGCGAAAAGTATTTTTGAGCGTGAGCAAACTCCTACTCATTCGAGCTACAGTGAGCGATTTAGATAGATTTAGCACACCTGCGTCAAGCCGTCTCCAAGCGCGACATACTCCACGCGACCGAGCACTCCACCGAGGTGCAGCAGCGTCAAGTCGCCCACGCCAATTCCAATCTTCACGGCCAAGTTCATCGACTTGTCGTTTGCTCCACCTGCACTGCTTTTGGCAGCGGCGGCTGCGGCAGCCACCGCGGCCCCCGTGGAGTTAGCTTTCATGGGTGGAGCTCGGCGGCTGCCAATGTCTATGCTACCTTCAATGCCGCCTTCTTCGTTTTTGGTGCTTTTCCCAATCACGACGAAGTCTTCCAGCCAGGCTTGTATATCGAAGGCACAGCGGATAGCGCGAAGGCAGCGCACGCTCAGAGGTTCGCTGCCCAACGGCCAAATAACAATGGCAGCGTCGCCGGCGAACTTCACCACGTCACCACCATTGGAAAAAATCAGCCGCACCATCATCTGAAAGTAGGCGTTCACTGCTGCGGCGACGTGCTCGGCGCCTCGGCCCTTGTGCAGCACGTTCATGCGCTCATTGAGCAACGTGTAGCCACTGATGTCGAAGAAGGCGCACACGGCGCCATGCGGCAAAGTCTGGCGAATCGGCAAGCTAGCCGTTGTGAGGAGGCCACCTTTCTCTTGGTCATACTCAGGTCGCTCAAGCTCGTCCACAATGGTGGACGGCAAATACGACGTTAACGCTTGATCAAAACGCATCCTTTGAATAGGTCGACGAGTAGCGTGGTGGATATCTCGTGCTGTAACTTAAAAGTAACAGCCTATTGATGCAACATCATGTAGCCGGGCCCCAAATTACTATGCTATGCTTAGAACTGGGCAGAAGATGTTGTTTACTCGTTATTAGCCCCTCATCCACTCGTCATGTCCAACAGCGCCGGCACAAAGATGCATGAACTGCCCCTTGAACTGCCGGTCGAAATTGCACTAGGACAGGTTTCGGGTTCTGCGTTGCGGTGCAGAGTGACGTCACCAGGAAAATCCAACCTGTGTCTTTTTACTTGGTTGGTTGTGTTACGTATGTTAGTTATGTTGTGTGGGCTTAGCTCGACTGACCGAAACACTGCGACGCAACCGCCAAGCGCGAGGCTACTTTAGTGCTGAGCTTAGCTAGTAGGCGAGAGCTATGCTGTCTATACTATTGCGTGCCATTGCCATACTTCCGATTGTATCCAATGCATCCATTTCAGGGCTAGCCCCGGGTACTCCTGCTGCGCCGATTTCGACTAGTTCCATTCCACCCCTCGAGCGGCGCCGCGACACCTCACAAGTGCTTTCTGAGGTCTATTTGTTGCGGGGTGGTGCACAGTATTCTCGAAGGAAAGAAAAATCGAAGAGCAGAGACGAAGATCTCGAGGACGACGAATACGATGAGGACATGGACGACGAAGAAGAAGAAGTAGTAGAAGATGACGAGGAAGACGAGATCGGGAGCGATGACGAAGGCTCGGATGTTTCAGAGGGCAGCGAAGGAAATGACGAGGAGGGAGGGTCGGATTATGAAATAGCCTCATGGAAGTCGAATACGGCCCAGTCACAAATCATTCCGATGAGCAGTCTGGGCGCCCGCCTTTTCGCCGAAGCACAGGGTACGTGGTGTGCTCTGGTGGTTATGATCACATACCACACGCACCTTCACTCTCAATAGCTAACTCGTTGTTTTCAGCTGTAATGTTGTGCTCTGATGTGATAGTCGCAGATTAGGCAATCGCGAAGTGTAGAAGCCTAGTATTGCCATCGTTTGCAGTGAATGAACTGTGCCTTTTTCCACGTGTCAAGAGTCGTAGTTGTGTTACAAATGTGCGGCGAACAAGATATAAAAGACAGTTGGAAGAAGATGTACCAAACATATCTAATCACGCCTCTCATTCTTGGAAGACTCGCCATCACGTGTATCTGAAAGTTAGCCGACCAAGCTCTATCCTCAACTTTCGGTTTTACATTACCCTTTCTTTTTTTCTATTTTAGGACTCGCGGCCCGAGGTCAAGCTGCGGTGCGCGACGCCAAGGGCTACTTTTCCAGCGACTTTGAAGCGCTGCTGTTAGCAGCCACTAAACCGAACGACAGCGAACGACCGCCGGACGCGAGGTGAGATTAGGAAAAAATAGAGTAATGGAATCGCTGTTTGAAAGATTGGTGTGCCGTATCATATGACTAAATCTCATCCCCATGGACCATCACCGAACCTCTGCTTGTTCCATCGCGTGCTCTTACGGTATAGCGTGTCGCACTTGCTGGAGAGCGTGGGCACTTTTGCGCGGAATTTCGAAGCCACGGACCCGACGAACCCTTATCGAGTCACCTTACGAAAGTTATGGGCGAAACTAGCCGAGAAAAACTGGCGCACGACGTTGAAAGCACTGTATTTGTTGCACTCGCTCGCGTCGAAAGTGGAGCCTGAAGACGCGGTAAACACTAGGAGGATAAAAGGGATTAGAATCTGAAGTAGATTGGAATGATGGGTCTATGTGAGAAATATTTGAAAAAATGATTACACGGTTAAAGCATATCTAAAGCTCATCACCTTGGAAATGAATTGTAACTACAGAAAACAAAGGCCTATCTTTTGACTCCTTGATCTCATCATGTGTTTTCATTGTTGCAAACAAATAGGTCTTGTTTCGCCACGCGTACGAAAAACTCGCCAAAGAAACTGATCGCCGCACGGGGGTGAAGTACTTTTCCCTGGGTCCCATTTTGGACATCGGCCTGCAGCCCATCCACGACGACCACGACGAGAGCAGCGGTGACGAGGCCTCTGCCAGCGGAAGGAGACCAGGCGCCAAGGAAAGCCGTTGGACCACGCTCGCGGCGTGGGCCAATGCGGAAGCGAGCGACATGGCGCCGTTCGTAGACGCGTACGCGAGGTTTGATGGGGTTTCCGTGTTGCACATGACAAGAGAAAAGAGGGGGAGTGGGGTGGACGAATTAGAAACATCTGCAGAAGTAAAATAAAATAAACACACGCGCATGCTCTGAGGACATGAGGGGC
>Ga0136554_1000691_pt1 | contig 12729 bp, 11 predicted proteins | sample AntRauTorckE5431_FD_104637 | JGI IMG/M metagenome (GOLD analysis project Ga0136554, IMG submission 104637) | Saline lake microbial communities from Rauer Islands, Antarctica - Metagenome Torckler E5 #431 | ecosystem: Environmental > Aquatic > Non-marine Saline and Alkaline > Saline | place...
GGAAAAGATTCAAATGGGGTGTTGATTCTTGGTGCAACGAATGTTCCTTGGGAACTTGATGCAGCTATTCGGCGCCGTTTTGAGAAACGTGTGTATATTCCTCTCCCCGGAGCACCAGCGAGGACATTGATGGTTAAATTGAATCTGGGTGATACTCCCTCTTCCTTGACTGAGGAGGATTTTGAAACATTGGGAGAAATCACCGAGGGCGCAAGTGGATCAGATATTATGGTATTGGTAAAGGAAGCATTGATGCAACCACTCCGGACATGTCAAAAAGCGCAACAATTTATAGCAGATGGCGAGTTCTTAGTGCCATGTATGAAATATCCAAACTGCTCCAAATGCCCACCAAAACTATCTAGGGATAAAAAGGGTAAAGATTACACTTGCAAGAGCTGTGGCGCAATTAGAATGCCGCTGTGGGATGTTCCACCTGAGAAACTCAAGGCTCCTGATGTAACCGTTTCTGATTTCCAGAAGGTTTTGAAGCATTCCTTTTCGTCTGTCTCTGCTGATGAGTTGACACAATACGACGATTGGACCAAACAGTTCGGCCAGGAAGGCGCATAATTTTCTTGGCTTGAGGGCCAAAGTCATGGTACCAATTGCCTTGACACTTGATGACAATTTTTTTCAATTCCATTGTGCGTGCCCAGGAAAGTTCCTACACAATATTGTCCTTCTAAATGATCTAAATTTAGTTTTTCATCTGTTCTTTTCTTGTGGTGAGACAAAGATTGCACTTGTAAAATCCCTCCCTATGAAAACTTGGAGGCGAACATAGCTATGTAAATGTACCGGTATTTAGAGCCCTTGTGTCATTTTTTTGGAATTCCTCCGCAACTCGTCACTTTACTTCGCGATTTCCTTCATGAAATCTCCCTCAATCGGTACAGGAAGTTCAAGAACATTCATTGCTATTTCTACATAAAAGATAAAGTAACCTACCGCATGTTCTGCGTCAAGGTTCGCATTCAATTCAACATTTGCAACAGGAGCTAGTAGAGTAGATGTTGTAGCAAAGCCTAGACGTACACCTTCCAAAACTCCATCTGGATCCACTGACAGTGCATTCAAATCTGGCTTCTGTTCGGGTACATTAAGAGGAAGAGGACGTGCTCGCTTCCATGGCGCGATTACTCTTAAGTTGCTGAGCTTCTTCATCGCGCTCTACCCAATACATAATATTTCCTTTGAGACACTTGAACGCCCTTGACCCTTGGCAGGCAGTAGAGGGATCATTTTTTCGCTGCGTTCAGAGGAAGAACATTGGTGAACTACCTAGCTTGTAATTACACGATGATGTCAATTTTACTTCCAAAGTCATGTTAAAATGTAGGAGGTTATTCATCATCTGGTTTGGGACAAGTGGAAAATCTTGTTTTTAATGTCACCATTTAGAGTTGTTCTCTACATATTATACAATGTAACTTTCATAAATACAGTTCGAGAATAATTCTGCCGTTTGACCTTTAAAGCAAGCGCTTGTTTAAAGTGCATCTTGTCAAGTAGGCAAAATAACTTACACCAGCATTTCTACAGGAGAAGAACGGGTGAACGGTAAGCTCTAGAGCCAGACGGTGTATGCTATTTTCCATGCATCATTCGTTTAAAAGCACAATGCATATTTTTGATTAAAAATCTCATCTTTCATGAAAGTAAAGCTCGTTTCATCTGTCATCATTCACTGATGTGCATTGATGAAACCTGCAATATCAAACTTGCCATCTTCTCCCTTTCTGATAACGCCCTTCTCCGTGATAATACCTGTGATGAACTTATTTGGAGTATTATCGAAAGCCGGGTTCCAAACGGGCATACCATTAGGAGCGCGACTTGAAGTAATCATTTCAGCTGCAGGTCTTTCCTCAATCTCAATGCAATCTCCATTTTCCAACTTTATATCTAGCGTAGTAAAAGGCGCAGCCACATAAAAAGGAACATTGTGCTGATATGCACAAAGAGCCAGCATATAAGTTCCAATTTTATTCGCCGTATCTCCATTGGCACATACTCTATCAGCGCCAACAACACATGCGTCCACCCCTTTGGTTCTCATCAATGCCGCAGCAGCAGAATCGCAAATAAGCGTTCCATTGGGCATTTTTTCTTCCATAATTTCGAAAGCAGTCAGTCTCGATCCTTGATTGTAAGGACGTGTTTCAAGGCAGTGAATACTTTCAAGTTTGTTCATTGCATGGAGAGAACGAGCCACACCAAGCGCAGTACCATATGCGGCAGTAGCGAGCGATCCTGTATTACAAATTGTCACAAGTCGAACTGACTTGCAATGAAACGCTGGGAGATTTTGAAGAATATCATTGGCTCCATTGTTGCCAATTGCTTTGTTATCAGACACATCCCTCTGGAGCATAAATTCTGCATGAGAGATGACGGTTTTCACAATATCGTCTTACGTGTCACCAGCATTCTGAATGGCAGCGGTCAGTTCGTCCATGGCATTGAATAGATTGACTGCCGTAGGACGAGATGTCTTCAGGTATTCAATCTTTTTGAGAACAAAGTCAAGCACGTCATCTCTTTCTGTGAGAACATTGAGCTTGGATATTGTGTCAGGATTTGTGGCAAGATCTACAGATAGTCCAAGGCAAGCAACAATTGCGATGAGTGGAGCACCTCTGATTTGCATGCTACGAATGACACCCCAAGCGGCCTCCAAGTCAGGAATCAGGATGTATGTCTTCTCGTGAGGAACTAGCAATTGATCCAATACAGAGAGTTTGGGATTTGATCCTCCTACATTGCTATAGATGAGGGACTGCAGGTTGTTGATGGAAGCGTTAGATGCCATCTTGAAAAGGTTGATTCGTTGGTTATATGTTATAATATGGTCACCATTCACCATCATCATTCATCATCCCATTGTCCATTGTCGCTAGTAGCTAGTAGCTAGCTAGATCCGTTGAGTAATCATTGTTGAGCATGTTTTTAGTCATGCAATTTGTCTTTGACACAGTTTTGACACTATGCTATGCCTTAAGATAGGCCTTCCAATTAGGCCTATTAAAAGTGATGTGGAAAGAAACAACGCAACTAAGAAACCCGGATATATGACAACACTCATCATCAAAGAAGGCACCATCTTGCAACTGCTACATGCTACAAGACCATACTCTGTAGCTAGATTAGATCGGATTAGATCACATCAAACCTCACTCACCTTCAATTTCGACCAAAAATCCAATCATGAATTCTACATACATTCTAACAGTCTCTCTCGTCATCTTGTTTGCATCATTAAACGATGCATTCCAACCAGCTTCAATATGCAGTAAAAAGTTTGCAACGCATTCTTCGAGTATTCGGAATTTTGCAACTATTCTGAATGCCAAAGTTGGAGGCGATGAAGAGGATAGCTTCCCTAGCGGTGATTCTTATAAAGGAAGCGTGGACTGGGACGCGGAGTGGGCCAAGGTAGTCAAAGAAAAAGGACCAGATATCGAACGGCCAGGAAAGGACTATTACAAGAATGATGCTCAAAGGGCAGCTCTCAAGGCTCAAAAGGTTACCGGTGAACAGATTAAAAAAGTCAAGATTGTAAAGCCTGACGTTGACTTCAAGTCGTTGAGCGCAGATCCTAAATTTTGGATTGCAATATGTAAGTGAGACATGGAAGCTATGCAATTGGGCTCCCAGTGGCGTTACTGAACAATGTTTTTTTGTTTCGTTCTCGTTTCTTTTCTCACAACAAATCCTTGATTGATTTCGAAGTGGCGGTCGTTAGTATTGGATTAGCTCTCATTAGCGCCCCTGATATGAGCTCATACCAATCAAATGATTCGTTATACATATAGAGAACACATGTTTTATTTGTTTCCATTGTATTATGGATGGCTGCAGGACGGATATGGATTCCTAATATATTTAAGTATGATATTGTATAAATTCCATCACGCATCTTGTTTTCAGGACTAGTGTTTCATCTTCTTGTGCAAATATTCATCTAATTTGTCCAAGTCACCATGCCACAAATCCTCGGCAGTTGCATCACGTATGCTTGCAAGCTCCTTCTCTGTCTTATTAGCTTCATCTTGGAGGGATTGTATTCTTTCCACTGTTAAAGATGATAATGGCATATTCAATAAGTAGTCGTATTGCTTCAATTCATCGCCTTCGCTTAGTGACAATTCATCTTCCACATTATCACTCGCACTCCCAAGATCTAACCTTGTCGATGCTCGAGATCTAGTCAGAATATTTTCTAAAGTGCCCATTGGCGCAAATTCAAGTTCTTCCAATTGATGCACTGTATCCTTTTTGCTCTTATTTCCACGAACCAAATCTAAGCTACCATCCACCACATTTTCAATGAACTTTGCTTTGCTACGAATCAGTTCTGCGGAATATTCCTTAGAACATTCAATCGCTTCTTTCCGATCGTGATAAAGTCCTAGCCGAATTGGAAAATAATCATTGACAATTTCCTCTGGGAATTCATATTTTTGAATGCGCATATTGGAGTCAAATGCGTGCATATTCGTGAGAGGCATGTGTCCATCCAACTTGAATGCTTTGTCCAAACCGGATTGCATCATACGGTTTAGTTGGACTGCTTTCATAGATACATTAAATGATACAGTTGTTGTGGTGTGGTTCTCTACGAATGAATCTATTTCGCCCTTACTTTGCATTCTCAGAAGATGGTTTTTGTAGTCGTTGGTCCATTTTCCGACAGGCAGTTCGGAAATGATTACTGACGTCCTTGATTTTTTCTATGAAAGTGCGTTAGATTGATTGTGAAGCTTCTCTCTCAAATACGATAGATCACATGATATTTGAATAACTTACATTGGCCTGACCAAGAGTGCGATATCCACTTTTATCTTCTTTAAGTTCAATCTTTCCAGTGAACCCACGGGTCCATGGTCTAATTTCTGGCAAACTGTCCTCTTCATTAAGTTTGGCTCTAACATACTGTAGTACATCCCTCACATCATGCTGGGGGATGAAGGTCGACCAACCAGTGCCAATACCTTGAGCACCATTAATGATCAACAAAGGGAGAATGGGACAATAAAATTTGGGCTCAATTATGACACCATCATCTTCAAGATGATGGAGAAGAGGACCATCTACATCAGGGAAGAGTAGTCTTGTGACTGGTGATAGCCGTGTGAAGATGTAACGGGGCGAGGCAGCATCCTTTCCACCTGCCAAACGGGTCCCAAATTGTCCACTGGGTTCCAAAAGATTGATATTATTTGATCCGACAAAATCTTGTGCCATTCCAATAACTTGAGAAAAGAAGGTAGTAAAATTACATGTGTCAGTAACCTATAGATCAGTGGAATATTTTGTCTACGGTGCATTCACATCAACTTACTTGTCGAATGCAGAGACGCTTCACCGTGATGGTAGGCTGAATGCTCGGCGACGTAACCAGTGAGCTGAGCTACCTTGATCTCATTTTTCAGATTGCGCTTGAAGCACGCATACAATACCTTTCGTTGTGACGGCTTCAAACCATCAATGGCGCTAGGTATACTACGGATGTTATCGGCATTGGAAAAGTGGATCATCTCCTTATTGATGAAATTCTCATAAGATACTGCGGTTTCTTCTGCGGAAGGATCATACAAAATGAGGGTTTCGTCGTATTGCTTCAACCACTCTTTACGTTCATTTGACCTATCCTTTTCAAAAACCATGTCAAGCAAAAGACCGTCTTCATCGCTTTCCCACTTAAATGATCGGTGATGGTTGACAAAGTCGCGGAAATATTCTTTCGCTTCGGCTGGAGTACTTGTACCAAGACCTTTGTAGTATTTGATGTTCCACTGATTGATTCCATCCTCAGGAAGTTCACTTCGCCACGAGTTATATTCGGCCATAGAATAAAAAGTTTTAGTATCTTTTTTCGCTCCTTTCTTCTTCGTAGCTTTTATTAGAGGAGTAATGAAGGATGACAAAAACGGCTTCTTCTCAGGACTATCAACAGCTGGCATCAGTAGACTGGGCCAGAAATGACGAAAAAAATTCATGACAAGTCCTTTTATATGTGATCCATCCGCATCCTGATCAGTCATTAGCATAATATGGCCATATCTGAGTTCATCTCTTTCACTCTGCGTTTCATAAGTCTTTTCAAAGTCGAGCCCTAGGATCATACACAAGGCCTTGACCTCTTGATTGTTGGTTAGTTGCGTGACTGTAGCATCTCTAACATTCAGAAATTTACCTCTCAGAGGAAACACGCCATGATGTTCTCTGCCAATAATTTCGAGACCTGCTACAGCAAGTGCTTTTGCAGAGTCTCCTTCTGTCAGTATCAGAGAACAATTTGAACTCTTTTCAGAACCTGCCATGTGTGCATCATCTAGTTTAGGAATATTCAGGAGCTGCCGTCTTGTCTTCTTTGTCCCTCCTACATGTCTCAGTAATGCGGCCTGTTGCCGACCTCTAGCAGATCGCACAACTTGGTCAATGATACCAGGTCCGCCACTATTCTCGTCTGCCACTAATTCGTTTAAAAATTTATCAGTCAGTGTATAACGACTTCCAAATGTAGAAGGGCTAGATGTCAGGGATTCCTTCATTTGAGAATCAAAAGTAGGATTCTCAATCAATGAGTTCACGAATATGCTTAAATGCCTTCTTACGAGTGCCTGTGTTGCAGTCCCTGCCAACTCAGGGTAATCCTTCGCTATCTTATCACTTATCTTCTTCGTCACTTGTTGTACAACAGCGTTGACATGAGTTCCACCTCTTACTGTGTCCATTCCATTCACAAAAGACATGCTTTCAAACGACCCAGAATCAGATAGGCCAACGCCGATTTCCCACCTCGCGTTCAGACGTTGAAATCGCAAATCGTTTCCTTCTTTTTCTTCGGATTGTTTCCTATACATCAAAGCATAATCTTGAAAACTTTCAACAGGCAACACTTGCCCATTCAAAGTCACTGTCACTTTTCCTCCAGCACATCCAGCAACGTCAAACACTCTTCTACACATGATGGCGTAGTCCTCTTCTGGTATGATTTGTTTCGCATCATTATCTTTCGTTAGTTTTTCTAGATCAGGCACAAAACAAACCCTCGTATAGCCAGCATCTTTAATGTTGACATCCTTTATATCAGCTTTGTGTACAATTTTCATATTCTCCTCCCATTTCTGATTATATTGTTTCTTTCGTACCATATCCAATGTTTCCAATTCAAATTCCTTGGAAAATATATTTGTCAATTTTGCCCCGTAACCGTGTCTTCCGCCTGTTAACTTTTTCTGATTGGAATCGTCAAAGTTTGAACCGGTCAATAGATGCCCAAAAAGCATTTCTGGGAGATACATGTTCTCTTGCTTGTGTATTTGAACTGGTATCCCCTTTCCATTGTTGGTGATGGATATGTATGGTGGCGTAGACTGCTTTCCTCTAGACGAAGGAGTCCCAGGGTGGATGATTACATCAATTTGAGTTGTGGATTGCTTGGGATCGTAGCGTAATCGATTATCGAAGGCGTTTACTAATATTTCGTCAAATACTTTCACGAGGGCAGGATAGCACGCTATCTTCTTTTGTATCATTTGAGTTTTCCCGTGCATTGGCATATTTTCAAGTGGAAGCATTGATGAGACCTCGGAGTTGCGATTATGAAGACTATTACCGGGAATTAGATTTTTTGGTGGAAGTGGAGGTAATGGATGTGGCACCCAGCATGGCGATGGTTGCGACTTGTCAACGGGGCCAACATACATTCCAGGTCGAAGAAGAATATGTTCCAGTGGAGTCTTTCGACTATACTGCTCCTCAATGCTTAGCTCCTTCTCAGCCATCGCCGATGAGTACCGCTGTGCGCCTTGGCAACAAAAAATCCTATTGTTCTTCATCTGTATTTGAAATCTACTGCAAAACATCTCTGATTTTTCGATAGGAGCATTGTGATGTAACCCTCGTTGCTGATATGTATGAGGCAAATTAGTTATGTGGATTGAGCTTGCAATGCACCTTCGACTTTTGTGTTGGGAACCTGAGATAACACATCTTGATCCTTCTTTCCTTAGACTCTGAGATAGACGTATCATCGCGAGTGTTTGTAACACAGATGAGATTTATTCGTCATGTGCCGCATGTTGCATGTCGCCCCCTTGATTGCCTTGGTCGGCGCTGTTGGCTGTTGTGTCGGTCGGGTGTGTGTCGGCGGTTAGTACGAACAAAAATGAATGATGGGGAGAAACACTTATTGGCGCGAAAGTTAAAATTCATATGTCTCGCGCCATTTTATATGATTTTTTTGGCGAGAATTTTCGATTTTGCATTTTTGAATTTCAATTTTGAAGAATTCGAACCTCATACTCTAGAGACTAGAGAGCTAGATACCTCGCCAGTAATACGTAATACCACATCCCCCATCAAGATTATTACTACTCGTCACTGGAATGACAACTTTCTTAAGTGATATTTCCTGCTGCGGTAATTTAAATCAAACCACTACATTTGATGACGAGCCAAAGTTCAGAATCGCTGAGCTAGAACCTACTGTTTCAACAGGTATGTCAGTCAAGACACCTAACGAAATCATGAAGGATCTACTACAATTGGGAATAAACAAGAAATCAAATCTTGAAGTCTATGAAGATATACCTGTGGAAAAGGTAGGGCACAAAAAGAAGGATGATGTAGATGAGTACATGGCCAAGCTCTCTCTTTATAGACCAGACCATATTCTTGAATTACTCTTGGCACAAGAGGAGGCAAAACCAGGGCTTAAAGTAACAGGTAGATCTCAAATTTGGCGTAGCACTTTCAAATACTTGGATGAAAATATCATCAAAGCCAATGAATTCGAGGCTGATACACGCCCTTCCTTTTCGTCATTTGGTAATCAAGAATTTCAACAGATGTTGACATTATTGTGCCAGGTGAATCCATTCTTTGCAAGTGCACTGACTTTCAGTCAAGAAAATAATACTCTAGAGCTTATTGCTTACAAGGAGGGAGAGCATAGTGAATCAGACTCTCTTTATCTCAAATTGATGAGGATCCTTAGTAGTAAGAACCCATCTCATAACATCAACGTCTACTTTGATGAGGATATGAAAGTAAGAGGGATACAAATTATTGATCAAGACGGCAACGAGAGAATCGCAGAAAAAGACGAAATGGACTACTACGCTACAAGTGCTCTATACAACCTTTTATTTTATGCAACTGCAATCCACGCTAATTTTCATATCCTTCATGACATCTTGTCTAGCGGGATTGTGAAAAGCACGAGGCACAGCAAATCTATTGCGACTTGGGCGGACCACTATGATGATCATACAACCATTAAGTACGTGGAAGTTGCTGCTTTATACATGGATGCTAACCTTGGGAGGAAAGAATTTGGTGCCGAGAGCTTTGCTGATAGAATTTTAACAGGGGAAAATGGTCTTGGTGGGAATGCAGAGGTAATGCAAGTCTTGAGGCAACAGCTTTGCCTATGGATGACACTCACAGACACAAACGATTTCATGGCGAAATTTTTGTTTGCAAATTTTTACGATGGGATTGGCACAGAGGAAAAAGTTTTTGCAATCTTGGACAAATTCGAAATTCTTACAGAATACAGGAAACATGCTGCGCTTGTCAAGGATTCTGCCGAGGATCTAACGACAACAATGAAGAAAGATAAATTCGCTTCATTTGAGAAAACTGAGCAGAAATTGAAATTATTCATGGCCAAATTCGACGATGGAAGTGATAATATGTGCTGCATTAATACAATTTCGTCCTGGATCCAGCTCTGGAACATCACTAATCTAACTGAAGAATCCACCTCGAGCTTTAGCCGACTCTCAATTATCCCTGAAATTATGAGGTGGCGAAAAATTGACGAAAAATACTGGGACCATCACGATATTGAATTAATGTGTTCAATGGTTGCCACTATGATAGCACCGACTCCGCGTAGGTGAGTTCAACTACTGCTGTAGCATACTTAAGTAAGAATTATTTGAAGTTTCAGTGTGATTGATATCAATGATCTTATCAATCCTTTTTGTTGCAGGCATTTCTTTACAACAAAGCACAAGCATAATATAGAGAACTCAAAGATCCTGCTAAATGGAGCTCTAGCATTATTAAAGACTTATGAACACAGGACGACGACACTGAAGAAAAAGTACCATGAGGTGATTTGTACAAGCAAACTTTACACCGATTTTGGGTGGATCCATTCTGCTTTCTTCATTGGCACTATGACCGGAGCAGTATAAAATAAAATAGCTAGATAACAAAAATCGAAAAAAGGTTGTTGTGACTTCAACGCTTACAGTTTTGTATCATAGCCCTTACCAAATGTCAACACGGGCTTCTTTCTCCTTATACATTGCAGACTCTGCGCTGACACCAAAGGCTTCATGAAATTCTGCCATGTTTGAAAGAGGACCGTTGCATCGCATAGGATTCGGCCCATGCGGATCTAAGGTCAATAGCTGCAGTGCACGCTCTTTTGTTATGTTTTGTCTCCAACAATTTGCCCATCCCAAAAAGAATCGCTGAACGGGAGTGAAACCACCAACCAGTTCATTTGGATCATAATTAGGCTGCGCCATGAGGGCCATGAGCGCAAGACGCAAACCACCCAAGTCTGCAATATTCTCTCCACAAGTCAGTTTTCCTTTTAAACTTTGGCCATGAACCTCAATAGCGTTTGCTTGTTCCACCATTACTTCTACCCGTTTTTCATATTCTTCAGAATCCTCTTCGGTCCACCACATTTCCATATTACCTTCCCAGTTAAATTTTCTACCTTTATCGTCGAAACCGTGAGTCATTTCATGCCCTACTACAGCACCAATCGCACCAAAATTGACCGCCATATCAGCATTGGGATCGAACATGGGCGCTTGAAGAATAGCTGCTGGGAATACAATCTCGTTTAGGCTAGGGTGGTAATAAGCGTTGATTGTTTGTGGGGTCATAAACCATTTATCCTTGTCAGTCGGAGCGTTCATTTCCTTGACTTCTCGCATCAAATCAAAATGACGAGACTTGAGCACCATAGACAAGAGAGATTCGTCCTCTTCAATAACATAAGAAGCATAATCAATCCATTCATCTGGATACCCAATCTTGACATTGAACCGGCTCATTTTCTTCAAAGCCTCTTTTCTTGTGGAATCCGATTTCATCCAATCAACTTCCTTGAGCCTTTCTTCCAAAGCTTGCCTGACGCTCTCGACAATAGCCAATGCTTTTTCTTTGCAACTATTATCAAAGTATTTGTTACAGTAAATTTGTCCCAACGCCTCGCCGAGTGCAGACTCAGTAAAAGTCATTGCCCGTTTCCAGCGAGGCTTGATTTCTTCCGTTCCAGATAGAACCCTCTCATTAAAGTCGAAATCTTCCATAACAAATGCTTTGCACATGTACTTTGCACAAGATCGAACCGAACGCCAACGAAGATATTGCTCCAATACCTTGGAGTCAATGGATTCAATAATACCCGTCACACATTTCAATGCAACAAGGTTTCGAATATTGATCTCACCAAGTTCCTCACTTGTTTTTCCGGTTGCAGCTTCCAAATACAAATTGAAAGCAAACTTATCTACAAAACATTTGAAATGAAATCTTCAATACTCATTTTGTTGTAAGTTGCCTCAGGGTCTCTATTCTCAGTTTTGGTCATGTGCGCTTCCGCAATTTCGATTTCAAGCTCAAAAATCTGGTTCGCGTAAGTAATAGATTCATCTGAAGCTTCCTCAGCATGTGGATCTTGAAGGAGAGTTAACATTTTAGCAATATGCTTCTTGTAGGCCATACGCTTGTCATCTTTATCATCGTCGAAGTAGTAATCTTTGTCTGGCAAACCTAGTCCACCTTGCGCGATTTGACAAATTGAATGATCACTATTTGTATTATCTGGCGATGCGCCAATTGAGAAAAAAGCTGAAACACCGTAATTATGAACGAATTCTCCAAGAACAGTAGCTAATTCGTGTTTGTCCTTTCCTGTTGCTACGACACTTGCGTTTTTACAAGCCTCAAGAAGAAGTTGGATGGGCTTTGTTCCGTCGTTTTCAATCTTTTCTTCGTCCATTGCTGCTTTATAGAAATATGCGAGTTTCTTGGTATCATCGTCTGCATCTTGTACACCAGAAATATTTAGAACCTGGAGTAAGTCCTTCAAACGCTCTTGACTTAGACTGTGCAAATGAAGAAAGGTATTCCAGCTCGGATATCCCTTCGGGATAGGGTTTGCTTCCATCCACTTCTTGTTTGCATATAAATAAAAGTCTGTGGCTGGTGAAATGCTCTCGTCTACTTCGAAATCTTTCTTAGCGTTTCCAGTATTTTGTGCTTCGCAGTCTCCGCAGATTTTGGCAAACAGATCACCTGTGGCTGCAGCCCAGGGATTGCTACAACAAGGACATTCGATATCAGATTTCAGCGTTGGCATGATGAAGTTGGATTGTGATAGTGATGATATATTATTATGATATTACTATGCAATAGATACTGCTTTACTCGGTACCAGGTACCATACCATACTGCTGCATCAGATGATGATGATGATGAATGATGATGATTGATGATTCAGATACGTCGAACGAACGCTGTCGAACACCGACAGACAACCGACGACCGACTGCCGATAGGTGAGTTCTTGATGACGTCATCAAGTTTATTGTCGCCCTTTATCTCTGTAGCTAGTCGCTATGGTAGCCTCCACTCTAGGTACGATCTACGATACCCTCCACTCTATTGTCTATTCACAAC
>Ga0136554_1000693_pt1 | contig 12704 bp, 17 predicted proteins | sample AntRauTorckE5431_FD_104637 | JGI IMG/M metagenome (GOLD analysis project Ga0136554, IMG submission 104637) | Saline lake microbial communities from Rauer Islands, Antarctica - Metagenome Torckler E5 #431 | ecosystem: Environmental > Aquatic > Non-marine Saline and Alkaline > Saline | place...
AAACTCTGTCGATGCCAGAAATCGCGCTAATAATCGGCACAGACGAGCTAACAACCCGCCGAAAAGTTTATGCGCTGATACAAGACGACGAAGTGCGGGCGGTGAAAGGCGGGAAGTATGAGCATGCGCACGGCGGATATAACCCAGACCCGGAGAGCGCGGCATGAGCAGACGACAGGTTTTCGGTTGTGACAACTGCCAGTGCAGGGCGTCGAAGTGAGCGAAAGAACGCTAACAATTCCCGATCAAGTCCGGTTAAGGCCGGTAATGCTGCAAGTCTGGGAGCTGGTAAAGCGTGGCATTGAGGGCGGCGCCGTGGTGATCACTCTTACCCGAGAAGGCAAAAGCCGCAATCAAGAGCGTCACTATCACGCGCTGATTAACGATATCGCAAAGCAGATCACCTTTTTCGGCAACAAACGCTACATATCAGATGTTTGGAAGGCCTTGCTGGTAGATCAGTTTAACCAGGACATGACGGAAATGGGGACGCCGCTGGGCAAACCAGGGCGCGTAGTCACCAGCTTGGACGGGCGCCGGACCATCACCGTGCGGCCAAGCACGAGAACGTTCCGCAAAGGCGAGGCTGCAGCGTTCATTGAGTTTCTGTATGCCCAGGGCGTGGAAATGGGCGTGGAGTGGAGCGATAGCGCGCTGGAAATTTACGATCATTATCAAGAATCGAGAGCAACATGAACGGGCTAAGCATTAGCAAGAAATCGCAAGAAGCACGCGACAAAATCGAGCGGGAAACCGCCAAGTTTTTGGCCAACGGCGGCACGATCCAGCGTGAAGATATGCGGCCAACCAAGCGTGTTGATTTGACGCTTCGGCGCTACCCCGAGACAGCGGAGAGCACAACATGAAAACGAGCAAGATCAGGCAAAGCGCCAAGGGTGAAGATTGCTTGGTTCGTGTACCCGGCATCTGCAACGGCAATTCTGAAACTGTGGTCCTGGCTCACATCAACGGCGGCGGCATGGGGCGCAAGAATCCAGACTGGCAAGCCGCGTATGCGTGTAGCGCCTGCCATGAATGGCTGGATGGTGGGTACAACCGCGAAAGCACCAAACCTTTCCGCGACTTGCTGCACCTGGAAGCGGTGATTCGCACCCAAGCCGTGCTGATAGGCAAAGGGCTGATAACCGTGAGGGGTGCTGCATGAGCAAGCTCGAGGAAGCACTGGCGTTCCAGATCCGCGCGCTGAAGCTGCCGGAGCCCGAGAGGGAATACCGCTTTGCTGCAATCGCAACGGGCGGTACCGGTGCTGGAGTTCGTCAACGAGTCAAGGCAGCGGGTCTCAAAGATTACCGTTTCGATTTCGCCTGGCCGGATCTGATGATTGCCTGTGAGTGCGAGGGAGGCGCCTGGATTGGCGGAAGACACACGCGGGGCGAGGGCTTTCTGGCAGACCTGCGCAAGTACGAGGCAGCTCAGCGTATGGGCTGGACGATCTACCGGACTGCCGGCGAGCTAATCAAAAGCGGCAATGCCGTGTCGACGATTGAAACGCTGATTAAATACAAGAGGGAAGTGGCATGAATCAGGAATTGAGGCGGCTGGCAAACGCTGCGCAGCAAGAAGACGAGGCGATTCAGGTGTTCGCAGCAAAGTCAAAGCCCTAACAGGCCTGGCTATGATTGAATGTTGCAGGCTCAGCTTAGGCTAAAGCCGGGAAATTGAGAAAGGAGTTTTTGTGGCGGATCATCATAGCAATGCACGTAAGACCCCAACTCGGACAGAGCAGGCGGAGCTTGCCCAGGCAGTGGGTGCGCGCCTTCGCGAAGCCCGCGAAATGGCCTGCTTTAGCCAGCAACAAGCGGCAAAGATGCTGGGATACAGCAACAGTACAAAACTCTCAAAAATCGAAAGCGGCAAACACTCAAGCCAGATCCCGTTATGGGTGCTAAAACGTAGCGCAGAGCTGTACGACGTGTCTCTGGATTATCTGACCGGCGTTACCGAAACAATGGAGCGTGACGAGGACAAGCGCTCGATTGGCCGTGAAATGGCGGTGCACATGCGTGAGTCCTGGGAGCGAATGCGCATGCGCGACGTGGTTGTACAGGGCGGCGTCATTGAGCGAGTCAAGATGCTCGAAGACGGTTTGGTTCTTGTTGACATGGAAGCGAAAGAGTCCCAGCAGGCCATGAGCCGATTTGTTGCGCTGAATGAAAAGACCTGGCTGGATATGCGCGGCGGAACCCGGCTTGAAGCGGCCATTGAGCGGACGGCGGACGCGGCCAGGCACTCTCGCGCCAGAGTGAGGCGCTTTAGGTCTGAAAACGCATCGGCGGGCGGTCGTTCGCAACTGGATCTGGTGTTTGTGTAATGGCCGTTCCAAAGATGAGCGAAACCCAGTGGGCAAATGTGCATGCTGCCTGGAGCAAAGACGAGCGCAGTGGTTACACGTGGCTGGTGCGGGAGCTGGCGCTGCCGGTTTCTGCGCCGGCGGTGCGTAAGCGTGCCGTGAAGAGCGGGTGGGTTAAGGGCAGCAAGGTTGAGCTAAAACCGGCGACTGCCAAGCCTAAAAAGCAGAAACCAGAAACCACTCGGCCAGAAACCAAAAGGGCAGAGAAACCAGAAACCAGAAACCAGAAACCAGAAGTGCTGAATGCTGACTGCCTCGAATGGGAAGAGGATGACGAAGGGCCGGGCGCCGAATTTCATGACTTGACCCTATCCCGCGTGCACACGCAATCACTTGAAGACCAGGACGAGAGCCCCTTGGCGGGAATTTTTGAAGGCTCGGGCTCAACAAAGTACCACTCCGAGTTTGTCGGACTCGCCTACAGGCACTGCCTGTTGGGGGCAACGCCTGAGGATGTCGCAACGCTTCTGAAAGTGTCAGAACAAACGGTCTACAACTGGATGAAATCGCACCCGGCGTTCGGTGTGGCGATGCAAGAGGGCCGCGCGGTGGCTGACGCCAAAGTGGCCAGCAGTCTTTACAAAAAGGCCACCGGGTTTACGCATCAGGCAACCAAAGTTTTCCAATATCAGGGCGTGCCCGTGGTGGTTCCCTACATCGAAGTGGTGGCTCCTGATACGGACGCGGCCAAGTTTTGGCTAACCAATCGACAGCCAGAGCGGTGGAAAAACAAAGTGGAGGTTGTTGAGGCGCCGACCATTGCTCTGGTCGACAAGGAGAAAATGGACGAGCTGTACAGCAAAGCCCTACAGCAAGCGGCGGAAACTCAGGAGCGCATGATGGGCCGGGCTGAGCGCCTGGGATTGACGCTTGAAGGTGATTTCACGCCGGCCGGGGAGGATGATTAAGCGTGGCAAAGCGGATAGCACTGCACGAAGACCCGCGCTGGCTGCCGTTCTGTGAGCGTTTCGCGCCAGATCCTGCTCGCTTTGCGCTGGAAGTTCAGGGCATCACGCCCACACCTCAGCAAATTGAGCTCTACGCGGGTGTCGCCGTGTCGCGTTCGCGGGTGTCGGTGTCGTCTGGTCACGGCACGGGAAAGACGGCGGGTATAGCCAATATCGTACTCTGGCATATGCTGTGCTTTGCCCAGTCAATCACCCTGTTGACCGCGAACGACATGGATCAGCTCAAGGTGACGTTGTGGAAAGAAATTGGCATAGCGGTGCAGCAAATACGGCGCGGTGACCACAGCTGGATCGCAGACCACATTGACGTGCTGGCCAACGGCAGCATGCGGGTTAAAGGTTTTGAAGATACCTGGTTTGTGGAGTCGAAAACCGCTAACGACAAAACGGCGAACAAAATGGCCGGTCGCCACGGCGAATGGTTAATGATTATTGGGGACGAGGCCTCTACGCTGTCTGATAATGTGCTGACAACTTTGCGCGGCGCACTGACCGAGCAGCACAACCGAATGCTGCTAACCAGCCAGCCTACTCGCAACTCTGGATTTTTCTGGCGCACGCACCACGAATTTTCACGGCTCAACGGCGGTGAATGGCACACGATGACGTTCAGCTCGCTGGAGTCGCCGTTGGTGTCAGACGATGCCCTGCGCGAACTCTGGGACAGTTACGACGATGACGAGCGCCGCGTACGTCTGCTAGGCCTGTTTCCGCAGGACAGCTCTAAGCACATGATGTCGCTGCCCGACGCTATGAGCATGTACAAGCGGGGTCGCATCATTAAGCCCGGTGAAGCCTACGGCTGGTTGTGCCTGGGGGACGTGGCCAGCGGTGAGGGTATCCGCGACAAATCGGCCATAGTGCTGGCGCGGGTGATTGGCTACGGTGACCGTGGCCCGAACGCCCGGCGCGTGGAAATCGTGCTAATACCCATTCACACCAACGGCATTCGCTCAAACCGGCTTGCGGCAGCATCGGTAGAGGCCGCAGGCGAAAAGGAGGGAATTACCTACGTGTTCGACTCTGGAGGGCTTGGCATCAACGTGTGCCAGGACCTGGAGGACCTGAATCGCGTCGTTAATCGTGTGAACTGGGGCAACCCTTGCTTCCAGAACAAAAACAAAGAGCGGTATATGAACCTGCGCGCGCAAGCCATGCACCAGGCCGCAAGGGCGGTGAGGGAGGGGCGGCTGTCAGTGTTGACTCAGGAGCACCGTAACGCGCTGCAGGCGCAATCTAGCCGTATTCCCAAGACCTTTACCGACAAAGGCCGGTTGCGCGTGCCACCAAAGCACGGCACCGAGTGGGGCGGTATGGCATCGCCTGACTTATGGGATGCGATCTGCTTTGCGTTTATAGAAAACGTGGCTTACATACCTGTATCGGGGTCAGAAGTAACGGATCGAAGCGTGGCAGAAGCGGTGGAGAGTGAGGCAGATGATCTGTTTGCGGATGTTTAAGAGGTTGGATTATCAGAATTTTGAGCATTAATTAATTGGCAAGCTCTGTTGACTAACAGTTTTATACGTATATAATTATTCTAAACGGTTGAGAAATAACACAACCAAAAAAGGAAATTATATGAATGAATACCGGTGATGTGAAGCGTAAGCCAGGCAGGCCCGTAAGCATCAAGAACGGGCGCCAAAGAACCATCTACATTGATGACGCAAACCGGGATGTGGCTAAAAAGCTTGGCGGGGGCAGCGGTAGCGAGGGGATACGGCGCGCTCTTGAGCTTTCGGTAACGATTGATGACGCTCACAAAGCTCCCAACTAACCCTGATCTTAATTTTATGGACACAAAAACGACAAGGACTACGCATGAAAAATCTATTGACTGGAATATTAGCTTTGCTGGCTCTAACTTTGGCCTTTCCTTCCATGGCGCTGACAAGACTGTCAAGTATGGAGGCAAACCATGTTTTGGATGCGAAAATAGAAGGCGTATACCGCCCCGCATTTGGGGAGGGCGCTCTGTCGTTTTTCAAGCGTCATGAAAACACGCTGTACGCCGTTCAGGGCGATAGTGCAGGCTCTTTTGTGATTGATTCTGTTCAGACCAACAGGTCCGTTGATCCAGTTATGGTTCACCTTGTTGGCCCGAACGGCGATCTGACCACGCTTAAATTGTCATTTGGCCTTATTGAGATGACATTCTCTGATGGCAGCACTGTAAATCTAAAGCGTGTTCGAGACCTTATCGGCCATGACCAGGCAAAGCTGGACTCCGTCTTGCCAATGATCCGACCTTTAGGCATTGATCTTGACTGTGACTATGTACGGACCAGTGTTGAGCGTGCCGTTTGCGAAAAAAGCACGCTGACTGAGATGAATACGGCAATGACAGCCGGTTACCAAGCGCTACTTCGGTACGCAGAAGGGCCGGAGGACGCGCAGTTTTTTAGGGGGCAGCAGCAAGAATGGGTGGCCAAGCGCAATCAGTGCGAAAGCATTGAATGCCTCGAAGAAAGCTACGGGCGACGACTGAGTGTAATGGGCGACATGGTAAACTTTTTGAGCAATCCTCAGGGGCAGGCGCAGTAGTCTCAAGCCGGAAACATCCACCCGACCACATCCGAGAATCGCCCTAACATAACCCTCACTGCAATCGCACTGAGGGTTTTTTATGCAACAACCACCTGTCATCATTTACAACCTGAAAGAGCGTGGCCGCAAGCACCGCGGCGTTGAGCGTAATTTCGATATTCCCGCCTTGGTTGCGTCAATCAATGGCCCTGCTACCCAGGAGCGCATCAACACGCGCGGTATGCTGGGCTTTTTTGGCCACTGGCCGCGCCTGCGGTTCGGCATGGAGCCCGCCGAGGGTGGCATTGCTGACGGCAAGTCCCAGGCAATAGAGCCCGCCGTGGTCACCACTTACCTGAAAGCGCACCCAGACGGCACGGTAGAGCATAAATCCGACTTTTTGGAGACCGATGCCGGCCAGCTTGCAGCCCGCATGTACTCCAATCGCGTGGGCGGCTTCAGTTCGGCTATCGACATGGACGCGCCTGAGCTGTTTGGGTTTGACTGGGTTAATGATCCCAACTACTCAACCAATCGCGGCTATGAACTGGTGCTGGATTCAGCCACCGGCGGCGATATGTCGATTACCGATGTGATTTTGGCGGAACAGCAAGAAAAGATCGAAGCCCAGCGCCTGCTAATCGACACCATCGAGCAAAGCATGGGCCTGGCGTTAGATGCGGCCGGTCGCCTTGAGCAAGACAACAACGAGCTTCTGGATATGCTGGCGCGTCAAAACAAGCGCGCCGAAGAAGCGTCTGAGGGCTTGGCTCTGGACGACACGGTTACCGGTGGTGGGTGCCAAGAGGCCGCCAAAATGGTGAGTGAGTCGCGCCAATTCATGGATTCGGCGCTGCCGGCTATTATGATTCCCGACGAAAAAGCCGAAAGCCAAGACGACGAAGAGTACATGCAACTTTCGCGTCGAGTGATGCCTTATGTTTGAGCCGGTTAAGGCAGGGCTCGGCGTCTTCCTGCAGCGCTTCTATGTCGGTCTGGTGCCAACCACCACCGGTATGCACCGGTTTGTCGCACGTGGGTTTCCTAACTGCGTAGCGTGGGCGCCAACGCGGATGATCGATAAGGCCGAAGAGATGTTAGCGGCCTGGCACAAAAACGACACTGACCAAGCGGCAACGCGGCCACCCCAGTTGCCAGCCATATTGGTCGCCATTGCAAAAGATTACACACCGGTCAGTCGCAGCTTTGGTGCCCAGATCGCAGACCCCATTGATGTGTTCATACCCGGCGACCCCAAACACCGCTATTTCGAAATGCGCTTAGTGCAGGGCGAGGTGCGTGCCCAGGTGGCCATCTTTGCCCACGACGAGCCCACGGCCAAGAGTTTGGCGGCGCAATTTCTGTTGTTTTTGGATTCATCAAGCAATCGTGGGTTCAAAGCCGTGTTTCCGTTTGCCGGTGTGGACAATGAGTTTCCCGTGCAAGTCGAGACGCCCGACAGCCCTGCCATGAACGTCGACACGGGTAGTAAGAACATGACCGTGCTGGTCATTGACCTAACCCTGATTTGCTCCATCCCGCTGTTCCAGGCGCCTGCGGAAGGCGAGCCCAACGATGGCAAAGGCGTGCCCGGCACGGACGACCCAGCAGGCTATCCGCTGGTTGAATCTGTGGATACCACGGTAAAGGAGGTCTGATGCTTAAAATACAGGCCAACATGAAGGGCTATATGGGCAAGCCGGCAACGGTGCTGGGAGCGATGGACGAAGAGACCGGCATTCTGGTGATCGTTAAGTCGGTGGCTGCCATTCCTCGGTTTGAAGACAGTTTCTTGATCGCTGCCGACCAGCACGGCGACCGCGACTCTCTATTTTCTGATGGCGACCTTGCGAGCGCGATTGGCGGCTACTTCAAGCTCAAGGGCTCCGTTGCAGAAGATGGGGTGACGGCTTGCCTTCGATTCCGCGAATTGGCGGCTACGGCTGACCCGGCAGCAGTGATCGAGCATGACGGTGTGGACGTGGGTGGCCCCAAGTACCGCATCGCACCTGACGCCAGCAACGCTCACATTGCAACACTGGCCATTTGCGCCTACGCCGCTCGCCAGTGCGCTATCGGCGACACCCTGGACATGGCTGACAGCATTACAGACCTGATGGCCATGATGGACGGTCGTGTTGTGACCATTGGAGCGGTGGACTGATGCTGGACCAAAACAGCCAAGCCGCACGAGTATTTTGGCGGCTGATACGGGATTTCTCGGGCGCAATACAGCCCTGGGACACGGCCATCAACTACGACATCAAGCCCGATGAGCGTTGGGACGCCACTCTGATCTCCCAGCGAGTGTATGGGCGCCGATCGGAATACCTGGTCGTCATGGCAGCGACAGGCAACAGCTCTGTTGATGAGCCGCTTGAGCAGCGCCGTATCGTGCTGCCCACCGAGTCCCAGTTGCGACAGCTCAAATTCAAGGCGGGATTTGAATCCCGGCATGAGCACCGCGAAAACGGCGCCCCCACCTGGAGGGTTGACTGATGGCTGATGAATCATCAATCGGTAAATTGTCGGGGACCGTGGGCGAGGCCAGGGAACTGGCACGACAAGATGCTGCCCAGCGCGGCAACGCACCCCGAATACTCAGGCCTGATGACTTGCGCGGTAATGCCGATGAGCTAAGCGCGTCGGATCTTCTGACCACCACCATGAACACCCCGGACGGCAAGCCGCGACCCCTGACCGCCGATGACTTGGCCGCGTTTCGGCAAAACGTGCGAACCCTGGGCAAGCGCTTCAAGGGCGGCATCAATCCCCGCCAGGTCATCGATATGTCTACTGCCGTGGATCGCAAGCGCGCACGGCAGGAGATCACGACAGCGGTACCGGGTAGCGCCCGTGGGGTAAAAGGCTCCGGGGGAAATATTGACGCACTGGAGGTGCGCTTTGTCACCAATGCGAGCCGAAAATACGACGCCACACGTCATTTTGTGACCGTTAACTTTGTGGGTTATGCCGCGGCCATTGCCGGTGGCGATAAGACGCCCAAAAAGGCCGCAGTCTGGCTTAGAAAACAACCCATACGCTTTGATTGTGACTGCGGCCGACACCGGTTCTGGTACCGCTACGTGGCCACGATTGGCAACTATCACGCCGGGCGCGCTGAAAATGGCTACCCGAAGGTGCGTAACCCAAATCTGAACGGCGTGGCTTGCAAGCACGTGCTGCGGGTCATGGCCGAGGTTGAGTCATCGGCGACGGTGCAAAACTTCCTAGTGCGCGCTATCGAAAAAGGGCGTAAGGCCGGCGATGGGTCTGGAAACATTCGAGCCTCACAAAAAGACGCAGACAAACAGGCCAAAAAGCAGGCGGCAAGACCAAAGGCCGCTGGCAATACCGGCGACCGTGATTATGACCGTTCCCGCGCTGCGCTGCGCAAGCAAAGTCGGGCTACCACAACCAAACCAAAACGTGTGGCGTCAGGCAGCAAGCGAGTGGTCGCAGCGGCGGGAGATCCCAAGGCAGAAGCGGCTCTGATGGCCACGATTCAACAGCTGGGCATGTCGCGTGAACAGGCGATTGCCATTCTCAAAGGGGCAGCAAAGTAATGCTCAACCGTATCCCCATGGGCATCAATGCGATGGCCCGAAATGTGATTATTCACCACCCCAACGCGATGAACTGCGAGGTGTATCGCAAGCAGGTCAACCGGCCTGACGTGGAAGCAGGAGGCACTCCCTCGCTGGGCGGCATGATGGTGCTCAACACTGAGGATGAGTCCGACGTGAAATGGGCGTTTGTGGGGCTGGGCTTTGCGTTGCCTGCGGATTCGTTTCAGGGCGCGTCGCTGGTAGATCGCGGCGACGCCAGTTTGGGCGGTGATCTGCACCCCTTTTTAATCGAGCCCGAAGAGATGATCGGCAACCCGGAAGGCTTTGAGGTTAATAAAAACGATGTGATCTATCTGCTGTTGGGCGAAGGCGAAGGTGCAGCCAAGTTGGCTTATGAAATTGTCGACGTGGAGGCCACGGTCAACATACCGCCTTACGTGTCTCGCTATATCGCCAGCCGCCGCGCCGATCTGGACCTTATGCCGGGCGACGAAGAAGAAACCCCGTAACCCACCAGGGCGGAAACGGAAAAACAACCGATTCCGCTCTTACCGAACGCCGCACACTGTCTTTTCCCGGCCGACTTGGTCGGCTCTATCCGTTCTAAATTGAGACTATGGAGATTAAAATCATGGCGAAGAAACACGACCACACTCGCCGGGCTACCAGCGAAGCGGCCAGCTTCGTTGCCGGGCTTAAAAGCGAATCCATGAAGGGTGGCGCGTTTGACAGCGCGGCTGCCGCCGACTTCGTGGGCACCGCTCTGGACCAAGCCGGTTCCGTTAAAGTACCCGAAACACTGCAAGCCGTCTTCAGTGAAGGCGACGACAAGCAAGCACGTATGGTGACCCGTGCAATCCTCGACGGCGCCGCCAACTACGAGCGCATGCACGGCACCGAAGCCCCCGGCGACCTGCTGGAACAGGCCATGCACCTGGCTTACGGCACGACCCGCGATGCGGCCAAGAAAATGGCGATGGACAGCGCAACATCCGACAGCCATGCCGCTCTTTCGCTGCAACCCAACCGCGCTGTAGTAGCCATTCTGTCTACTTTGAGCGAAGCCATCCCATTTGCGCACTACTTGCCTGCCGATCTGCAGTCAAACGAAGCGCGCTTGGCCATCATGACCCACCAGGCAGGCAGCACCTACGGCGCCTACACCCAAGGCGGGTTGATGGACGGCGTAAGCTCTGGCGACCGCTACATCAGCACCAGCCGCGAGCACATGTGCACGATCGTCATGGACGTGGGCAACCCGACCGGCGCGATTACCGGCAAGCTGACCGCCATCCAAGACACGGACAGCACGTGCGACCCCGCAGCGGGCGAAGTGCCTCTGTTGCGCGGACGCTCTATTGTGTACGTCAACGGTCGCGTAGCGGCTAACGAAGTAAGCACCAGCGGCAACGGCAATTCCAGCGTGTCCGGACAAGTCGAAATTGCAGGTACCGTTCATCAGATCAGCGGCACCATCAACACCGACAACGGCGATATCGCGCTGAATGCCTCACCGGTTCTGCCCGAGGGCAACGAAGTTCTGGTAGAAGGCTTTATTGATTACGAGCGCGACGACACGTTGACGCCGCGTGTGATCACCAACGTCGACATCTTCTCGCTGTACGCCAAGCCATGGCGCGTGATCACCACGCAGTCCATCGATGCGCGCACCCAGATGAGCAACGAATTGGGTCTTGACCCGTATTCCGAGGGCATCATTGCCATTCAGTCGCAGTTTGCTAACGAGCGTCATTACGACGTGTTGCGCAAAGCGAAGCGTCTGTCGGTTGGCAATCAGGAAACCTTCGACTTTGCCTGGGCATCTCGCGGCGATTACAAAACTCGCGCCGACGTTATGCGCGACCTGTCATCTGTCATCGGCAAACTGTCACAAAAGATGGCCAACGACACGATGAACCACGGCATCACTCACTTGTACGTGGGCGATATGATGGCTGCGATCATGCAGGGCTTGCCGCTTGACATCTGGATGCCTTCTGGCGTTTCCGAGCGTCCCGGTATCTACCGCGTGGGTCGTCTGTTTGGCAAGTATGACGTGTATTACGCCCCGAAAGTGGTGATGGAAGCTTTGGATGGCAGCTCTGCAGAAATTATCTGCGTAGGGCAGGCCACCGACGTAACCCGCAACCCGTTTGTGCTGGGCGACGCCGTGGCACCCACTGTCATCCCGCTGGCAACCAACGCTGACCTGAAGTCTGGCGCTGGCTTTTATGCCCGCAACTTCACCGCCGTTAACCCGCACAACGCGTCTTCCAAGGCGTGCGCCCGGGTCAACATCACGAACCTGATCTAACTGAGGTGGTGCCAATGAGTACGTTAATCATTGGCGCTCACGCTTTGACCGGTGTGAGTGCTATGGCGCTGGCTGAAGGCCTGACCTGCGGTGCGGAATTCCCGCTACAGGTTGAGATTGCCAGCCACGCCCCGTTCAACCTAAGCCTGCCTGAGGCCAAAGTCTTTTTGCGGCCAGGCGAATCGCGCACGTTCAGTATTCAGACCGTTGCGTCTCTGACCCGCATGATCAGCAGTGCTGCGCAGATCGCCGAATTGAACGGTAGCGCAAAACTGATAACCCTCAGCAAGGCATCTTTAGAACCGAAAGAGCCTGGCGAAGAGGCAGGCGAAAAGGTTGTTGTCGACAAGCTGGAACCTCAATTCGGCGATACCGCCAGTGGTGCCGGCCAAACCAAGGCCGCTCCAGCAGCTTCCAAGCGCACCGGCTCTCGCAAGTCGGGCAGCAGCAAGTAACAAAGAGGAATAACCGATGGCTGTATCATTTGTACGACAGTTGGGCGCCGAATCTGGCGTTCAGCTGAACCCACTGCGCGATAACTCCGAGCTTCCCAGCAGCGGCAACGCTGACCAGATGTTTGGTATCGCGATGCGCGCTACACGGGGCCGGATTGACAAGGCGTTTACCGTTAACGCCGGCAACGTGCGCTCCCGCTTGGGTAAGGGCGAGTCTATGCGCGCCAATTCGCTCAACGAATCCTGGGTGCAGGTCGTTGAAGCGCTAACCAAGGGTGCCTACACAGCGGTAGTAAGCCGCCTGCACACGCCCGAGGCCGCGCTTAAGTGGATTGTTGTCACTGAAGTTCTGGCAGAGGTTGGCGGCGAGCCTACCGGCGAGCTTGCCTTTACCGTGGCAGACGCTGAGCCGGAATTGCCTTACTTAATGGCCGTAAAGCACCTGGATTGCTTCAACGACGGCATAAAAGTGGCAATACACGCGGACGAAAACCGGGT
>Ga0136554_1000695_pt1 | contig 12691 bp, 7 predicted proteins | sample AntRauTorckE5431_FD_104637 | JGI IMG/M metagenome (GOLD analysis project Ga0136554, IMG submission 104637) | Saline lake microbial communities from Rauer Islands, Antarctica - Metagenome Torckler E5 #431 | ecosystem: Environmental > Aquatic > Non-marine Saline and Alkaline > Saline | place...
ACAGCGAGCATGATAAATACGCCGAAAAGAAAATGTACTGGTCGGATGCCGGATTATTCAATATTTTTGACGTCCCGCTCGTTTACGGAAACCCTAAAACCGCCCTTGATGCTCCCAACAAAATTATGTTGAGTGCTTCCACGGCAAAGAAGTATTTTGGTAACGAAAACCCCGTGGGAAAGCCACTGACCGTAGATAATGATTACGAAGTTACGGTTTCGGGCGTTTACGAAGATTTCCCCCAAAACTCTACGTTTGATGCGGAACTGATTGGCTCGTTTAGTACGGTTGGTTGGGCAAATGATAACTTGTACTGGAGCAACGCAAGTTTTGAAACGTACTTTTTATTAGCACCAAATGTCCTAGCGTCTAAAGTGCAGGTTAAACTAAATGCGGTGTTGGACAAAAATGTAGAAAAAGAGAATCAATGGTTTCACTTTTGGTTACAACCACTCACAGATATTCATTTATATTCTACACACATTACCAACGCGAGTACTACCCGCATTGGAGACATTCAGCAGGTAAATATATTGATTGCGTTGGCGTTGGGTATCTTGCTCATTGCGTGCATAAATTACATGAATCTCGCCACGGCACAATCGCAGAAACGCCGTAAAGAAGTGGGCATCAGCAAAGCCGTGGGAGCGAGTCAGGGAAGTTTAATCGGGCGTTTTTACGTAGAGGCATTCATCATGGTAACTACCGCCATTTTAATTGGGCTGGTTTTACTGTTTGTTGGGCTGCCGTTGTTTAATCATATCGCAGAGAAAAATATTACTTTCGACGCCATTTTTGACTGGCAATTAATTGCTGGAATTGCGATTATAATCGTGGGGTTGGCATTTATCGCGGGTTCATATCCGGCGTTAATATTGTCTTCTTCTTCTCCGCTTTCGTTGTTTGGTCGCCGCGACGGCTCCATTGCTTCAGCTTCGTGGGTTCGGAAAGGCTTGATGGTTCTACAATTTACTGCTTCCACTATTTTAATTATCGGAACGTTCGTTTTTTACCGTCAATTGCAGTTCATTCAAACTACAAGTTTGGGTTATAATGCCGATCAAGTGGTGTCTGTATCGGTGCAGGGAGCTGACTCGCAAAAGCAAATCAGTAGCCTTCGGAATTATTATAAATCATTGAATTTTGTAAGCTCAATTACGGAAGCCCAATCTTATCCTGGAATTGGTACCAGCGGACGAACAATCGGGCAGTTTGACGAAAACAGTCAGGGCACTTCCATTCAGACAAATCACACAACCCCCGATGTACTCGAAACGCTCGGTATCAAATTAATTGCCGGAAAAATATTTGAAGAAAAGACATCTAAAGAAGATACCACAGTGCAACTTGTGGTAAACAAAACGACGGTTGATTTTCTGGGAATGACTCCCGAAGAAGCCATCGGGCAAACGGCTTATAATGCCTTTGATTATGATCAGGCGATAATAGTAGGCGTGATGGAAGATTTCCATTTTGAAACGTTTCACCAGCCCATCACACCGTACGCCTTTCACAATAATAAATCAGAGGGGCGAAAAAATATACTGGTTCGTTTCAACGGCGGGACGGTATCCGAAAATATGAAAATGCTCGAAGCAGGGTTTCAGAAATTTGTGCCTAATTCAGCGTTTGAATACACCTTCCTTGACGATGTAGTGGCAAAACTCTACGTTTCCGAAAAGCAAATTGGGCGTATTGTATTGTTCTTTTCGATTACCGCGATTCTGATTGCGTGTCTGGGATTATTTGGGCTTGCTGCTTACACCGCTGAACAACGCACTAAAGAAATTGGCGTACGAAAAGTGATGGGAGCAAGTGCTTTGGGATTAGTTGGTTTACTGTCCGCTGACTTCCTCAAACTGGTGTTGGTTGCCTTAATAATTGCCTCACCCATTGCGTGGTATGTACTGAACGATTGGCTCGAAAGCTACGCCTTTCACATCGGAATGCCGTGGTGGATATTCGGCGTTGCTGGGTTGCTTTCTATGTGTACGGCATTCCTAACGGTGAGCTATCAATCCATTAAAGCGGCAACGATGAACCCCGTGAAAAGTTTGCGGAGTGAGTAAGAGTTTGGTTAAAGGCAAATGGTAAAAAGGTGAACGGGTCAATACTTTTTTAAGACTTAGTTCACATAAAAAATATCAAAATGAACAATTATTAATCGTTTGAAGACTTAAATATCTGGAAAGAATCTATGCGGGTTAGCGTGGATATTTACAAGCTATTCCGAGGGTGCAAAGATTACGGTTTTAGAGACCAAATTCAGCGAGCGTCAGTATCTGTTTCGTCAAATATCGCCGAAGGTTTTGAACGACAGACTGATAAAGAGTTTGCTCCATTTCTTTTTATCGCTAACGGTTCAAATGTTGAACTGAGAACCCAGCTTTACTTAGCTATTGAACTTGTATATATTGATAAACAAACTGGAGTAGAGATGATTGAAAAAGCGAAAAAAATATCGTCAATGATTTAAAACCTGATAAAAATAAGGCGGTCAAAATGAGTTCCTTCTACCGTTAACCTTTTAACCCATTGATTTAATAATAGTTATGATAAAAAACTACATAAAAATAGCCTATCGAAATCTGATTAAGAATAAGGCGTACGCTTTCATCAATATACTCGGTCTTGCCATTGGAATCAGTGTTTGTCTGGTGATCTTTTTGTTGACAAATTTTGAATTGAGTTTTGATAACTTTCACGCTGACCGGGAGCGGATCTACCGAGTTACGTCAACTTTTCAGGGAGAAGAAAGTAGGGAGTATTACAACTCTGGCATTTCGGCACCAATGCCCGCCGTCATCAATCGAGAAGTTTCTGGTATTAAAAAGTTATCGGCGGTAATGGTCATGTACCCAACGATAAGCGTGCCGCAAACTGCCGGTAATATATCTGTAAAGCCAAAAAAGTGGACAAAAGACGATGCTGAAGTAGTTGCGTGTTATCCCGAATATTTTGAGATCTTCAGTTATGAATGGTTGCAAGGCAACTCGAAAGCGGCATTGTCTGCTGCCAATACAGTTGTGCTGACTGATAAAAGTGCCGAACGTTATTTCGGTAAAATTGCGTACGAAGATATGATGGGTCAGCAGGTCGTTTACAACGATTCGATATTTGCCACTGTAACCGGAGTTGTGAAAACTTTACCCCAAAATACCGATCTGAAATTTGAGGATTTTTTATCGTTTAAAACCATTGAAATCGCCGGATGGCGGGAAGAATTTGGACTCGACGAATGGACCAATACCAACGGTGATTCACAGCTTTTTGTGAAACTCGAAAAAGGTACATTGCCGGAAAAAGTGAACGCCCAGTTCAAAGGGTTTTTGCTGAAAAATCTTGACCAAACCGACAGGTGGAATGTAGGACGCTCTATCTCTCTGCAGCCATTTACTGAGATGCACTTCGACGAGCGTTTTGGTGATAGTTATTCCCGTCACGCTCACCTGCCAACGTTATACGCTATGATGGGCGTTGCGGTCTTTTTATTGCTCATTGCGGCTATCAATTTTATCAACCTTTCCACCGCTCGTTCTATCAACCGAATTAAAGAAATTGGCGTGCGAAAGGCATTGGGAGGCAACCGGAAAAATCTGATTTTTCAGTTCTTGAGCGAAACTTTTTTGCTCACTTTCGTATCCGTTTTATTATCGGTGGTATTGGTAAACCCGATTCTTTGGGCGTACAAATCACTTATTCCGAGCGAATTAACTTTTGACCTGTCGAATCCATTAGTAGGGCTATTTTTAGTAGGGATAACCCTTGTAACTTCTCTATTGTCAGGATTGTATCCAGCGTGGGTCATTTCTTCGCATTCGCCCGTAGATTCGTTAAAGAATAAAATTACCGGTGGAAAAAGCCGAACAGCGTTTTTGCGAAAATGTTTGATAATTTTTCAATTCACCACCTCGCAAGTCTTCATCTTAGGAACCATTTTGGTAGCGTCACAGTCGCACTTTATGCTGAACAAAGATATGGGTTTTAAGCAAGATGCTATTGTTAGTATCTCGACGGACTGGCGGGAAAGTGAATCGGCAAAGAAATTTGTGTTCATAGAAAAGCTATCGCAGTTTCCCGAAATTGAGGCAACTAGCTTGGGCAGGATACCCGCTATGAACGGTTACTCTACCAATACGGTCAAGTACTTTGACGGGGAAAAAGAAATTGAAACGAGCGTACACCGCCGTACCGTTGATGCGAATTACATACCCATGTTTGGTCTCGAAATCTTGGCAGGACGTAACGTAGTAACGAGCGACACCGCCAAGGAATTTGTAATCAACGAAACGTACGCCAAACAACTGGGCTTTGAAAAACCCGCTGATGCTATCGGGAAATTCTTAATATATCAAGGTGGAAAACAGGATTTCAAATTGCCGATTGTAGGCGTAATAGCAGATTTTCATTTACAGTCGCTGCACGAACCTATTAATCCGTTGTATATCATGTCAGAGACTAAGCACGAAGGTAATGTCAACGTCAAGATTAGAAGTGACGGTAAATCAGCGGGTGAAGTGAAAAGTGCAATGGCAAAAATTCAGAAAGCTTACAAAGAAGTTTACGCGGGTAACAACTGGGAGTTTACCCCAAACTTTGTGGACGAAACTGTAGCTAAATTTTATGAAAAGGAGCAAAAATTTACGCTGTTGATGAACACGGTTACCTTTATTGCTATTCTTATTTCTTGTATGGGTTTGTACGGTTTAGCTATGTTCACAACGGAACAACGTACTAAAGAAATCGGAATACGGAAAGTTTTGGGGGCTAGCGTTGGTCGGATTATTACGCTTTTATCGAAAGACTTTCTGATGCTCGTAGCGTTGAGCATTATCGCTGCCTGTCCGATTGCCTATTATTTCATGCGGGAATGGTTGCAAGATTTCGCTTTTCGGGTGCCAATCAGTGGGTGGATTTTTGCGTTGGCGGCGGCGTTGGCAATCGCTACAGCTTTTTTGACTGTCAGCTATCAATCTATCAAAGCGGCGTTAATGAATCCGGTGAAAAGCTTGAAAGTAGAATGAGTTCTCGCAGAGCCTTATGGACAATTACTAATGAATACGCTACGCTGATAGGAATTGTCTTTGTTATCAGTTTACCAATCGCTTTTATACTACAAAGAAGGGCTTTCTAACGTTGCTTGTCAGGCTGGTGTTCAGTAGCTTATAATTATAGGGTTTGTATTTACCGCTTTTATTGTCGGAACCATTGCTTACAAAGCAGCTCAGACTAATCTGGTAAAAGTTTGGAAACGGAATAGTTCCGAGCGTTATCGGGAGACCTATCCGCAATTATGAAAGACTTATTGTCGTCTAAGAAATTAGTTCTTCATGTGTTTCAGGTAAAAACTTACTGCTGATGCATTTTTAGTCACGCCCAAAAATTTGTAAATCTTTTTAACATAGTACCTTACTCCATCCACGGTCATTTCAAGGTGTTCGGCTATTTGGTTATAGCCCAGTCCTTGACTCATTAAATCCAGTACCCTAATATCCTTGGTTCCAAGCTTTGTGAAGTCGACATCAGTGGTATTACTTTCACCACTTATTCTGTCTTCTGTTTTGAAAGGAATTTGGTTCTCTTTTAAGAAGTTTTCCACAAGCTTCACCTTTTTGTCGTTTTGAGGAAGTATTATTTCAATTAATTGTTGTCCCATTTTTTAGCATATATATAAACATTAGAAGAATAAATCCCTTGAGTTCTTTTGAAAGCACTTGAAAAGCTCCGCGGAGTCTTATGGCCAAGTAGTATGGGGCCCACTTCTTTTATTTTCTTTCCCTGTCTCAGCAGTTCGTGAGCGTAATCCATTCTCTTTTTGATAAAAATACTTGACGAGCTTTCCGTGCCGTGCTTTGAACTTCACCTTCAGGCTACCGATGTTCACAATGGTTAGATGAGCCAATTCAGTAAGCGTAGGTTGTGTATTTGAGTAATATTTTCCGCCATAAATTAGAGACCCATAAGGTTCTTTTCGTGTCAATAGAACGTTATTTTCATTGATTGGTGAGTCCTACGACGCAATCAAGAGTTGTTAAACTTTCCTTCTCCAATGACCCAAGGTTTTTATTATGAATAGCACGTCCAAATTTCGATATACTGTCATCACTATACGTTGAAGATGTAGGAAGGTTAGTTAATTTTGATGCGTTGTATTCATGCTATTGGTTTGTAATTAGAAGAAAGGTGTGAGTGCTCATTAAACTGCGATGGGATTGTAAACTGAACCTGTTACGCTTCACTAAATACAAATATAATTTTTTCTTATTCTGCAATTACGGTACTGAGACCAGTTACTTGAACTAATTTATTGCCTGAAGAAACGCAAAATATGAGTTTATCAGCTATTATAAGTTGCCTGAAAGTGGGCTATATGTAAACCTGAAACGGGTAATGAAACGCTTTCTATTCCCTGTATAATCGTAAAAGGAACGGCATAAACACTTCTATTTTTTGCTATGACTGCTACATCCTTGAACTATAGGGGCAGTAAATTTGCAAAGAAGTTTGCCGAGTTGAAAGAAATATCCACGATATTCTTTGTTTTAGTGTTTTATACTTGGTGCAATCACTCCAAACTATATCAAGTAGTAATTAGTACCCTTTCTGATTTGGAGTCAATATTTAATTTCCCGTTAAGTATATTCACATGGTATCTTAGGTTTAGAATGCCGTTACTGTTTCGTAGGTTGAGTGGGTCAAAGCTCTTTCCTGAGTCTTCTACGTGGATAAGTAGTTTGGCTCTACTGTAATAAATCAAGCACAGATTCTCGTCTGTAAAGTGGTGCTATAGTATTGCTGAGTAACTCTTAAGTTATTCTGAAGGCAGCTTGATGTTTGATTAGCTCGATATCAGCTTTTAACCACAAAAGCGAAACAAAATTTTCTATTCGGGATTTATCGTTGCAATAAAATTTCGCTAGGTTTCTACTAGATCCATTTCTGAAATCGCCGAAGAATTAGAAACGTGCGATATCGTACGAATCACCGCATAAACTTCACCAGAAGACAGAAGCTACGTACCGTAAATATATGGCAATAATCTTTGTTGGAAATTGATGCAACCGGGATTTTAGACCTATTAGGTGCTTCTTCAGGGGCGAAAATCAAAAGTTATGCAACTAGTGGTTAAGCAAATGCAGCAGTACCTTTCAGGGGAAGTAGGGTTCATTCTTGAGCACTGGCTATTCCTTCAGTTGATTTACCTCAGCCTAGTAGAAATATGTGGGGTTTGTTTGTGAAGTTAAAGCTGGTCTTAAAATAGCGTGCCTATCAGTTGATTTTTAATTAGTCGATTTGTATCTCTTTTACTTCATTAAACCTTGCCTCAAACTTCATGTCTTCCGTTCCGTATGGATAAGAAAAACTTACTTTTCCGTACACAAACCAAACTCCGTCAAATTGCATTTCTCCCGCAATACAACCCAATTCTCCGGAAACAAACTCAGTAGTTGGGCATAAGCACTCAGTTTTCAGATGAGCTCTAGTTTTTGTTAGACCTTCTGGAGCTACGTAAAAAGTTCTCTGGTCAGCAGGAATCTCAAAAATCATGGTCTTTCTTATGTCGTCGTTGGTATTGTTTGCCACTGCCTCGGTATAGGTAATCATTTCAAAAACAGTATTTTGCCCTTTCCCAACTCCTGAAGGTTCGCTTAAATCTACCTTGGAATTAGGGTAAACATTGTACTCACAAGTGAAACCGAGCGGACAGTTATTTGTGAATACATTTATTTCGCCTTCTTGGAGGCATACGAAACCACAATCATCGCACTTAGGAGGAAGTGACCAACTGTTGCAAGCAACTACAAATAATGATATAAAACTGATTGATAGGATAATTCTCCCCATGTGCTTTGTATATATTGTATTGATACCTTCTTGCGGATCATTTGTTTGGGCGAAGTGGGAGAAAATGTAATTTTTATGAGAAAATAAGGTTTCTAAAGCTCCACGATTTTTTTCGAACGTTCTAATTTCATCACCAATAAGTGATTAAGTAAGGCGTTTATTGCTTTGAGTGTATTAATATGAAACCTGATGAGCTGATTAACGAACCATGTACCAAACCGCCAAAAAGTGCGAAACACTTCCGCCTAGGACAAAGATATGCCAGACTAAATGGTTAAAATATAATTTTCTCCACAGGTAAAATGGAACCCCGATCAAATAAGAATATATCCCTATTTGGAGGAATAAATAGCTAAGGTCAGGCAGATTCTGTTCTAAAGGCTCAAGAAAGAAAAATGAGACTGTTCCCATTAACACATAAGCCAACGTAGAAGCAGTCTTGAACTTGTGTGTGTAAAAGAGCTTGAAAATCGAGCCGACAATTACCATTACCCACAACGTTATAAGTACCCAATCGCCAGACTTACTCTGAATGGTAATTAATAAAAAGGGGGTAAAGCTTCCCGTAATCAAAAAGTAGATGCTGACGTGATCAACAATACGCATGCGGCGTTTTGTTTGAGCCCGAAAAGTACTGTGGTAAATGGTGGAGGAAGCATAAACCATAAGCAGTGAAGTGCAGAAAATTGCACAGCCAATCAAATAGTAATCAACACTGGACGTGGCTGCTTTATAAATCAATAGCGGTGAGCCTATCAAAAATAGTAGTAACCCTATTCCGTGGGAAACGATGTTAGCAATTTCCTCGGGGATAGTTTTTACTCCATATCCAAGGTCTTCGGGAACTTCATCGGGGACGAATTTAAAAATATTTTTCAACTATATTTTGGAAAAGGAGAAGGTGGTTAAAGGATCAAAGGAGAATGGAAAAGAAACGACTTGGGTAGTGATAAATTGTTGCATAAGTCACATTTTAAATTTCACACACAGTAAGTTTCCTGACTTATTGAACAAGAATTACCTTATAAAAACCAATTCCTTTTCACTTGACTGTTTATTGTCAAATTCGTAATTTCCGTAGTGGAAGGTTTTCAGGTCTTCGGTATTTTCGAGGTTCTTATCAATGATGTACCGTACCATCATGCCGCGGGCCTTTTTGGCGTGAAAGCTCACGATTTTTAGCTTTCCGTTCACAAAATCTTTAAAAACGGGCGTGATTACGGGGGCATGTAGCAAGTCGGTTTTCACGGCGTTAAAGTACTCTTTACTCGCCAAGTTTACGAGCGGCTCACCTTCTTTCAACTCATTGTTGAGTGATTCTGTAATTTTTTTGTCCCAAAATTGGTAGAGGTTTTCCTTCGCTCCAACCTTTAGTTTTGTTCCCATTTCTAAACGGTACGGTTGCATCAAATCAAGCGGTTTTAATAAGCCGTATAAACCAGATAATATGCGGAGTTTTTCCTGTAATCGAAAAACCTGATCTACTGAAAGCGAGTGTGCGTCTAATCCCAGATAAACATCACCTTTAAATGCAAAAACGGCTTGCCGGGCGTTTTCAGTCGTATAATTTGCGGTCCGAGTTTGGTTGCGTTCGTGGTTTAAACCCGCCAACACCGCCGAAATACTCATCAAGTCACTCAGTTTTTGGGGGGATTTCTCCTTCAGTACAGTGTTTAGCTGCTCGGTTTCTTCCGTGAAGATGGGCAGTGTATAATCCTGAAGGGTTAGTGGTGTTTCGTAATCTAACGTTTTTGCGGGCGAAATGACGATTTTCATAAGATAGCTGTCAGCGGGTAGCTGAAATTTGATGTGTGAGTCTGGATTTACAACAAGGAGTATGTGGTTGAAGTTTCGGTAAACTTGAAGGTATGTGCACTAAATAATAAAAAGCACGAAGACCCTTATTGAACCTTTGCGTCTTCGTGCTTTCTGGATGATGTATAATGAATGTGAAAGTGAAATTTGTAAGATTAAGTTTCCTCAGTTCTTATACTTTTAAAACATCACTCGTCCCACAAATTTTCCATGGTATAACCTGAACCTTCCAAGCACCAGAAGTCACCTGTAACGTAGCGGTTTTTTAAATCGATTGCGGATAAACTGCTTAATTCATCGGTTGTTAGTTCAATAGCGGCGGCGGCGAGATTTTCTCTTAACCGTCCTTCGTTTACTGATTTAGGGATAACACTCACGCCGTAATTTATAGCCCACGCCAACATTACTTGTGCCTCTGAAGTATTTTTATCAGCCGCTATCTTTTTAATTGTTTCGTTCTGGAAAAGATTAGGTTCATCTTTTGAAATACGATTTTTCGGACGATCCGCCGAGCCAAGTGGAGCGTAAGCCGTCAGGATAATGCTATTTTTGTCGCAGTAGCTTTTTAGTTCTTTTTGCTGCATAAACGGATGTATTTCTACTTGGTTTACCTCAGGTTTTACGCCCGTTGCGTCCCAAACCAGTTGAATTTTCTTTGGACTGAAATTCGAAACGCCGATGTGTTTGGCATCGCCACTTTTTTGGAGTTCAATCATCTCGTTCCACGTTTCCGCAAGGGGCGTTTTTTCCAAACTTACTAGGTGGTCGGCTTTTTCGGGAAAACCGATTTCGTCTTTTAAAACTACGGGCCAGTGAACGAGGTATAAGTCTACATAATCTAATTGTAAGTTTTTCATTGTCAAATCAAACGCCGGACGAATTTGCTCCTGTCGGTGGCGGTTATTCCAAAGCTTTGACGTAACAAAAAGCTCTTCTCTTGTCATGTCACCCGCCTTAAATGCATCCGCGAAAGCTTCGCCAATTTCGGCTTCGTTTCCGTAAACGTGGGCACAATCAAAGTGACGGTAGCCGAGACTTATAGCCGTGCGAATGGCTGCGTAAACTTCACCTTTGGCAGATTTCCACGTTCCCAACCCAAGAGCGGGCATTTTATCTTTATTATCGAATGCTAAGTAATTCATGGTATTCAATTAGTTGAATTCAAAGATACGGGTTTACGGGTATTTGGCAAAAGGGAGAAAGCAATAGAAACCAGGAGGGGGTTTTCTGGTAGTTTGGTTACGTGTAATATTGGGGTCAGGAGTCACGATTGTCAAGGTCATTACCTGCCAGCGTATTTATTTCGCTATTTTGTGGCTCATCGTCTAATTCAATATTGTCAATTAGAAACTGCTCTGGTAATTTCTTTTTAGAATTAACACCAAGGTTTTTTAAATTTTCTGCTTGACCAATTAGATTCCCTCTACCAGTTGATAACTTCTTGATTGCCTCCCCGTACTTTTCACTTGCTTTGCCCAAGTGCTTATCAATGTCTTCCATATCAGTAACAAAGCCAACAAATTTGTCGAATAATTTCTCGCCTCTTTTAGATATTTCTCTCGCATTATTGTTCTGAATCTCTTTGCTCCAAACATCAACTATTACCCTGAGTGTGGCTATTAAATTAGTTGGACTCATTAAAACGATTCTTTTTGAATAGGCATAATTCCACAGTTGACTGTCATATTGCAGTGCCGTGAGAAATGCTGGTTCAATTGGTATGAAAAGGAAAACAAAATCTAAAGCTTTGTCTAGCTGTTCATATTCTTTAGAACTTAGATTATCAATGTGGTTCTTGACTGACTTAATATGACTGTTCAAATGTATTTTTTGGTTGTCTATATCTTCGGAATTGGCAAACTTCTCATACGCTATTAACGAAACTTTAGAGTCAATTATAACATACCTATTATCGGGATATTTTATGACAACGTCTGGCTGTTTACGTTTACCTTTTTCATCTATAAAAGACTCCTGAACAAAATACTGCCGGTTTTTTACAAGTCCAGAATACTCTAGTATGCTCTCTAAAATCATTTCACCCCAATCACCCTGGGTTTTGGACTGACCCTTTAAAGCATTAGTTAAATTGGTAGCGTCCTTGCTTATTTGTTGATTTAGCTCAACCAATTCCCTGATTTTATTTTCTAATGAAAACCTTTCTTTGGACTCCTTATCATAAGTTTCTTCCACTTTCTTTTTGAAGTCTTTCAGGTTCTCTTTTAGAGGGTTTAAAAGCTGTTCAATGTTCTCTATGCTTTGTTTGGAAAACTTGGTTGTTTTTTCGTCAAATAACTTATTGGCAATATTCTCAAATTCGAACAGTGATGTTTTTCTCAACTCTTCAAAGTCCTTAAATTGTTTGCCTACTTTCTCTTCTAAAGCGGTTTTTAAAGCTTCAACTTTAGATAGCTCAGACTTTAAAAACAATATTCTATTATTACTCGCCCCTATATTTTCTTGTTGTTTCAACGTAGTATCTTTCTCGTCAGACAAACGTTCTTGTACACTTAAAACCGTAGCCCTTAGTGAAGCAAGGTTATTTTCTTGGGTTCTGTGTATTTCTTGTTCTTTGAATACTTTGATATTAAGTTCATCAATGGTTTTTCGTAGTTCTTTTTCTATTGCAAACTTTGTATCTAGTTCATTTCTCGTTGATGCGAGGTCATCTTTAAGGTGATCATATTTATCTCTTTTGACAGTTGACGATTTCAAAATCAAATGAGTTACAAGAATTCCAGCTGCTAAGGCAATTAATCCGATCAAAATTGATTCTTGATTCATAGTTTATTCTTATTTATTGAAAGGTGCATACATGCAACCTACAAAACGTCAAGATGAAATATAAATCTCAGAAGTAAATAATTTAGACGCTATAAATATTGATAAGTAGCTATTCTGGGTCTTTAAGGCTGTTTTCGTCCATGCTCAGATTGATACGTAAGCAGGTCATTTCATCAATGCTGGCAAAATATACTGCCCAAATATCGTTTCGGGTTGTTGGCTTTTGCTGCTTTGGTAATTACCAGAT
>Ga0136554_1000696_pt1 | contig 12691 bp, 12 predicted proteins | sample AntRauTorckE5431_FD_104637 | JGI IMG/M metagenome (GOLD analysis project Ga0136554, IMG submission 104637) | Saline lake microbial communities from Rauer Islands, Antarctica - Metagenome Torckler E5 #431 | ecosystem: Environmental > Aquatic > Non-marine Saline and Alkaline > Saline | place...
ATGCTGTAATCATGAGGAATTTGTAAGTCGCTCTCCTTCTCAACGCACTTTACATGTCCATCACCAACATTGATATTATGGGAGTAAATAATGCATGTCTCTTCCTTTGAACCAAGCCCATGGCCGAAGAGGGTGATTCGTTTGCTCACTCCACTCTGAATGTTTTGCGGCAAACAGATAGATTGACGTAGGAGGTTGATATTCTCCTCCATTGGTTCAAACGCAAGGACGTTGACACCTAATGCTGCCATACTCAATGCGAACCAGCCAACGTTAGCTCCAATGTCGACAAAAGTTAGATCTGACAATGGTATGTTATTCTTTTTGCTGTAGTCAGTGAAGTATTTGTTAAATTCCAAGACACTCTTTCTCTCCCATCCGCCATGATTCCTGATTTCGTTGCTGACAATATCATTGTTGGAGTATAGGTGCATATCGAATGGATTGCCAGCGTTGTTCGACTGAGTGACCCTTGTCACTCTATTGTTGGTGCTGTTTGAAGAGAGGGCAAGAAAAGAGGCACAAGACGTTGCCATGTCTAATTCATTTTGATGGGCCTGATAGACGTATCGATCGACTGGAGCAGTAAGACCTTGAACTTCTTCCTGTAAGTGAAGTATTTCTTTCTGACTTTCTGCCTTGGATGCTCTTAATGATTTCAACTATTGTTGATCGACGGTTGTTTTAGTGTTCCTGGTAGATTTGACATGCGATAATAGATACACATATATTCCTTACCTCTGCAATGTCCAAATCGCTGGTCTGCACAGGAGCAGTCTGGGATAGCGTGCTCTTACAAGCGTAAAAAACGGAGAAGAACAAACTTAGCACAAGCACTGGTGCTATCACTTTTTTTCGAGTGCTGGGTACAAGTTTTCGTGGCAAGGACAGTAGTGCAGCATCTACAAGTTGTCGAGGTGGTTGCCTTCTGCTAAGGGTCATGTTTAATTAAAAATGATGGGGTGGTACTACGAATTCGGAATCAATTGTCTGAAGAATCGATTTACGCGTAATTTTACTAGCTATCCTGATTTTTTCTGAACTATTCTGAACTTTCAGGACAATTGATTCCGAATTCGTAGTATGTATTGAATGAATAATTGTGTGTTTAATGAGGTGATAAGTAGTGATGGCACATTGCCGATCACGAATGTAAATATCTAATATTGCTAAAAGTGCAAGGTCATAGTAGTATTTAGAGGCATTTATTAGTTGCATGTTGCATGTTGCTTCTTTGATTTTGCACCCCTGCGCCATCTTTTGCACCAATTTTGGCGGCAAGAACGATTTGAATGTCCTTCTCAAATTTTGCTGAAGAAGATGAGAGGCGCCAACGACAACAACGTTCCTACTACAACAAAGGACCTCATCACTTACTAATAATTGATGCCAGCGACAACACTACTGACACCTTATCCTTCCTATTGCCGTATCAAAGCTCATTCTATTCATTACAGTCCAACTTCAATATGACTAGCATCTCTTACTATGACATTGACGAAATCTTGGCGGAAGAGGAACTAATGCCAGTCACCAATAACTTTGATTTCACATGCCTGGTCCACCTCGATCCTGACTATGTTCATTCCAACTCTAATTCCAATTCCAATTCCTCTCCTCAAGAGGAACCTCACAAAATATCCAAGCCGCAAATTCATTGTTTGAGCGAAGGCACAAAATTTAAGATGCCTCTGTGGTCAATTCAAAAATGGGCCCAGCTCGGTTTCCTCCGTCTGCAATTTCCCAAACATTTTGGAAGAAGAGCGAGGGAAAGGCTCGACGCCGACCCAGTCTCCGTTGATCTCAGGTACGCTTCATTTCTATTCTACTTGTTTGTCTGTCTGTATGTCTATGAAATGTGGGCTGGCGGTGGGTGGAGTTTGGACTAATCATGTTTCTCATAATCTTCAATCTCTGTGTCCTTTTCTAGAAAACGAAATGAAAGATTCTACATATCCGGCATGGCAATCATCAACCTCATCCAAAAATGTACCATAGACTCAAAACCACATAACCTACACAATGAATCCCTACTCCTCAAACAAGCATTGTTAGAATCTTACACTGGAGCAAGAATAAGAAGAATCTTTGATTGGACATTAAGCAACATTGAAGACGATGTCAGTTCCTACACGAAAAAATTGACCGAGATGGAAATGAGATTGTTTCAAAGGGGGGCACAGGCAAGTCATGCCTTTACCATGTGGAAATTATATGGAAGTCGAAGGATTCATGTGAGTGAAACGGCATTGAGAACAAGTAATATGGGGAATCGGGCTACCCCCTCTGCAAAGAGAGGTGCGAAGACGGTTTCTCCAGAGGGTGGATCACTTGGGAATTCATCGAGAAAGAGAACCAGAGTTTATTAGAAAGATAGTGTGTACAATACTTGTTCGGGGCGCAGTTGTCGGGATTTACTTCTTGCTAGATGTCGCGTGGAAAAGTAATGTCGCATCAAAGCACTGGTGCTGTTATAATAGTATTGACTGGAGAATGTAGTGAGGCTTGGAGCTTTGCTTATTCAAAAAAGTTGGAATACGTTATCATCAATTGGAATCTAATGCTATAAAACACCTTATGAATCTTTATGAATCATGAATCGATGACATTTGCATTCATCATCGGAATCGATTGCAATCGAATGCCGAATTGAATGCAACCCGAGCTCGGCATGGAACCGATCATGGACGCCAAGCCAAAAATAAATTCCATTGAAACAAAAGTGATACCCATGGCATTCAAAATGATATCCATTTGCAATACGTAGCTCTGAAGGCGAAGGAAGAAGCTGTAGCCTGTGATTGCTGGAATTGCCAAGGCAAGTGACCAAAGTATTAGGACGCCATGGCCTGTCTTATTACCTCTCGATCCCAATTCCTGTCTTGACAAGTCGATAATTGCGACAAATACCAACATTATTGTTTCCCATCCGAATGCCCCATTAACGTAAAGAAATTGCTTTCTCTTCCATTGCATTAACATCAATGAAGCCCAAAAGTAAATGATCGTATACCAACGATTGAAGTACAGAAGGACTTGGTGAGGTAGAGACGGCTTTGGAGGCATATTGTATGTTGAGTGAGAAGAATGCAGAAAGCAAGAGGGAAAGCAGAGTCAATTGCGTCGACGCACCTCAAGTATTTGCATTGCAACTCTCGGTATTCGTATGCACAATTCTGCCAAGTTAGAGAACAAATTATTGTCATTGGCCTGAACCTCCTCCAATCGTTTTGAAATTTTTAATTTTTATTAAAATATCTACAATCTGATGAAATCTTCTGCTAGTCATTTCTATTTGCGAGCAATGCATGGTTCGGCAGGTTTGATTTCAATGTTAATAGGCAGCCTGTGATTATCTTCAAATGTATTGATGTCTGCACGTGATGGTCTGAAATTTGTTGAGTAATGATCATCCCATGCACCTTTATTAACAAAATAGATGAAGTAATCAATCAACAAACTATTTTATTTATTAAAGTTTGGATCAGATGTCAAGGTTCTGCGAGTAAGAATATGAACAATACAAGATGGCACTCGTTTCTTTATTTATCAATGCTATTCTTGATTCATTTCCTACAAATGACTTGATTTCATATCGGTGAGAGTCTCAAGGCAATTCAGATATTAGAAACATCTCGCATGATGGGATGGAGCGGCTGGAGATGTAGCGCGCGTAGTGGATGACATTTGGTTGTTTGGACTATGTGTGGACTATCAAACACTGACAAGCTACTAGATAAATGAGATTTAAGTCAATCAGCACAAAGCATAGCCCAATGGATGTCACAATAAGCAGGTGATTGAGCTCTTTATTTTAGTGAACTTCTCCCTGTACTTGCATCTATAAATGTATCTGCTGGTGCTGCAAGCTACAACCGCTCGCAACTGCGAATATCATATTTTACACGCTCTCCACAGTAGGCATATTCGCTATGCACGGGTTCCTCCTGCTACCTGTGAACGATACATGTGTCGACGAAGCTGTAGCTACTACAGAAACTGAGATTTTCAATCCATTTCAACTCTCTCCGATGCTTATGTTAGCTGTCGGTAATCTTCTGATGCACCTGCCACCGTTGGTTGTTAGCAAACATGCTGCAGAGCTTAACTCGACGAATGGCATGCAAGAACCGCTCATCTTTGAGGAACGGTTCTCATAACCGATGTAGACCAAGATAGACCGTTGGGAAAACATGTGCATAGAAGCGACAATGGAGGTGATGGCGATGATGTTGATACGAATCGTTTCCATATCGTAAGGATAATGTTTATCATCTTCATTATTGCTGAATGTGTTGATACTTTCAAGGCCCGCCAGAGATATTAATAGAAAAGATGAAATAGATGTTGACGTTGGTTTGATAATTCTAAAATATTGTGTAAGTTTTGAGTTTTGTGTAGTAGATTCAATACCCTCATTGTCGCGTGGTCACTATTTTCATATCATTGATACCCCTCCAGATTCCAGTCCTTTCAAAAGTCACTGCTCTACTACTAGATCAAAACTAGGTAGAAGCGTTGCCCGCATCCTTCAATCTATCCAGTGGAAAGACGTGGCTCCGCATGCTCCACAGCCCGAAGCCAGGTCCCGGGGCCAAGAGGAGGAAGAGATATTGCTCTGAGATGGGAGCTCCTAGTAGCTGGATTGAACCAATAGTAACAGCAAAACCGATGCAGTTCACAATAGTCAACGCAGTCCCTTTGTACTCCGGAGGGCATGTTTGTGCAACAAGACTAGAAAACTGAGGCGAGTCAGCAACCACTACCAAACCCCAAATTAGATAAGAAATGAGGTTGACAACAGGAGGAGAAATGTATAACAGGGGAGAAAGAAGGCACACAGCCCCAGACATAGCTAAGCTCATAAAGGCAACTCGAGCGCTGCCCTGTCGCTCAGATATGTAGCCGCCGATGACACACCCAACTCCTCCAATTGCAACGACACAAAATGTGACGACGCTGGCGTCCCAGCCAACGTCTCGATCTTCCAGGTACGCCTTCCATACAATTGGACACCAAGTCGAAAAGGCGTACAGTTCCCACATGTGACCAAAGTAGCCAAAGGCAGCCGATCGGAATGGTTGATTGGTTCGGAAAAGAGACCATACCACATATGGATCCAGCTTGGAGCTTGCCTTCCGATAGGGCCCGTTGGGGACGAAACAACCAACGACAATGCCACCAGTCGCTGCGAGAGCACTTGTTTCCCACAGGAGACTCTGCCACGATTGTGGGATTTGACTCAATAAAAAGGGAACAGCGCTGCCAACAGCAAGCGCGCCGACTAACCAGCCCAGGGCCAATCCGAGGGCCCCTTGGGGGAACCAGTCAGCAGCTACTTTCATCCCAACAGGATAAATACCAGCGAGAGCAGCACCGGTGCAAAAGCGTAACACAATGAGCCCAGCCAGGGATTCCCAGAATGGGATCATAGCATTCACAAATGCGCCGAACAGAGCACAAACCCCGAATACTCGTGTCGGGGGAAACCAATCGGCAACGTTGAACAGAGCAAAGACGAGGGTCCCTACGATGAATCCGAATTGCACCGACGAAGTCATAAAACTGAGACTGGATTCAGGTAAATCCCATTGTTCCACTAGCTCCGGCAAGACGGCATTTCCAGCAAACCAAAGAGCGGTACCCGCAAATTGAGAGCCTACAATCGCTGGTAGTATATAGAAGGGGCGTTCCTTTGTAATTGCTGTCGTTGATGTATCTGCTTCCTTGCTAACACGCAGAGGCTGGGCTACTTGATCATCCGCATCGACGCATGTCGTCTCATCCTCGTGTTGATGTTCCGTCTGAGCTTCAGACATTGTTGTCGCTATATATATACGCCTGCTGTCAAAATACGGAAAGATATTATGATGTGTGTCACCAAATGATTTGGCAAGATTGAATTTATAAGAGCTGATGATGATTCCTCAACATTAGCCTACCCATACACTTGAATACGTATTATAAGTAGAAGGAGGTACATGTAATTCACGAATCGTAGGAGAATCACTAGATCTTTGATGAAGGTTGTGATGATCGCTGAGAAAACTGCTCGAGCCTAATTCTTCATTATTTTGTGTTTTTTGTAGTAGGGTTGTTAGTAGTCGTGTGATCGTGTGATGACTTGGAATTCGTGGGGCTTCTAATAAACTTTGCCGTATTTGGCAATTTCTCGACTGATGATGATGATGACAGTCTGGACTGCCAACGTCCAGCAGTGAGCCTTGTGCCTCTGGCGGATGAATTGGCTTTCCTACCTCATATAGCAATGTTTTTCGAAATTGTATTGGCAACCCCGTCATAGGTTTGATATCTTTTCCAGAAATGGAAAGTACAATCTCCTCATCAGTGCTTACAAGGCCATGCCTTATAAATCACCCACTGTAAAACCTAGCTAACCCCACTTAATGATAGAGTGCCAACTCTGGCCATGATGTATCAGGGATGATGAGAACAAATTGGAAAGTGCCTGGTCAATTATTCTCGCATCTGACGTATGCTGCATGAGTGAAAGCTGAAGCATGACCGGATCGACAATATGCAATATGCTGATCAATCAAACTTCAATCACAGACAAGCAAAGAGCCATAAAATAGCTCCAAATATCTATTGCATTGAAATTTGAAATTAGTTATTTCTTCAATTTTAGTAAAAAGCTGTAAAAGCAGCTAAAGGTTGAAAAAGGATCGTGCATCGTGCAAAGGTCCATTAGTTCGTACCATAGCAAATACAAAGATCTTATTAATTTTGTTTCATTGAGCTCTAAATCAATTTGACAGTACACATCACAAACACCAGTATTATGTCAGAGGATACTGAAATGGAATAGAGCCTTGTCCAAGAACAAAGTGGAAAATGCCTGGTCAATTATTCTCTTCTCTGACGTATGTTGCATGAGTGAAAGCTGAAGCACATGACCGGATCGACAATCAAACTTCAATCACAGACAAGCAAAACTGCCTCGAAAGAGAACAATAAAATAGCTCCAAATGTCTATTGCATTGAAATTTGAAATTAGTTATTTCTTTAATTTTAGTAAATAGCTGTAAAAGCAGCTAAAGGTTGAAAAAGGATCGTGCGAAGGTCTAGTAGTAGCAAATACAAAGGTCTTATTAATTTTGTTTCTTTAAGCTCTAAATCAATTTGACAGTGCACATCACAAACACCAGCATTATGTCAGAGGATACTGAAATGGAATCATTTTCCTTCACAAAAGCTGGGATTATCATTCCAATGGTCACGGGATCCATATCCTTCCTATCCTCGATGATTATTATCTCCATAATTCTTCGGTCTAAGAGTGGTATCAAAACAACATATCATCGAATCATTCTCTGCATGAGTTCAGCTGACTGCTTAACATCCTTGGCGATAGCCTTGACCACAATTCCAATGCCTAAAGATGTCATCTACCCTTTTGACATGCCATCATCTGGAAACATTGCCACATGCGAGGCTCAAGGACTCGTCTTCATCATGGGAACCGGGCTAGCTTTGTACATGAACGGTATTCTAAACATTTACTATTTGTGCACATTGAGGTATAACATGACGGAAAAAACGTTTCGATGTTATCTGGAGATTCCCCTTTACATTGTGTCTCTTGTGATCTTTATTACCCTACCTACTACAGCGCTGTTAAATCAAGAATTGCTGAACCCAAGCCCATCTTTTCCTATTTGTGTCCCAAATACGTATCCACTCGACTGTATCAAAGCTGACAATCCTGAATGCCGAGGTGATGGAGAGCGCGGTGCCTTTGTACTATTGTTCTATTCCACGATCACTGTTGGCTTCTTCACTCTCATGATCACAATGGCTCTCATCGTTCATTCGTTCTATAGGAATGCACATAGCCTACGAAAAGCTTTGAAGGACAAACCGAAACAGGAGATCGATGCGAAATATGAAGCACTCCAACATGCCCAAGAGTCTTCTGGTATCATCACACGACAGGCTCTCATGTATATTGCAGCCTTCTTGATAACATGGGTATTTGGATTCGTTCATTCTGTGTTAAGGGACAGTGGCAAAGATAAGAAGGAGTTATTGTCCGTCTTGAGGATGATCTTCCAACCTTTGCAAGGTTTCTTCAATCTCATCATCTTTGCGTATCACAAGGTCAACATTGTTCTCCTATCGGATGAGGATCTGACAGTTGGTGAAGCCTTTGGCATAGTATTTCTATATCCTGATGAAATGGAAGATTCAGCACAGGTGCATAGTTTAAACTTCGTTCTTGAGGATAATTATGGTATTGATAGATACGCCCCTCAGAACAGTGCTGTAGAGATTGAAATGGAGATTGATGGATCTGAGGAGTATCTGAGTAGCTTCCTCCAAGAAGATGGCAATCTAGAGAATGAACAAGGAGGCCATGACATACAGCTTGACTTAGAAAAAGCAAGCATGGCAGGCGCGTCGAGTGACTTTGTGTCTATCGAGGAAATGACATCAATGGGGGAGGAGAGATGTAGCAAGTATCAGTATTATTGAGATCAGAAGGGAGCCTTGCGGCTTGGTCTAGGGAGTGGTGGGAAGCAACAAGGATGTGGTGGGGAAAGAAATGGATGTTTCATCACCGCCACCGGCTTCCTCTGACAACAAAAACCTCAGGGCCCATTCTTTAAGCATCAAAACATCAAAGCCACCGCTGTGATTGTCCGATATTGTCTGCTTTCTGATCATTCCCATGAGCAAGTTTTAAGTATCCAGACCAGCTTCTCGTGGATCGGCACCAGCAGTTTGCCGTGCTACTTCCTGCAACGAGGTTTGACTATCTATCGCTACCATGTACTATGACTTGCGATCCAACTCTCCCATGAGTTGGTCAGGACCCCAGCCCGCGTATCTGCCACATGAAACAACCAAATCGAACTAGGCTCATATTGTGTGCTGGAATCCTAGTAGGTTTGTAATGTGATCTGGAAATCGGATTGCTGTAGCTCACTTCATTAGTAATGAGGCTTTTGAATCCTCACTAAACTTTTGGCGTGGGAGATTGACACTCAAATAATAATTGGAATAGTAATATATAAGTTAGAAACCAACAACATCAACTACAGCTGTTAGGATTGAGAGATATAAAGGACGAACACACGGTAGCAAGTAACAGATTCGGCGACAACTGAATGTTCATGTGATGATCCGATGTGAGTGCATGCTCACAACTCACAATTCACATTTAGAAAGAGCCATGCTATGAAAGTTCAATATATTTCTATTAGGCATGCAATTCTAATTCAAGTAGCGCCCCATTATGATCAGAAGCTGACGGAAAGTGTTTTGATTTTATCAAGGTGACTCCTCGCACGAATGCATGGTCCAACGGAAAAGTCCTTCCAGGATATGGCCAAGAGTATTTTAGAGCAAATCCAGCACCTTCCAATAAATTCTTTACAGCGTCCAAGTGACTTTGAGTCCAACTGTTGAAATCTCCAGCAAAAACAGCAGGGCCATTGTCCGTCGACATGATTAACAAAACAGCTTGGACGTGTGCAACAAGCTTGTCTACGCTTTTGAAAGGGGTCCCGTTGTACCCATGGAAGCTGAGAAAAGTAATTCCTTTCGTAGATGCAATGGTAGTTTTCTTGTGAATGATGCCACCAAATTCTGCATAAGGGGATTCAACTAGCTTGATATTTGTAATTGGCATCTTACTCCAGATTGCAGTACCAAATCCAAGTGACGATGTATTATGGGTGTGAAAATCTGAATCACTTTCTGAGTTCAGGTTGATTTCTTGTGCAAGCATGACATCTGGATTCTGTTCATTTATCAGTTTTGTTGCCAGTCCTTTGATCTTCTGTAGATTTTGAATTAAAACTGTCACTGTGATTGCTTTCATTTTCGTGTGTCACGCAGTGTACCTAGATGTGTCAGAAGTGATGAAGGCAAGAGGATTAAGGATCGCTTGTATTGCTTCTCGTTTCTCGTCTTCGAGATCATTTTGCTGTGAACGTAAAAGCCCGCTTTGATTGTCGTTAAAATTGTAGAAAATGGGATACTTGCCACCAACAAATATTGATACGACGGCAACCAAGGAACATTTTAGCCTGTTTGCATTAATGCAGTTTTCACTCGCCTGGTGTAACAGCTGTTGTACCTCAGTGCGTTTACCGTTACCCCAAGTACATCATTTCATAATACAGCTACAAACACATGCAATTGAAAGCTAAATGCAAAGACAAAATCATGAACGATCCCTGTTATAATTTGTTTCATTTTGAACCTCAAATTATGCAATCGCTAACATCAAAGTTGTTGGATGGCATTTGGAAGCACAATACCATTTTGCTTTAATAGAGCCGGTCCGGTCCTTTTCTGTGGCAAACTATTCAACAGACCCTTCAAATACAGACAGTTATACTCATGTTCCTCCATATCACCCGGTCTCAAAGGGCCTTTTCCGTTTGAGCTCTTGGCTGACATATGGGCTAAGCTAATACTTGTAGCCACACTCAAATTGAAACTCTCCGCAAAACCACACATGGGAAGAGTAAAAGTTTCATCGGCCATCTCCCTCATTTCTTGCGAAATTCCTTGATCCTCGTTCCCCATAACGACACATATCGGCCCTCCATCCCAATCAATTTCTCTGACATCCTTGGAATTCGGATTCAAATCAGATGCATAGATTCTGTACCCCTGTTTCTCCTTAATCTCCTTGATAGCATCTTCGGCGGTTGCGTGATTGGTAAGTGTCAACCACTGTGCGCTCCCCATGGCGGTCCTCATTCCACGCTTTTGGTTCAAGGCTTGTTTCCCGTAATATTTTCCGCTATCAATGATGAGATCTACATTCTGAATTCCAAAAGAATCAATAGTGCGAAGACATGCCCACACATTGGAGGGATTCGCAGGATTCTCAAATAAGAATTTAATCCTCTTCGTCCTCTGCTTCAAAACACTGCTGACGCGCTCTAGCCGCTCCTCGTTGATGAAAGGTTCCAATATTTCCGTTGCCTTTCGGACAGTGACAGGATCAAGTTTAATAAATGCTTCATTGACATAATTCATCTCTTTGGCACATTCTCGATCTGCCTCAGCTTCTTCGTTTGGATCCAATATATCAGCTGAAGTCAAACCCTTGTTGCCGAATCTGTTTTCTTGTTTTGGGTTGGTGGAAAAATCGTAGTGCTCCCAACTCAGTTCTGTTTGCGATTTACCTAGACGCTTAAGTTCCGCCTTTTTGGTTCCTCTGGAAGAATTTTTGCCAGAGAGATAGAGGCGTTGGAAGTTTTTGGTTGTTCTTCTGTGAAAGGTTGTGAACGCAAAAGTGGTACTCATAATGCAAGGGATGACGATGGATGCAAGGAGGAATTTAGATGAGGTGAGAAGATTCATCACAGATTTGAACTTAGGCAAAGACTAAAGGACTAGGTGCTGAGAAGTGGTTCGCATTCCTGTTGTGTTGTCCAATAAATACAGCCTGAATTAAGATATCAGATAATGGAAGTTTTGTTGGTAGCTGGTAATGGCTGGTAGCTGTGGTAGCTGGTAGCTGATGTTTTGTATGGTCTTCTCTCACTCAAATTCCATCACTCCCCATCACCACTCCTCCACCGCTCGCTCGTCACGTGGTGTGGACAGAATAGCTTTGCTCTTAACCTCAGTTGTACAACACAATATCTACCAATAATTGTGTAGTCTACTAGTAGTAGTTATCGAGAACGGCACCGGCACTGCTTATATCCATTTTGAGAACATTATTGAACGAAACACGAAAGGAAACATCAAACATCAAGTATCAATCTGCTCTGCAATTAGAGAAACTACTATTAGAGAGCGACGACTAGCAACTGTTTTTCCCATCAAGAGATCTACTGCGCACGAATTACCTTTTCTACGCAAATCACTTATTCTTACTCTTATCAAATGAACGACGGACGAGAAGTGGTGCTCGTAAGTTCACTAGTTCTGCTATCGTCATTCCTCCTACATGACTTTCATGTATTTCTATTTTATGTTTCATAGTCTCATCGTAGATATTCATGTGTACAGGTCTCTTGTGACGACCAAGACTTCAAACTTCCTCTCCAAGCTGGAAATTTATCAGAACTTGTGAAGAACGCAATCGAAACAGATGACGACGACGAAGATGAAGAATTCAGAATCATCATCCCAAAAGTGAAAGGATCGGTCCTCAAATACGTTGCCGATTTTTGCACGCACTACACCACTCAAGATAAAATGCACCCCATTCAGACACCTATCAAAAGCGTCAAAATTGAAGATCAAGTCCAGGGCTGGTATGTGGAGTTTATTTCCAGGGCTTACAAAAATGATTTACTGTTTGAATTAGTGAGAGCGGCTAATTTTATGAATATTGCACCTTTGTTGCAGCTCGCGTGTTTCAAGGTCGCGATCACCATCAAGGGCTTGAAAAGGGAAGAGATCTTGCACACGTTTCAGTTGAGTAGTGTACTTACTGAAGAAGAAGAACAGCATATTAAAGAGGAGAACCAATGGACGCGCTAACGATGAGAGAAAGGAAGTGAAGCACTGGATGGAATTGAGATTGGATTTTTGAATTGGATTAAAGAGAAGAATCTCATGATGATGTCAAAGTGACCTTCCATTTATTTTTCGTAGGAGGTGCTTAGGGGTATCATATTATGAGAGTTGCAGAGAAATATGTGATTATCCAAGTCATTTTTAGTCGGGTTTATGTTACTTTCCGTCACTTTTG
>Ga0136554_1000697_pt1 | contig 12680 bp, 9 predicted proteins | sample AntRauTorckE5431_FD_104637 | JGI IMG/M metagenome (GOLD analysis project Ga0136554, IMG submission 104637) | Saline lake microbial communities from Rauer Islands, Antarctica - Metagenome Torckler E5 #431 | ecosystem: Environmental > Aquatic > Non-marine Saline and Alkaline > Saline | place...
ACCGGTGTAACTAAGGCTTTTGCAGATAAGAGAGAAGATGCTGTCGCTTTGCTGACCCTAAGTACCGAAACAGACTTTGTACTAAAAGCAGAGAAGTTTAATAACTTAGCGCAAGAGCTGCTAGAGCTATGTTTTACTGAAGGAATTAAAGACGCTAATACTCTAGAGAAGCTCCCAGAAACTGCAAGAGCAATAGAAGAAGCTATGCTCATTATAGGGGAGAAAGTCTCCATAGCACATGCATGTCTAGTACGTGCGAAAGAGAGTACTGACGCTATTAATTACTACATGCATAATCATAAGTTAGCTTGTGTTATGGTCTTGAGCCAAGGTACAGAGGCTGATGCTTATCAGCTTGCAGTGCAGGCAGTAGGTTTTCAGGCACTCTTCGTAGACTCACTAGATCCTGACTTTAAGCAGGCTCAGATCGAGCAGTCCCATCCAGAAGATCTAGCTAGGTTCGTAAAAACGCTAGAAATAGAGCATGTACTTACAAAACAGCCTTTCTATGCTAACCCTACTATCTCTGTAGAACAATGGATGGCAGCACAACATGTCACCATACGTCATATGTGCACTAATTTTCACCCAGAAGGAAGAGGCCTGTAATTTGTTATGCAACCCAAATTTCATCTAGAAGCTAAAGAGGCTATAGCTAAGTGTCTCACCGCTCTGCAGCACACTTTTGACAACCAGTTATCAACTAAGCTCCATCCCAATATATTGTCTGGTATGAAAATCATTCATGATGGGGAGATGATGCACTTAAATCACATAGCTAACCTTACTCTTCTGGACCCGGTAACCTTAAGTGTACAGCCTTGGGATAAACATACCCTAAGAAGTATTGAGAAGTCTTTACAGAAAAACACTTTAGGACTTAGTATTACCTCTCCGGGTAATGGAGCCATCCTAGTCAGGATGCCCTCCTTAACTACAGAAAAAAGGCGTGAATGGGGAAAAGTAGCTAAGACTTTTGGTGAAGAAGCTAAAATCACTGTGCGCCGTATAAGACGTAATTGCTTAGATAAGATCGAAGCTCTCCCTGTAGATTCTGAGCAAAGCAAGCAGAAGAAACAGCTAGAAACTATTATTCAGCATGCTAACGATACCATTAAACAGATGGTGGAGAATAAGCAGAGACTCCTAGAGAAACTGTGACACTAACTAAGACACAAGCTTACGAACTTCATATAAACCTATGTAGGGAATTAAAGAAGTTGGAACACTTTTACTATACTGGGATGCCTCTAGTGAGCGATGAAGTTTACGATCACAAGTATCGTGTCTTACAAGATCTAGAAGCACGTCATAGGGATTACTTAGATCTTTCTATGAGCCCTACCCAGACAGTAGGGAGTAACAAAGGCACAGTGCCACACGTCACACCTATGTTATCTATTCAAAACTGCTGGGATGATAAGCAGTTCATGGCTTTTATAAAGCGGGTGGGACAAGATACCGAGCTTGTAGCTGAGCCTAAATATGACGGCGTAGCTATCTCTCTTACTTATGATAAGGGACAGCTTATTCAAGCCCTCACTAGAGGAGACGGCTATATGGGAGAGTCAGTTTTACGTGTAGCTAAGACTATAACTAGTATCCCTACTACCCTCCCTCTAGCCGACACCCTCATCATAAGAGGAGAACTACTTATACACGATGAAGACTTTAGACAATTTAACCTAAATCACAAGTTTGCTAATCCCCGTAATTTAGTAGCTGGTGCTCTGCGTCAACTAGGAGAAATTAACTATAACTGCGCGAGCCTCACTAAACTTTATCCTTATTGCATAGAGGAAGGACCCAACTTTACGCACATGGAAGACCTAGCACTACTAAAATCTTTAGGGTTTCAGCTGCACCCAGATATACTTCTTACCAAAGATGTTACTGCGATGCTGAGCTACTATAAGCAGAAGGTACAGCATACTGACCCCTTTGCTTCCGATGGAGTGGTATATAAGGTTAATAACCACGCCCTGAGAATAGCTTTAGGTAATAGTACGAAGCATCCCAGAGCTAGCATAGCTTATAAGTTTCCTTCCAAGTCCACTACAGCAGTCATTGTAAGTATACACTCCTCTATGGGACGCACAGGCGTTATCACGCCTATAGCCGAGATAGAGCCTGTATACCTAGATGGGGTTAAGATCACTAGATCTAGTCTGTTTAACTTTAATTATGTTGCGGATAATAATATTAAAGTAGGGTCACAAGTTATCTTAAAGCGTGCAGGGGGCGTTATACCTTATATTTTAGATAGCATTGATCTACAGCCTCATATCAAAGCGGTCATACCTCAATATTGTCCCGGCTGTGATAGTTTACTGTTAGAAGAGAAGAAAACTTTAAAATGCTGTAATACAGACTGTAGAGAAATCGTAGCTCAGTGTATTGTGTGGCGCGCTAGTAAATCTATCTTTAATATCGTAGGGTGTGATATTAGTACTATCCAGGAGCTGCAAAGAACTAATTTAATCAAAGACTTCTTCGATTTATATAGACTGCGGTACGAAGACCTTATAAAGCTACGTGGTTTTAGCAGTCGCAAAGCTCGCAACCTATTAAACAGTATTGCTCTCAGATCCGAAGTATCCTTAGTACAGGCTATTATGTTTCTTACTATCCCTAGGATAGGCAGAGCTGGAGCCCTTGCTTTAGCTAGGAAGCTTACTAAGCTTGCAGACCTGCTCACGCTAGAAATAAGTGCGCTTCAAGATATCGCAGGCTTCGGGACGAATACGTGTGAGACTATCAGAAGTTATCTAGCGCTCCCGCATGTACAAACTCTTATTCAAGATATAGAAAAACATGTTAGGGTTTCTTAGCAACAAAGGAACATCGAGTAGAGCAACCGTTGCTAGGAATAATATAGTACTCGTTACCTCTTTAGTTTGGGTAGGGCTAATGTTAATACTGCCGCTAAACAAAACTGATATGTTTTATATGTATTGGTTACTTCGAGCAGTTTTGGCTCTAGAAATCCAACAAGACCTCTTTCAGAGAGCTCTGGTGTACTATATCACCTGGGGATTTTTCACACAGACTTCTTTGAGTTTTAGTGTTGCCAACACTATTATGCCATTTCACTATAGAGTAGCCTTGGTATTAAGCTTTGGCTGTACGCTATATGTTTTTCAGCAAATAACTTTCCTAAAAAACCTCCTAACTCATTTTCAGTTCTATTTGGGCTTGGTTTTTTTCTGTCCGTTAAGTAACGATAGTGTATTTAGCTTCACACGTTATTCTCTAGTAGGGGTGACGGCTTTGTTGGTTGCCTTAAGCTTAAATCAACGTAAGTATGAGCACTATATATTTCACTACGTCAGAGCGATTACGCAGGATTTATTTCAGCCCTTAAAGGCGCTACTACTCAAGAGAGATTATAGTAACGAAGCTGTAATGACCTATAAGGCTAACAGTATGGATTACTTAGAGACCCAAAAGTATTCAGAGCTTAACGCTAATAATAATCAGCACAATATATTGGATCTGTACTATCGCACTATGCGTAGTGTGATAAACGGTAATTACCAATTATTATTGAACTATAATCACCTACTTAAGACAAAAGATAGTAATCTTATCAATCTTACTCGCAAGACTGATGTACTAAAGCTCATTATGGAAACCCTCTTCATCAGCGGCAAGATGATAGCCGTTACCTCTAAGGAGTTTTCACGTAGAATTCATCTTATTCAAGAGATGATCACAAACATATATACAATGTTAGACACGAAAATCAGTTTTACCTACACGTTGCGTATTTATGAAATTCTTATTACTAGTGGATCTATATTAATACAACTCGAAAGACTTGAGCCTCTTCTAAGAAACCTATAGTTATGCGACCATTCAAGTTATATGTAAATCCTAAATACACGCAGCCCATCCGCCGTTTTATACTCCTGGTCCTGGCCCTTATTATAGGTCAGTTTACTCGCGTGTCCTTTTGGGTAATTACTGGTATCACCTTTCAAGCTAACCATACTGATTTAGCTCTGTACATAAATAGGCACCTTAAAAGTAACTTATTTGCTTGCATAGCTATGCCTTTGTTGGTGCTTCCCCTACACTTTATGGGAGGACCATACAACTTACAAAATATCCTGTTGGGGATTTTGGTACTGGTAGCTTTAGATGCAGTGATCAACAAACGTAGCTATAGCAACCTGGTTCATGCCTGTGTGTTGAGTCTTAGTGCTGCTCCGGAATTTCCTAATTGGCAGGATATAGTCTACGTGTATCCTGCTAGGTTAGCGCAGCGTTTACTATGGATATTAGTAGGAGCCCTCAGTGCTTACTTAGTAAACCTGACGATCGTATCTGCTAATCAAGGCCTTGCTCTCGCTAATTACTTAAAATATTTACAGAGCCTTGTACTGGATCTGGTAGACCGTATCTACGACGATCCTATCAACCTTGCTACACATGAAAATACCATGCTGACCTTAGAAAGAAGTAGAGACCTCTTTGTACAGATGCTTATAGCTATACGTCCAGAAATGAGTAAAGCTAAATATGGCAATATCAAGATATACCTGGAATCCATTGAACAAGTGCTGAACTTCTATTACATTCTTGTAAACCTTGATCTCCAGAGTAGTCACAAACAGGCCATGAAGTATTTTCATAGGAAGCTGGAGATTCTAAAAGATATCTTAATTAGGCAGTACGCTCGTATAGATGTAACCCCTGTAAACCTCCTGAGATAACGCCATGAATAATAAGATTACCTTTGACCTGACTAACTTTGGGGGCTTTGCTTATATCACCGATACTAGCGGTGCTATAGTAAAGGCAAATAAAGAGTTTATGGAGTTCTTGGGCTTATCAGAAAGTAGCCTAGAAGGAAGGAAACTAAAAGACTGCCCTCTCTTGGATGCCTATATGCTAGATCAAAGTAATCTCAGCTTAATACAAGGCTCCTGTAACTATGAAGAGGTGCATGAGATCTTTAAAATTCAGGATAGCTACCAGTGCCTTTTTATGATTTCTCACAAACGTATCATCTTTCTCAATGAACTTCGTGTAGGGCTGCTTAACCAATCTCTACCTGTAGACAAAACGGAGCAATACCAGCCTAAGAATGTCTTTAATATTAGCAACGTTCAACTAGGGCTAAAGATTAAAGAAAATATGAATGCTCTTTATGGATTTAAAGCTCATCTCGATACTATGGGGGGCAATGTACAGCAGCAGAGCTACATGGACTCTATTAAGCTAATTTTAGATAAGATGCGCCTAACTATGGATGGCATCATCTTATCTAATGATAAATATAATAATGCTCAGGAAACTGTGGAGAACATAGTATACGACAGCTTATATATAGGTAGTCACGACTACGAACCCCACACCAACTTTTTCTCTATGGCCCGTTATCAGCTAGAAGAACTGCTGAGTAACCGCAAGCTGCTGACGCAAATTTCAGAGGGTGCTTTTGCGGTTCTTTACCTAGATAGACATGTCTACAAACATCTACAGCATCCTGACTTTCAATATGTTTTGGACTGCAGCAATTTTAATACTTTGCTGATTGTTATAGATAAAGAAGAACGATTAGAGGAAAACGTTATATGTGCTACTCCTAACATATTGACCGAGGCTAACAAACATGACATATATGACATGTGGCGTAAGCACATCAAAGCCACTGTTCGTAATAATATTGCTAGTAGTAAACAGATGTTTGTTCTATCCATTGAAGATGATCCGGACTCCCAAGACGCTTTGTGTTCTCTGTTAGAGCGTCATCCCGTAGTTAAGGTGACGAAGTGCTCCAGTGGTATTGCCGCACTAGATAAAATAGCCAAGCAGTATTATGACTTGATCATATTAGATATAAATCTAGGAGATATCTCTGGGTTTCAGATAGCTAGAGAAATTAGAATAGCTCAGCAAAGGCATGGCTTTATCACTAGCTTACTTTATGTTAATACTGGATACGATTATACTGACAAGGTGGACGCTAAGTCCTTGGGTATTGATGCTATTTATCTAAAACCCTACCTGATTATGGATATAGAACAGATCATTAAGGATCTGCTTTTTGTCTAAACACCTATAAACACAACATTGTTATGGCCCTTGAAAACATTGAATTAAATATAACAATAGCAATGCTAGAAAAATTCAACCTCCTAAGCTTTATTAAAGATAAGGAGGGAGTTTATTTATGGCTCAGTGAAAAACTATTGACTTATATTGGTATGTCGGCAGCTCAAATCATTGGCTATAAAGATAATGTTATGCCTTGGAAGGATCATGCAGCTTATATTGCTTCTACAGATATCTCTTGTCATGAAGATGCTAAGTGTAGGCTTTACGAATTTAATCTCCACAAACTTAGTGAGCTAAACTTCAAATTTCTTTGGGGAGTAGGCTCTGAGAATACCGGTGTTTTTGGGGTATGTATATTAGAAGAAGTAGGTGTTTTCAATCAGGAGGTAGCGGATATTATCAAGGCTTATACTCACGACCTTCGTTTACCTATTAACAGTGTACTAGGCCATCTACAGCTCTGTAAGTACTTATTGCAGCAAGGAAATACCAGTCAGGTTTCCAGTATTTTAGAGAAAGCTAACCGGGGCGTCATTGCTATATTAAATACCTTGGAGCACTTTAAAAACCTAGCCAAGTCCCAGACTAAAAGCTTTATGGTATTCCCCATGGTGCAGTATGAAGTGGACATGGCACAAGCCTTAATTGGTCCCCATCAGTCTATAGATATTTACTATAACATTGGTTCTTCCGTGCCTATGGAAATGAGCTGCAACCTCTATCCTATACAGCAGATAATACGTAATCTCTTGTCTAACTCGGTTAAGTTTACTTTAAATGGTAGTATCACTCTGAGGCTAGATATAAAACCGCAAGATTATCTTCCTCGTACTCATCACAATAGTATCAGAGCTAACAATAAAGATATTTTAATTATAAAGATACATGATACAGGTGCTGGCCTTCCGGAGCATGTATGTAAGTCCCTAGATCTATTATCCAAGTGTAGTGCTAAGAATATTAATAATAACAGCGGGCTGGAAATAATTGTGAAGCACCTAAAGCTGATGGACGGTTGTATAGAATATAGTGCTACCCCTCAAGGTAGCCAGTTTTCTTGTTATATTCCTATCTCATAAAGCATTGAAAATGCTTATAGGAAATAAAGAAGAGCTTTGGAAATATGCTGATGCATCTTCCGTCATACAAAAAGAGGCGTAAGCGTACTTTACCATTAAAAGAGTTTATAGATTCCAATACTAGCGACACGTGCGCTATCTCGCTGGAATCGAAGCTCAGCTTACTAAGGTTGTAATGCAAGGGCAAGATGCCTCTTAAGACCAAATCTTGATAAACATTGAGATTATACTGACCTGCTACTATAACCTGTACGTTACTGCGGGCGAGATAACCATCTATAGCAGTAACAGATCTTTTAAAAATCATATCATTAGCCAGTAAACGTTTCTTACTAAAGTGAGGCAGTACCTTTACGTTAAGCCTGTCTCCTGCAATTATAATCTGATCCTGTTGCGACATATGATAAGGGGTCACAAACTCGGGTCCTAACTCTGCTATGTCAATAACCTTAGTTGTGTGCCACAACTTGTTGTAACGTGAAGATAGGGTAAGGTCTAAGAGCTTGTTAGGCTTCATGATCAAGTCCCGCATAGCTCGCAGGTCTCTTGCGCTAGGTATAGAAGCTATCATATCTTCTAAGCTCTTTTCATCGGAAGCTAGCCAGTTCATAGCTAGCTGTATAGAAGACAAACAAAACACTTCACGCCTATTGTTCTTAGGTTGTTCCCAGAGAGAGCTGAAATTGGTGCTAGGGGATACAACAGGGTGCTTAACCAGCTTGATCCCTAGCTTACCACAGCGTGCGAGAAAGGTAGGCATAGCAACCTCTAATCTGGCTATTATGTCTTCGGGAATATGCCATGACGATACTAGACTCCCTTTTGTAAAGTTGAGATGGGAGAGTTTCTGGATAAGGCACACCACTTTAAGGAAATCCTGATTCATACAAGACTCGTACATAAAGGTAAAGTGCTTGCCTACTATCATACTATCTTGAGGAGTTTCGAAGCAAACTCGCTTCCCCGAACTTAAGTTGTACAGATTAATCTCGGTAACACTAAGGTCTACTTCTGTAACGGTAGTGTAGTCGGCTTTATAGCTAGTAGAAGTTCTGTCTATCCAGAAAAATTTTGCTTTATAAGCACTAATAACTTTAAAAGTCTCCCAGATAGTGATACGGTCCAAGACACCAAAGTTAGCGTTAGAGTCGTCTAGTATCTCTATCCATACTAACTCTTCATTACCAAGCCCTAGTTTATCTATAGCTTTTTTAATCTCGATAGCGGCATCTCTAAGACTGACCGTTAAGGGTAAGGTGCCCTTGAGCCGTAAAGAGTGTATAGCTGAGTCTGGATCCCAGTCATAAGCACAACCTGAAATAGCATTATTGAAATCTATTTTGTCTCCAGCGAAACTCAATAGACTAAAGGTAGGCCATATATGGCTCCATTCCTCACCGCTTAAAATAGCCAAAGGGAATTTAAAGTTTTTAAGGAGCTTGCTGATAAAACTTTCCAGTATATTGGCAGTACTACTACCTGTCCTTAAGAAGACACAATTGACGCGCGGGTGGTTTAGGTGTGCCCATTTGAGCACCCCTAGCTCCTGAGAAGATATATGCGTCTTTTTAGAGATAATAGCGATAAACTCCAGGTGCTCAGGAGCGTAGCGCAAGAAGTCAAAGAACACATCAATATTTTCCTTAGTAATAGTTAGGAATAGATGAGTGATTTTGATTTGTGTACGCTTCAACTCCCATGGGCCTGGTGCTGCTTAATAATCTCCAAGTAACACATAAGCTTACTCGGCTATATTGGTAGCTTCCTTGGAGCAGACTTCTCTAATCTGCTGTAGTAGATCGGCCTGAAGTTCTGGGTTGTCATTTACCTGAGCTACCATGCCTACTTTACCTTGGAACTTGTAATCCTTGTAGAAGAACCAGGAGCCTCTCTGCTCTACTATGTTAAGGTTAGTAGACATATGCACAATCTCAGTTGCTTTGTTCTTTAAGTCATAGTAGAACAAATGGAATTCTGCGTTACGAAAAGGAGGTGCCACCTTATTTTTAATGATCTTCATCTTAATAGCGTGTCCGGTGATCTTATCTCCAATCTTCAGCGTTTCTCCTTTACGTACTTCTATACGTGTAGAAGAAAAGAACTTTAGTGCATTTCCACCTGGAGTAGTGGTAGGGTTTCCTAGAGCAAAGCCAGTAGATATTTTCATACGCAGCTGATTAATGAAGATAACTGTAGCCTTACGATTATTAATCACCGCAGTAAGTTTGCGTAGAGCCTGTGACATCATACGTGCTTGTAGCCCCACATGGTTAGCAGACATAGGTGATTCAATCTCTGCTCTAGGAGTCAAGGCTGCTACTGAGTCAATAACCACTAGGTCAATACACTCAGAACGTAAGAAGGTTTCTACAATCTCCAGTGCTTGTTCTCCGTCGTTGGGCTGGCATAGTATGAAGTTTTCCACATCACATCCTAAGTTTCTAGCATAATGGATGTCTAGGGCGTGTTCAGCATCAATAAATACTACTTTACCACCCGCCTTCTGACATTCCGCAATAGCTTTTAGTGCCATGGTGGTTTTACCACTACCTTCAGAACCAAAGATCTCTACGATACGCCCTTTTGGGTAACCATATACGCCTAAAGCGATATCTAATGAAATAGAACCACTAGGTATAACATCTACTCTTTTATTGCTCTTACTACCCATAACGAAGACCGTACCGACACCGAACTTCTTATCGAGACCGCTAAGGGTGTTTTGCAAGGATAAATCCTGAAGTTCTTTCTCAGACAAGGGTGCAACTTTACTAGGCTTAATTTTTGTCGCGCGTAGAGTAATATCGTTAGCCTCAGTTTTAACTTTTGATTCGATATCTTTACTTGTGTTCATAGAAAAATCCTGGGGGCAAAAATGGATTGAAGAGATGAGGCACGCCTGAAAGGATTTGAACCTCCAACCTCTTGATTCGTAGTCAAGTGCTCTGTCCAGTTGAGCTACAGGCGCAAATTAATGCAAACGTATATACATAATTGCTGTAGTATACTATATTTACCAGTCAAAATAAATTACGGAAGGAATCTACATTTGCATATAATTTTTAATTTTTACCACTTTATAGGTCTATCCAACCTAGATAGACTCCAGTTTCAGCTGTTGACCAAGCTCAAGAAATACAACTTGTTAGGTACTATACTGATAGCACCTGAAGGTATTAACGGAGGCTTATCTGGTACAGAAGAAAATATTTATCTTTTTAAAGCCGTGATAGATCAGTTAGTAGGCGACGAGTATATACATTTTATAGGTCAGACGTCTACCGCTCCTTTTTCCAAACAGAGAGTCAAGATCAAATCTGAAATCATCAAGATGTATAAAGACTGCCTAACTTGTACTAAAGGTAAGTACCTGAGCCCTCAAGAATGGCATGATTTTATTCAGCAAGAAAATACAGTGATCTTTGATACTCGTAATGTTCAGGAGACAGGTATAGGTACTTTTGAAGGTAGTATTGTGCCTCCTATTAAGACTTTCAGTGAGTTTCCTCAATATTTCTTAAAAAACTTCAGTCATTTACCTAAGAATACCGCTATAGGTATGTACTGTACTGGAGGCGTACGCTGCGAGAAAACTACCGCCTTTCTGGTCACTCTAGGTTATACCCAGATTCATCATCTCAAAGGGGGAATACTGGCTTACTTAAGAGACATACCACAGGCTATCTCTAAATGGCAAGGTGGATGTTATGTATTTGATAGAAGAGTAGTGATAGATGCGTCACTTAAAGAAACAAACTACGTGCAGTGTTTTGCATGCAGACAGCCTTTATCTTATGAAGATCAACAGAAAGAACAGTATATCCCAGGTATCTCCTGTGCATCCTGTGTTAATGAACTCTCTATCAACAGAGACAAACTCATAGATAGAGAGTTACAAAAACTCAATCTTCTTAGCAAAGATCTATAGGCTTAAACTTATTAGAGCTTACTCCTCTCTGCTTCCAGAGCTTTTTAATGATTTGGTATTTGTCTGCAGGAGTGGAAACGTAAGCTGTGATATCATGCGCGTCCCAATTACTTTCAAAGTCCTGTACCTTGAAGACATATAAGACCTTCTCAGCCTTGTTATGGTGGTAGTGTACTCCCTCAGGATTTTTCAGGATTTTACTTATGAGCTCCCCAGGATATAGATAGTTATCATCGCTAAGTTCTATTACTACAGTAGAATCTTTTCCGAACACTTTATTCTTAGCATAGGTTTCTAGTCTTTGCTTAATAACTTGGTTACGGTAATTCTGCTTAACGTCTTCTTCTATTTCTATGTCAGAACTTTTAGTTACTAAGATCTGACTCACACGGAATACCCTCACAGTTTGAGGTACTTCTCTACGAGTAGGGTTCTCACTATCAGGAATTAAGGCAAATGATCCAGCGTATGCTTTTTCGGTAAATATCTTATATTGTAACTCAGGATGAAGCACATTAGGCTTAACACTATTAACCCATGCTGTTTTGATTTCCAGACCTTGATTAAAGTATTCAGCGTTTTTTTCCAGGGCTCTCTTACGTAAATAGAAAAGTTCGTCTTGCTTGATGTAGGAGATAGCATCACACTGTACTGTCTCAAAAGGCTTGAGATAACCGCGCTTTATACGTGTTAACACTACGTACGTGCCATCCAGGGTACCGTGGTAGTCTCCCTCTTGGCCTAAAGCAAAAACTATGTCTAGGATGTTAGAGGCCATATAAGGCTCGGATCTTATAGATTCGCTTTTATAAGAAATGAACTCCGAAATCCTGTCTTTATTACCGCTACGGAGTGCAGCTTCAAAAGCAGAGCGTTTCTCCATTGGGATCTTATAAATATTTGCACTGCGTCGTTCTGGCGTACGGAAAGTAGGGTTGCTTACGCAGTCCCTATAGAGTTTCTGTGCTTGCTCTGTTAGCTCTTCATTAGTGAACTGAGACTCAATGGGGACATCCACATACTCCACTTTTAATAGTTGCTTATTAACCAGCTTGCTCTCTGCGGCTAGAACCTTTAGTTTACTTTCACTAAGTTCAGGTACGGTCTCTAGATCAGGATCAAATATTATACTTTCTAACTGTACACGAGCCTTTAGTTTCATAGGCTTGACTTCAGATGGGAAACCCATTACCTCTTTAACTTTCTCTACAAGAATTATATCCTTTATCAGCGATCTTAATAGTAGACGTTCGCTTTTATTAGCTATATTAGATTCCTCAGTCTTAATGGTAAGAAGCTTATTATTTAGCTTCTTAATATAGGCTGTAATTTCTTGTTCATCTACGATTATGCTACGGTGCTTAGCCTCCGCCTTTAGAACTTGAAACAACACATAAGCCTCTTCGGTCTTGCAGTAGTCAATATCTAATAACTGACCGAGGCGTACATGGCTAGAATAATCTTGCTTGTTCACACTTTGTCCATTTATGTCTGCCAAAACAAAAGGGTTATTACTACTATTAATCTTCAAGGCAGGACCTAAAGTAATACTTAAGATATATAAGCTGACTAAGCTTATAGAAAAAATATTAGTAAAGGTGAGTCTC
>Ga0136554_1000698_pt1 | contig 12680 bp, 8 predicted proteins | sample AntRauTorckE5431_FD_104637 | JGI IMG/M metagenome (GOLD analysis project Ga0136554, IMG submission 104637) | Saline lake microbial communities from Rauer Islands, Antarctica - Metagenome Torckler E5 #431 | ecosystem: Environmental > Aquatic > Non-marine Saline and Alkaline > Saline | place...
AACTAAACGCTTTACTCAGCCGCATTCATAACCTCAAAATATTTGACCCCGCCTGCGGCAGTGGTAATTTCTTGATTATTGCTTACAAAGAACTCCGGATTTTAGAAATGAAAATTTTTAAAGCAAGCGGCGTGATGGCTCTTTCTGGCATTCAGCTCTCCCAATTTTATGGTATTGAAATTGACGATTTTGCGGGCGAAATTGCCAAACTTGCCCTGTGGCTTGCAGAACACCAAATGAACGTGGCGTTCTACAAAGAATTTGGCAGAACCAACCCGACGTTACCCCTCAAAGAAGCGGGAAGAATTGTAATGGGAAACGCCACCCATCTGGATTGGGAAACGGTTTGCCCCAAAACAAAGGACAGTGAAGTGTATATTTTGGGGAACCCACCGTATTTGGGGTTTAAAATGCAAGATTTTGAGCAAAAACGGGATATTTCTTTAGTTTTCTCAAAAATTAAAGGCTTCAAAAAATTAGACTATATCTCTTGCTGGTTCATTAAATCTTCGAGATATATCGCTGATATTAATGGTTCATACTCTTTTGTTTCCACTAATTCGATTTGTCAAGGAGAGCATGCAAGTCTATTATGGCCGCACTTGTTTGCTTTAGACAATGAGATATACTTTGCACATACAACGTTTAAGTGGGCTAATAACGCTAAGTCCAAAGCCGCTGTTTTTTGCTGTATTGTTGGCGTTAGAAATACTCAGAACAAATCAAAATTCATATATCAGCATAATAATAAGCGTTTAGTAGATTCGATAAACGCATATCTATCTCCCAATAAGACAAATATTATTTTTAAAAGGTCGAAACCAGTTTCAAATTTTCCTAAAATGTATCTGGGTAATATGCCAAAAGATGACGGCAATTTGATACTTTCACCAACAGAAAAGGATGAACTAATAACACGAAATCCTGTTGTAAAACCATTTTTTAAAAAATTAATTGGTGCTTACGAATACATAAACGGATTAGAGAGATGGTGTTTATGGTTAAAGGATGAAGATTTAGTAATAGCCAACGAAATAATTGAAATCAAAGAAAGAATACAAAGGGTAAAAGATTTTCGACTTTCAAGTTCAGACAAGTCAGCCAATCTCATGGGGGAAACTCCGTTTCGATTTAGAGAGCAGCACGAAGCAGCTATAAATTCAATAATGATACCAACAGTTTCTTCAGAACGTAGAGATTATATTCCTCTTGGCTTTTTGCAAAAAGACAGTATTATTGTAGCTCCCAATAATGCCATTTATGACCCGCCAACTTACCTTCTCGGTATTTTATCTTCAAAAATGCACATGACTTGGATGAAAACATTTGCAGGAAGGCTTAAATCGGATTACAGATATTCATCAACTTTGGTTTACAACACTTTTCCCTTTCCACCAATTTCCACGCAACGCAAAAACGAAATCACCCAAGCCGTTTTTCGTATTTTGGAAGAGCGGGAAAAGCACAGCGACAAAACGCTTGCTCAACTCTACGACCCCGATAAAATGCCCGCCGGTTTGCGGGAAGCCCACCGCCAAAACGACGAGATTATCGAGAAATGCTACCGCAGCACGCCTTTCACAAGTGATGAAGAACGCTTGGAGTATTTATTCAAACTTTACGAAAAAATGATAGCCGAAGAAAAAGAGCAAGGCACGTTATTCGCCAAAGAAAAGAAAACCCGAAAAAAAAGAAATGAAGAAAGAAATAGTATCAAGAACAAGTGAAAATGAAGGCTCTTTCAAAGAGCTTTTTCTTAAAAAATTAAAGTTGGCTGGTAGCCCTCCATTTTTATTTGTTGGTTCGGGAATATCCATCAGGTATTGTAATATTCCTATTTGGTTAAGTTTACTGGAACAATTCGTTATCAAACACTCTGATTGTTTTAAAAAAGACTTTGGGTATTTTTCTTCTAAAGCGTCTAATGACCCATTAGTCATTGCTACTAACTTAGCCGAAATATTTCACGAGTATTGGTGGAACAATGATTCATTCTCAGAAAGTAGAAAGCAAAATTCAAAAATTGCAAAAATTGGTATTGAAGAGGCTTTTAAAATTGAGTTATCGAAGTTTGTCGATTCAAAAAAAGAGCATCTAAATGTATTGGAGGATGAAATAGAACTTTTCTCTCAAGCTGTAATTAGTGGGATTTTGACAACCAATTGGGACTCATTTCTCCAAAGTATATTTATAGATTTTGAAGTAGCTATTGGACAGAAGGAAGCTATTTTTGCGAACCATAAAGCAATTGGAAACTTATACAAAATACATGGATGTACCTCTGACCCAAGTTCATTAGTTGTTACGTCAAATGACTACGAGAAGTTTCAATCTAACAACTACTATTTAAACGCAAAAATACTTACGCTATTTACTGAATATCCTATCGTTTTTATTGGGTATTCGCTATCCGATCCCAATATTGAAGCAATTTTCAGCAATCTCATTTCATGTTTAAACAAGGATCTCTTGCAGCACGAAGAGCTTCAAAATAGGCTTTTTTTTGTTGAATGGCAGAGTGAACCATGTGCCCCGAGCATCGAGAACAGTTATTATACTTCGAAATCAATTACGATTCAGCTAATAAAGATTAAAGCTCACTCTTACATAGAAATATGGGAAGCACTCTCGGAATTTCCTCGTTCTCTTTCGATAAAAACTTTAGAACATCTTCAAAATATGGTTTTTGAGTTTGTATCGTCCACTAAGCCAAAGAATAAAGTTTTCGTAAATGGTCTCGAAGAACTTGATAAAATTGAAGATTTAGAGGTTGTAGTAGGCTTTGGAAATATCTCAAAATTAAATAATAAAGGGCTTGTCGGTTTGAAAGGGAAAGACCTTCTATACGATATTTTGCATGATAATTTGCCTAAAGTAAATTGTAAGGAAATAGTTGAAAAAGTACTACCAACGATGGTAAAACAAAATATTTTCATACCATTTTTTAAATATCAGAAAAATGCAAATAACCTAAATTTAGATAATTCTGTCAAGGCATATAGAGGGAAATTTCATACGTTGAAGAATGCTCATAAAATTAAAATTGATGACTATCGAGTAGAATCAGGTTTAGCGAAAACACTTAAGATTGTGGAGCGATTTGAGTCAATCACTGATCTGATTGAGAATGAAACTACTATCCATTCGATTCGATGGATACCGTATCTTGAAAAAGATAAAATTGAAACTACGGTATTGAGAAACTTCCTAAAAAAGCACTGGGAAACTTTTGGAGCAGTTGATCACAATTACTCTTCTTCTTTTAGAAAATGTATTTGCCTATTAGATTATTTGGAGTTTGCAAATCACAATTGAAACATTTTGCCTGAAAATTAAACAAGTAAATCTATGCCAGATATCGTAAGCGTACAGTACAAACAAGCCGGAACCAGCAAAAGCACCAACGCCTACGGGATGCGTGAAATGCAGGAACGTGCCTTTGAGTACCGGGATGCTCAATATTTGTTGATAAAATCTCCGCCTGCTTCGGGGAAATCACGGGCGTTGATGTTCATTGGATTAGATAAGCTCAAAAATCAGGGCATCAAAAAAGTAATTGTTGCCGTTCCGGAGCGGTCAATTGGCGGCTCTTTCGCCAAAACCGATCTGAAAAAAGACGGTTTCTTTGCCAATTGGCAACCAAACGACAGATACAATCTGTGTACGCCCGGTAGCGACGGCAGTAAAAGTAAGGTACAGGCATTCCATAATTTTATGGCAAGTGACGAGCCAATTTTAATCTGTACCCACGCCACGCTGCGTTTTGCTTGCGAAGAATTAGACGAAAAAGCATTTGACCAAACACTGTTGGCAATTGACGAATTTCACCACGTATCAGCAGATGACGATAACCGTTTGGGTGATATACTTCGGGAGATCATGCGGAAATCTTCGGCTCATATCGTGGCAATGACGGGTTCATTTTTTAGGGGTGATAGCGTTCCCATTTTATTACCTGAAGATGAGGGGAAATTCACAAAAGTAACGTATAATTATTACGAGCAGTTAAATGGGTATGACTACCTAAAATCATTAGGAATTGGGTATCATTTCTACCAAGGAAAATACACCAACGCCATCATGGAAGTATTGGATACGGACAAGAAAACCATCCTGCACATTCCGAATGTAAATTCGGGCGAGTCCACAAAAGAAAAACACGACGAGGTTGATTTTATCATTGATGCCATCGGCGATATAACCCGACAAGATGCCGAAACCGGGGTAATTTATGTCAAAAGGCACTTAGACGGTAAAGTAATAAAAGTTGCCGATTTGGTGGAAGACAACTCACGAGAGCGGGATAAAATTGTGAACTACCTTAGAGAAATGGAATCTAAAAATGACATAGACTTAATCATTGCGTTGGGCATGGCAAAAGAAGGTTTTGATTGGCCCTACTGTGAACACGCCTTAACGGTTGGTTACAGAGGTTCGTTAACCGAGATCATTCAAATTATTGGTAGAGCCACCAGAGATAGTGATAATAAAACGCACGCCCAGTTTACCAATCTAATTGCTCAACCTGATGCTGCTGATGATTTGGTCAAGCTTTCGGTAAATAATATGCTCAAGGCTATAACAGCCTCGTTGCTCATGGAGCAAGTTTTAGCACCAAACTGGAAGTTCAAAACCAAAATAAATGACGAGGACAAAGCCAAACCGGGCGAAATAAAAATCAGGGGTTTGAAAGAGCCGAGTTCAAAACGAGTGAAAGATATTATAGAATCTGACCTAAATGATTTGAAAGCAACGATTTTGCAGGATGATAAAATGCTGAAAGTAATGCCGGGAAACGTGGATCCGGAAGTGATAAACAAAGTACTAATTCCGAAAATTATCAAAATAAAATACCCCGATTTATCAGACGATCAAATTGAGGAAATCAGGCAGCACGTAGTGGTTGATTCCGTCATTAAAAACGGGGAAATCAAGGAAGCGGGCGACAAACGGTTTATCAGAATGGCGGGGTCTTTTGTAGATATTGATGACATTCACATTGATTTAATTGACCGTATCAATCCGTTTCAACAAGCTTTTGAGATTCTTTCAAAGTCAGTGACTACAAAAGTTTTAAAAGTCATTCAGGACCACATTGAAGCGTCCCGAATTAAAATGGATTTTGAAGAAGCCAGAATACTTTGGAAGATAAAAATTCCAGAATTTATTGAAATGTACAGGAGAGAGCCCAACCTAAAATCAAACGATCCATTAGAAAAGCGAATGGCGGAATGCATCATTTATTTGAAAGAAGAGAAACGCAAAAAAGCCGAAGTCAATGGATAAAGATCAAGTGTTAGATGATATTTTCAACGATGATCCGTTGGGCTTACTTAACTTTAAACCTAAGAATTCCAATATCCGAACGGCAGATGAACGCTTAGTAGCTTCATTTGAGGAAATAAATGTGTTTGTTGAAACCAATGGCAGAGAGCCAAAAGCAAATCCGGGTAGCATTGCTGAATTTCAACTATACTCCCGTCTGAAAAACTTAAAAGAAGACGAAACAAAAATTGGCTTGTTAAAGGCACACGACGTTCATAAGTTACTGCCTGCTTTAGTATCACACGAAGTAAACGAACCGCAGTCAGCATATAAAAAACTAAAAGAGATAAACTCAATTGATGATTTACTTGGCGATGACTTGCTTGATATTTTGGGCGGCGATTCAGAAGGGCTGTTTGACTTCAAACACACACCCAAAGATGCCGAAAGAACACAAGCCGATTTTGTTGCCCGTAGAAAGCCCTGTAAAGATTTTGAAAAGTACGAAGCAAAATTAATTGCTGTGCAACAAGACTTGGCAGATGGCAAACGGAAGTTAATAGACTTTAAGGAGACCCTGCTAAAAGAAGGTAACTTCTACGTAAATAATGGGATTTTACTTTATCTTGAATCAATTGATTACGAGCATAGAGAGTGGAGTCGAGGTGAAAACGAACAAAATAGGATAAGGAAATTTGACGATGGCAGGACCAGAACTATTTTTGAAAACGGAACAGAGTCTAATATGTATTTTAGATCGCTTGCTAAAGCACTTATAATGAATGGTAGGGCAGTCACTCAAGATATAAGCAAGGTAAACGAAAATTTCCTTGAAAACTTTAGCAATATTACGACTGATGATGAAGAAGCTGGGTACATCTATGTATTAAAATCAAAAAGTAGCGACCAACGAGTTTCATCAATGCAGAACCTTTTTAAGATTGGTTATTCAAGAACAGAAGTTGAAGACCGAATTAAAAACGCCGAAAAAGAACCAACTTATCTAATGGCTCCGGTGAGTATTCAAGGGGCGTGGAAATGCTTTAATATGAATCCGCAAAAATTAGAACAGTTGCTTCATAATTTCTTTGGTAACTCTTGCTTGGAATTAGATGTATTTGATGCCAAAGGCAAAAGGCACACGCCAAGAGAATGGTTTATTGCCCCAATAGAGGTAATTGAGCAAGCAATTTATCACATTATTTCCGGTGATATTATTGACTACAAATATGATGTAGCCAGTCAAGAAATTCTTGACCGTTAACGTTCGGTTTACCAAGAGAACACAATTTTTATTTAAAATGCCCAAACACGAAAAACTCCACCAACTCCACAACGATTTCCTTGCAACGTGGTCAATTGAAAGGTTACGGAGCATGACTTTAGAAGAATATAATAATCTTGACCGTTCTACCTCCTTTTGCTATTGGATTGAAACCAAAACCCGTGCTTTAGGAAGTATAAAAGGTGGTTCGTCTTATAAATTCGGTATTTACAAAAAGAGTAATTTTAACAAACCAACTACCGCAAACTGCCAAACTGACGGTGAGTACGCTTGGTTCAGAAAATACGGTGATAGCAGAGAAACAGCGTTTGAGCAAGTGAGGAGCATCATTATTGCAATTGCGTTGGCGGCGAGTGAGAACAACCTGACCGCCATTGAGCAAATAGATTTGGGCGTTGCCATGAAGTGGAAAATTGCCTTTCTGTACAGTAATTTTCAGGTTGTAAATATTTTCAAATACGAGGCTCTCAAAAACGCTGCTGATCTTTTAGATTATTCAGGCAAAGATGCTTCCTACGCTGCTCTGAATATGTTTATCATCAATCAAAAATCACCAGATGAAGACTATTTTACATTTACGCACCGCCTGTGGGATGATTACGAAAACCCAACCGACGATGAAGACGATAGTGATGAAGCAGCAAACGAATACGATATGAACCCGGAATTAAACCAAATCTTTTTCGGCCCGCCCGGCACCGGAAAGACCTACGAAACAATCACGGAAGCGGTTAAAATTACCGATCCTGAGTTTTACGAAGAAAACAATAATAGCCGCAGTGAATTAAAAAAACGCTTTGCCGAATTACTTTTTAAAGACGAAAAATCAGAAAATTGGCAAATTGCGTTTACCACGTTTCACCAGTCGTTTAGTTACGAAGATTTTGTAGAAGGTATCAAACCCGTGATGGGTGAAACCCAAACGGGAGATGTAAGCTATGAGATTCAGGAGGGAATTTTTAAGCGAATATGCCGCATGGCAGCCGATAATATAGAGTCCACCAAAAACCGTTCTACGCATCTAATTTCGTTAACAGAATCTGCTTTCCAGCAGGCACAATTCTACAAAATGTCGTTGGGTAATACGCAAAACGAGGTTGATAACGAAATCTACGAATACTGCATCCAAAATAACTGCGTAACGCTTGGCTACGGAAACGGCTACGATTTTTCTGGTTTAGACGAACGAGAATTAAAGAATTTGGGGCAGAAAAACGGCTTGGAATCTTTCGCCATTCAGTCACTGAATATGTTTAAGAACTACGTAAAAATTGGCAATTACGTGGTCATTTCTAACGGGAACACCTACGTACGGGCAATTGGAAGAATCACGGGTGAATATGAGTACGAAGAAGTATCGCCGCTACCCAATCACGCCACGTTTAATCATTTTCGTAAAGTGCAATGGGTTTTCACGGATAAAAACATTCCAGCATCTGATATTTACAATCGTAATTTATCGCAGCAAAGCATTTATAAATTAGAAAAAAAGGAAATCAAACCGCCGTTCTTTGTAAAGGAAGATACGATGTTTGAAATGGCTGATTTGCCTAAAAATTCACCCGAAAATTATGTTTTAATCATTGATGAAATCAACCGTGGCAACGTCTCGGCAATTTTTGGGGAGTTGATAACGCTCTTAGAAAAAGACAAACGAGCCGGAAACGACGAAGCGTTAAGTGTCATGCTACCGTATTCGAAAACGAGGTTCAGCGTTCCTAAAAACGTGTACGTGATTGGCACAATGAACACCGCCGACCGCAGCGTTGAAGCTCTTGATACGGCACTGCGTCGAAGATTTTCGTTTAAGGGAATTACTCCCAATCCTGAATTAATCATCGAAATCAATGATAATGAAGGAATTATCGAAGGTGACATTAATATTGTGGAGCTTTTATCAACAATCAATAACCGAATAGAATTATTGATTGATAAAGATCACAAAATTGGACACGCCTACTTTTTAGGGGTTAAAACCGAAGAAGACCTACAACTGGTCTTTAAAAATAAAGTTATCCCGTTGTTGGAAGAGTATTTTTTCGGTGATTTTGGTAAAATTGGTTTAGTACTCGGCGGTTCATTTGTTGAGAAAAAGTTATCAGAAAGTACTCAATTTGCCCAGTTTGCTGAATACGATAATGACATTTTAGGCGATTTATTAAACCGTGAAGTATTCCAAATTAAAGATTTCACAAGTTGGGATTTTAAAGCCATTTACGCGTGACTGTGGTAAAAAGTACAGCACGCACCATTCGGGTATTTGAACACGAGCGGTTAACGATTAACCCCAATATCCGAGAAGAACAGTTAACCGATTCTGAGCTTACTAGTCTTTATTCTTTTAACGATCTACACGAGAACAAGTATTTCACCAATATCAGAAACGGAGTAAAATTCGGCAGCTACGTTGGCGTAATTCAGGTCGGAAAATTGACGTTGGAAATTTTACCCAAAGTTGATAAAGATGATTTTGGGATAAACCGATTAAACGCCGTTAATAATTGGCACGGAGCATTATTATCCATGCTTAAAGTTTGCGGTTTTATCCAAATAAATAGCATTTCAGAAGCTAATTTGAAACGGCAAAATAATTCACTTTTAGACTTGTATTTTAGCCAATTTTTAGACGAAGTAGAAGCCTTGCTGCATCGTGGATTAATCAAAAAATATCGCAGTATTTCGGCGAATACATTGGCTTTAAAAGGTAGGTTGGTATTTAGCAAGCACATTACCGAAAACATTGTAAGGAAAGAGCGTTTTCACACCGACCACAGCATCTACAACCACGACCACCTAATCAATCAAATTTTGTTAGTAGCGTTGCATACCTTAGAAAGAGTTACTGTGAATCAACTACTTACCGATAGAATTAACCGTTTAAAATCAAACTTTCCTGTAATTCAAACGCCAATTATTACCGAAGCGGACTTTAATAAATTACGCTTAAACCGAAAGAGTTTACCCTACACAAATGCTCTAAAAATTGCGGAAATGATTATTCTCAATTATTCCCCAGCAATTACAGGCGGACGACAACAATTACTTGCACTTTTATTTAATATGAATACGCTGTGGGAAAACTACATTCTGACAATGCTGAAACGCAGCTCAACCAACTTCCAAATTAAAGGACAAGCCAAGAAGTATTTTTGGGAAAAGAGGTCAATTCGCCCCGACATCTACTTACAAAATAAGACATCGAAAGAGAACTTTATCATTGACACAAAATGGAAAATGATAACGACCGATAAACCATCGGATGAAGATTTAAAGCAAATTTTTACTTACAATCTGTACTGGAATTCTCAACGCAGCCTTTTGCTGTACCCGAAAGTTACACAAACCGATGGTAATTTTGGGAAATACCATCAAGGGCATCAAGACGGGCATTATTGTAAGATTGCGTTTATTGATGTTTTGGGAGAAGACGGAAAGCTTAATCGTTGTATTGGGAAAGATATTTTACAGAAATTAGAAAAATAAATAATGAAAATGGATGAACCTAAAGACGTCCTTGATGTAAATGAAGGTAAAGGCATTCCCTACCCACTTATAATTTCAAAACTTTATCATCGAATCAGGGAGGCCACCAACGACTATTCCGAAGACTCATTTTATCAGCTTTTAAGTGAGATTGAAGATATTTTTAATGAAACTGAATTCGCAAGAAACTCGGGATTAATAGAGTACCGTTCGGAAAATCATGACTACTTTTTACATAAGAAAGAGGTTTACGATTTAGCTAAAGAAAAATCTAATAAGGAATTATTTCTCAAGGGGTTCATGATTCGAATAAGCTCAGAAAGTAGTGATTTTGATACCTCACTTGAGGAAAACAATAATGACGACGATCAAAACGACGAGACAGAAGTCATATTCTCGCAAAGTGTTTTAAATGTTCTCTCGTCAGCCACGCCAGATGACGAGAAAAGGTACGATTTGTTCTCTTTTATGGACTCTGAAATTGAGATCAAGTATTTTTCAGATGACCCAACCCTTCAACTACGCTACTCTATATTTTTCAACTGGTATTTAAGTACTTTATCGCAGTTTGAAGTACGCTTTTTTTTAGAGTACCATTTGAAGCATAATTTCAAGAGTGAAGCAGGAAATTTTGGAAATTTTCTAAAATTGACTGAAGCGAAAAATAATTTGGATTCCATCTCAAGAGGGATGGGTGAAATAGAAGAGAGAGGATTAGTAAGTAAACAGAAAATAAAGGAAAATATTCTTGATGAAGAGGAGGTAACTAAATTTATCAAAATTTTTCTACCTAAAATCTTTGAACGTGAACACAATGATGAATTAACATCTTTGACACGGAATGCTACTGCTATTCTACTTCAATTACTATTAGCAGAGGGAATCTTTATTAACGACACCAAAATTTTACCTGCTACAAATGTTTTTAAAGCATTTAAAGTACTAACAGGCTATAATTCCCAAAACTTGTTCTACGATGTCCAAGAATTTAAATTAGAAAAGCTTGACTTCAAACGAAGCCCAGAAGCGGCAAAAGTAAAACACGTTCTAAAAAATATGATAAAACAATTAGAAAGTGGAAAAATTTAAAAATTTGAAAATCAACATCTTACACCTAATTCGGGGCGTATAGAAAAAACTTTAGCCCTAATAAACAGCGATTTTCAAATTTTGAATAATCGTGCTTTGCACTGTTAAATAAGTAATTAATCAGAATTATTAAACAGTGTAAAATGACAAATTTAATCGTAACTACTCCGCAAGATTTAGCGGAGTTAATCCACAACTCAGTGCGTTCCGCACTCTCAAATGCAAAACTGCAATCCGCAGATTCCGGCAAACCCCTATCTATGGACGAAGCCGCTGATTTCCTCGGTATTCCTAAAGCAACGTTATATCAATTTACTTCAAAGCGATTGATACCATTTAGGAAACTCGGTAGGCGTATTGTATTCTCAAAGGCTGATTTAGCGACTTTTTTGGAAACTAAGAAGAAGGAGAGTGTTCACCAGATTGAAGCAAACGCATGGAATTAACAGCATTAACCGACTTGAAACGGGCAATGACCGAGTTGGAGCAAATGATTGAATCGAACAAGGCGTCTTTAAAAAATTATGCCCGTCGTACCGATGCCAGCCCTTCCGCAATAGAGTTCAAAGATAAAGAAATTGCGACCTTGATTAAAGCTCACAACTTGATCGAAAAATCAGAATACGATCTTTATCCAGCTGCAATACTTGGTTGGATAATCCTTGAAAAAGGCAACAAAAAAATGATCGAAGATAGTGCTCTTAGCAAATTGATAGTAGTTATTAGAGTGAGGAATGGGGAGGAAAAAGTAGGTTACATTCATCTTGACCAAGACCTGCCATGATAAAGTACGAACCAATTTATCAGGTAAAGCGAAAGGCTCAAGTTAAGGAAAACACCGATTCGCTGTTTAACCTTCGAGAGCTGCAAGAAAACGAGGAATTGATAAGGAAAAGAAGTTGCGAGAACATTACGTTCTCGCAACCTATTCTTACTCTCGATGGTATTGGGATTATCTTTCCCAACACCATAACCACGATTCAAGGTCAAAAGGGAGTGCATAAATCGAGGTTAACTGAGTTAATTGCCGCCGCTTTCTTAAAAAGGAATCAAGGCAAGGAGTGCTTAGGCTTTAGAACACCCCCGTTGCGGCGGTTTCAGATACTTTACGTTGATACCGAGCGAAACATAAAAGACCAATTTCCGTTCGCCATTCAGAAAATTAAACTTAATGCAGGGATTGAAAAAACTGCTATGCCTGATAATCTTCGAGCAATCAGCTTAATCAACATTAACCGTTCTGAGCGTTATGAGACGTTAAATGTTTATCTTGATATGCTTACGAGCGAAACCGTTGCTGGGATTCATACAATTATCATTCTTGACGTTATCACGGATTGCGTGGGTAGTTTCAATAGCGTGGAAGAATCCATGAAGTTAATTGACAAGATTAACCAAATGATTAATGAATATGACGTGTCGTTTATTTGCGTTATCCACGAAAATCCTTCTGCTTTTGGAGATAGCAAGGCACGCGGCCATTTAGGCACAGAAGTAAATAATAAGACCTCTCAAGCGATTCAAATAGCCTTTGACAAAGGGGCAAACGGAAAAAGAA
>Ga0136554_1000701_pt1 | contig 12665 bp, 8 predicted proteins | sample AntRauTorckE5431_FD_104637 | JGI IMG/M metagenome (GOLD analysis project Ga0136554, IMG submission 104637) | Saline lake microbial communities from Rauer Islands, Antarctica - Metagenome Torckler E5 #431 | ecosystem: Environmental > Aquatic > Non-marine Saline and Alkaline > Saline | place...
GGCTTTGGGAAGGGGGCGGCGTGTTGCGATCTCTGGCCCTGCGCCAAGCGATCAACCCTCCCGCAGTCACCATGCGTCGCCCCGCAGGCCGAGCCCGCAGCTCGACCAGCCCTTAAAAAAGGCACAAGGGGCCTAGCGGCAAGCCCGTCTCGTTCACTCCGCCGCTTCCGGCGCGCGTTGGCCTTCGGTTTTGTTGATGCGGGCGGCGCAGAATTTGAATTCTGGGATTTTACCGTAGGGGTCAAGCTGCGGGTTGGTCAGCATATTGGCCGGACTTTCCGCGAAGCAGAAGGGGATGAAGACCATATCCTCCGCCACGTCGCGGTCGGCGCGTGCCTTCAGCTTGACCGCGCCGCGCCGCGTCTCAACGGAGATATAGTCACCCGGCTTGATCCCAACCTTCGCCAGATAGCGCGGGTTCACATGCGCGATGCCTTCCGGCTCGATCGAATCCAGCACCTTGGCGCGGCGCGTCATGGCGCCGGTGTGCCAATGTTCCAGCAACCGCCCGGTGGTCAGCACCAGGGGATAGTCCGCATCCGGCATTTCATCCGGCGGCACCAAATCGGTCGGCACCAAGTTCACGCGACCGTTGGGCGTTGGGAAGCTTTCCCAGAAAATGACCTCATGGCCCTTTTCGTCCGGCGAATCGCAGGGGTAGGTGACGGCGCCTTCACGCTCCACACGCTCCCAGGTGATGTTCTTCAAGCTGCCCATCATTTGGGTCATTTCGGTGAAGACCTCACGCGGGTGGGTGTAGTTCCAATCAAGCCCCATACCGTTGGCCAACGCCTGGATAATTTCCCAATCCTGGCGGGCCTGCCCCGGCGGGGTTAGGGCGGGGCGCGCCATTTGAACCTGGCGGTTGGTGTTGGTGAAGGTGCCCCACTTCTCCGCCTTCGCGGTCGCCGGCAGGATGACATCGGCATAGGTGCAGGTTTCGGTGAAGAAAATCTCCTGCATCACCAGATGGTCCAGCTTGGCCAAGGCTTCACGGGCATGGCGGGCATCCGGGTCCGACATCGCAGGGTTTTCGCCCATGATGTACATCGCGCTGATTTCGTCATTCAGGATCGCATTGATGATTTCAACGACCGTCTTACCGCGGTTCGGGTTAAGCTCCATCCCCCAGAAGTCTTCCCACAGCGCGCGGGTGGGCTCATGGTCGACGGGCTTATAATCCGGGAAGACCATCGGGATCAGCCCGACGTCCGAGGCGCCCTGCACATTGTTTTGACCGCGCAAGGGGTGAAGCCCCGTGCCCGGCCGCCCGATATGCCCGGTGATCGAGGCCAGCGTGATCAAGCAGCGCGCATTATCCGTGCCGTGCACATGCTGCGACACGCCCATGCCCCAGAAGATCAATGAGCGTTCAGAGGTCGCATAGGTGCGCGCCACTTGGCGAATGGTCTCCGCCTCAATCCCACAGACGGGGGCCATATTTTCCGGCGAGAAGCGCTTCACATTCTCCGCCACCGCTTCGAAGTTGTCGACGCGGGCCTGGATGAACTGCGCGTCGTAAAGCTCCTCATCAATGATCGTGTGGATCATGGCGTTCAGCAGGGCGACATCGCGCCCGGGTGAGAATTGAAGCTGCTGGGCATCCCCGATGCGCGCCAAGTTCTGGGCGCGCGGGTCCATGATGATCAGCTTGGCACCGCCTTTGGCCGCCTGCTTGAAGTAGGTGGCGGCAACGGGGTGGTTTTGCGCCGGGCGCGCGCCGATGACGATGATACAATCGGCCTTCAGCGCATCCATAAAGGGGGCGGTGACCGCGCCGGAATTGACGCCTTCCATCAAGGCGGCGACCGAACTGGCATGGCACAGCCGGGTGCAGTGATCGACATTGTTGGTGCCAAAGCCCGTGCGCACTAGTTTTTGGAACAGATAGGCTTCTTCGTTCGAGCCTTTGGCCGAGCCGAAACCGGCCAGCGCGTTCGGCCCGCGCGCGTCGCGCGTGGCGCTCAGGCCCTTAGTGGCCGCCGCCAGGGCTTCTTCCCAGCTGGCTTCGCGGAAATGGGTCCAGGGATTGGCGGGGTCGATTTCGTCGTCCCACTGCTTGGGCGCATCATCGCGCCGGATCATCGGCGTGGTCAGGCGACCGGGGTGACTGGCGTAATCCATGCCGAAGCGCCCTTTGACGCATAGGCGGTTTTGGTTGGCCGGGCCGTTTTTGCCGTTCACCTCAACGATCTGATTGTCGCGCACGCCGATTTCCGTCTGGCAGCCGACACCGCAGAAGGGGCACACACTCTCCACCACCTTTTCCGGCGCGCCCAGATAGACCTGCGCCTCATCCACCATCGTGGCCGGCATCAAGGCGCCGGTCGGGCAGGCCTGCACGCATTCGCCGCAGGCCACACAGGTGCTTTGCCCCATGGGGTCGTCCATATCAAAGATGATCTGGGCGCCATGTCCGCGATAGGCCATGCCGATCACGTCATTGACCTGCACTTCCCGGCAGGCGCGCACACACAGGTTACAATGGATGCAGGCATCCAGATTGACGCGCATCGCGACATGGCTGTCGTCGGTTTGGGGAATGGCGGCGGCGTCGCGCTTGGGCAGGCGGGGCTGCGCGCCGTCCAGGTCGTCGATCCGATCCACCCATTGCCAGAATTTGCTGTCGCTTTCATGCGCCTTTTCGCGGGGCGGTTGATCGGCCAACAGCAGCTCAAACACGGTCTTGCGGGCGGACTTCGCGCGGGTCGAGGCGGATTGCACCACCATGCCGTCGCTGGGCTCGCGCAGGCAGGAGGCGGCCAAAACCCGCTCCCCCTCAATCTCCACCATACAGGCGCGGCAGTTGCCGTCGGCGCGATAGCCCGGTGCGGGCTTATAGCAAAGATGCGGGATCTCGGTGCCCTGGCGGTTGGCGACCTGCCAGATGCTCTCGCCCGCCTGCGCTGTCACCTGCTCGCCATCCAGCGTGAAGGTGATCGTTTTGCCGTCCTGGTTGGTGCCGCTTGCCATCGCTTGATATCCGCCTGTCCGGTTGCGCCCGTTAGAAAAGAGGGGTGCCTCGTTAATCTGCCCCACACAATGCCCGGCTTCGCACCGCGACTATACCCAAATTGCGGCATCCGCAGAAACAGAAGCGGCGTTTGGGCAGCGGTGCATTATAGATCGGGGATGGGGGAGGGGTCGGCTCTTTACGCTTTTTGCGCAGGCAGGTCGCTTGCCGGGTCGCTTGCCGGGCCACTTGCCGTGCGTTTGGGCTTTTGCGCCTCAAAGGCCTCGCGGCTGGCGGCAAGCTGTTTGGAAAGCTGTTGCCCGGCCTCACCGCCATCGCCGGTCAACTCGTCACGCACGATCTGTTTCAGACCCTTCACATGCTGACGGATCAGATCCAGCGTCGCGTCGGAGCGATCGAAATTATGCGCCGTCGCCTCAAAGAGTCCCTTCGCGGTGGAGGAGACCAGCGGATAGCCGAAGGTCGTGCCTTGGCCGCGCAATTCGTGGGCGATTAGGTTGATGTGGCTAAAGGGGATGCGACGCTCCCCCGGTTTGCGGCGCGCGGCGTGATCGATTTCCAGGTCAAGCCGCGCCAGCGTTTCCTTAGTCCAATCCAGGAAGCCTTCTGCGCGCTGTTGGATGACCTTTTGAATGGCCATCAGGCGCTGGGCATCGACGCCTTCGCCGGCCTGGACGCGGCCTTCATGTAATTGCGGGGGCACGAAGAAGCGCACGCCCTTTTCGCGGTCGGAGCGGTCCAGGTCGCGGCGCTCCTCCTCACTCATCCCCGCGCGGTGTTTGCGGCGGTCGGGGCCGAAATATTCGCCGATTTCGACGAAGCGTCGTGCATCGGCCAGCGCGGTCGACAGATAGCGCGCGACCGTATCGGCCATGAAGGGCTTGGCGATGAAGGCGCTGGCACCCAGGTCGCGGGCTTGGCGCACGCGGTTCGGTTCGGAATTCGCCGATAGCATCAGGAAGGGCACGAAGCGGTTCGGCGATTCGCGGTGACGGCGTATCCAGCGCAGCAGTGCCAGCCCGTCGCCCGGATGCATCACCCAATCGGAAATGACCGCATCAATCCGCGCGTCTGGGTCGCCCTCCGCCTCCGCGGCGCCCAGCGTGCGCAGGATTCGGATCGCCTCCGCCCCGTTTGACGCGCTGACCACGCGCCCCACCCCAATCGCACGCAAAACGGCGCCCAGCAGGCGGCGCACCTGGGCGTTGTCTTCGACGATCAGAACGTGGGCGCTGTCAAAACCACTCATAATGGGTGCACTCTAGCGAAGGGGGCTGCGCCTGTCTTGTTAAGAATGCGTCGATTTGCGGTGCAGCGACAATCAACGCCCCTATCTATTGGGAAGTGTGCTGGGTCCGGGCCATTGCTTTCGGATGATTTGCCAGGCGCGCCCGTCGATCGCGGTCAGGCCGATTCCAATCAGCGCCATCCCGGCGAAATGGCGCGGCAGAAGGATTTCCCCCAGAAATAACGTGCCGAGCAGGATCGCACTGACAGGGATCAAAAAAGTCACCAGCAACAGATTGGTTGCGCCTGCCGTGGCGAGGATGCGGAAGTACAGCACATAGGCCAATGCTGTGGAAAGGGCGGCCACCCCGACCAGCGCCCCAAGGGCTGCAAAACTTGGGATTGGCCCCGTCCAAGGTCGATCAACGATCATGACCAAGGGAAGCAGGATCACGCTTGAGGCGACGACCTGCCCGGTTGCCGTGCTCATAGGCGAGATGCCCATTTCCCGGAAACGGCGCCCGTAAATGCCTGCGAAAGCATAAGAGGTCGCGCCGCCCAAGCACATCAGCTGAGCCGCCACATTCACCCCGAAATCGCGAAGGACCCCGGTCCCGATCATGATCGCAACGCCGACAAACCCGATCAAGACGCCGGATAATTTGCTGCGGCTCATACGCTCGTCGCTGGTCAGGACATGGGCGAAGAGGACGGTAAAAAGCGGGGTCGAGGCATTCAGAATAGACGCCACGCCGGAAGCGATATGCTGCTGCCCCCAGACGATTAGGGCAAATGGGACGGCGTTGTTCAATAGGCCCATTACGAAGAAGGCGCCCCATACGCGTCTGTCGCGCGGCATCCGTGCACCGCGCAGGCGCAGCACGACCAGAAGGATGAGCGCGGCCAGCGCAACGCGCGCTACGACCACGGTGAAAACCGGCAGTTCGCGCACGGCAATTTCGTTAAAAAAGAACGACCCGCCCCAAACAACGGCGAGCGCGAATAACAAAGCCCATTCAAGAGAGGTCATTGGGCGGCTGGTTTTATAGGGGACTGACACTTTTGGTGGCCCGATCCAATTCTACGGATGATCTCGGGGGCAAAAATGTCATGGCCAGGTCGTAACAAGCGACCCGTTTCCTGCGCTTAACCAATTTCTTTCGCTTAAATGATCAAACGGCAGCTCGCCGGCCTTAGAAATAAGCGGTAGAGCGCGTCATCAATTCTTCAGGTTGGTGGCCGTCTGCATCATCTCGTCAACCGTTCGGATCGTGGTGGCAGCCGATGAATAGGCGCGCTGGGTGACGATCAGGTTCGTGAATTCCTGCGTCAGGTTGGTGGTGGAGCGTTCCAACGCACCGGGTTGGAACGTCGCGCGTGTCGTGTCGGTGAAGTCATAGAGGGCCAGCTCGCCCGAATTTTGCGTGATCCGGTAATGGTTGCCGTTCAAGACGGCCATGCGCTCCGGGGCGACCACATCGCCCAGCGCCACCTGTCCGATTGGGCGGGCAATGCCATTGCTGAAAGAGCCGATGACTTGGCCGTTTTGGCCGAAGGCGACTTCGCGCAAGAAGCCGTCGCTGTTGCCGTTAACATTAACCCGGCTGATGGCTGAGGGGGCGGAGACCTGGGTGAAGCCGGCCAGCCCTAAATTAATCGGGGTGCTGACGACGGGGCCGGTCCAATCGACCGTGAAATCCTGCGTCGGCGTGGTGGAGCCGTTGAGCGAGACCAACTGGCCGTTGGCGTCAAAGGTGACCGGCACCGGCTGGACCGCCGGCGCGCTAACCGTGCCGTTTTCGGCGCTGATCGTCATATCCCAGGCGTTGTTGCCGGTCTTCGTGAAGTCCAGGGTCACCAGCCGTTCGTCCGCCAACTCATCGGCGTCGCCGGTGCCGTCCAGGACGGTGAAGCTGAAGGTCTCGTTTGCGCCGACGGCCGTGTCGGGCGCCAAGTTGCCCAGAACGGCCAGCGTCGTGGTGGCGTTGGCGACCGATAGGGCGGTCGAGCGCGTGACATCAATCGGCGACAAGGCGCCCACGCCGCTCAGGTCGACGGTCAGGTCGCCGGTGGCCGTGTCGGCGTTATAACCAAGCAGGAAATTGCCCTTCACATCCGTTAGGAAGACGCGCTCTTCCCCGTCCACATCGACCAAGGTTTCGTTGAAGGCGCCGGAATCGGTAAGCTCAATATCGCCCGAATTGTCGAAGCTGGTGCGGGTGACGTAAAAGCCACTGCCGGCGATGGCGCCGTCAAAATCCTTGCCGGTGGTGATGTAGTCGCCTTCTTTGCTGATGAAGACCTGCTGGAAGGCGCGCGCGCCGTTCAACTGCTCGGTGCGACCGTCCTCGCCAGAGACAACCAAGTCCTTAAAGCGCACATCGGCTGCTTTATAGCCGGGCACCGATTGGTTTTCGATGTTGCTACGGATCGTGTCGAATTTCGCACTTTGCGCGCGAAGGGCCGACAGACCGGAACTGAACAGATAGGCACTGGGCATCTTTTTCCCCCATCCCACGCCGGCGGTCAGCCACGCGCCTGCACGGATTGCAGGGGCGCCAGACCGTCCAGACGGACGATGACCCGAATGGTGATGCAATTCCGGTGCCAAACTGCCTTTTCGTTTTCCTGCACTTTCAGGCCACAGACCCGCTTGACCACCGCGCGCAGGATCGCTAAACACGGCCCCGCAATCGACGTGACTGATCGCGTTGAGCCGCTATTGCGACCCCTTCGTCTAGCGGTCTAGGACATCACCCTTTCACGGTGAAGACACGGGTTCGATTCCCGTAGGGGTCGCCACTTCGCTTATCTTTCTGAAAGTAAATGGTTTTTACTTCTGCGGGGCGCACCTGCAGGGGGCGCTTGCGCCATGTCCAGGGTGAAGAAGCCCGCGTCCAGGCTGGATGCCCGGTGCCCTGGAGACAGACGGCACCCCTCGTTTCCACGCTTTCCGACACAGGTGGGCTGCTACGTTTAAGCGATCAGGGGTCGAGCGATCAGGGCGTAAGGATGCTTACGTAGGGCCGGCGATGGGAAGTGAGAATGAGAACTTGGACCCTGAACCGAGTGTCGATTCTACTCGCAGATACGACCCATTTTGCTGGAGCATCTCACAGCATATAGACAACCCTAAGCCTGTGCCAGATTCGCCAGAAGTCCCAAGCGTCGATGAGAGTTCACCAGAGCCTTTGAAGGCTGTGACCTGCTCAGGCGACATCCCAATACCTTGGTCCTCGACGCTCACAATCACATCGCGCCCTTCGGTCTGAAACGACACCCGGATCGTCCCCCCAGCGTCAGAGAATTTAATCGCATTATTTACTAAGTTTCTCAAAAGCGTTTCGTACATACCGCGATCGGTCAAAGCGTACAGATCAGAGGGGGGAACTTGAAGCTTGAGACCTTTTTGGTGTGCGATCCCCTCGTAAACCTTGGCGATGCCTTCTGTGAGTTCCGCAAGATTAAAGGCTTCAACATCATAATCTGTGCGACCGATCTGAACGCGTGCCCATTCCAGCAGTGTTTGCATCAAACGAAAGACATCATTGGCAGCAGTATGAGCATGTTTTGCATAGTCTTGTACTTGCCCCGGCTTAAGGGACGGAGCCATCGTGGATAGCAACTCGGTGTAACCCAAGATTGCAGTGAATGGGCTCTTTAGATCATGGGCAATTACCGAGAAAAGTTTATCTTTCTGCGCATTGAGCTTCTCTAGCGATTGCTTCGAATAATCGAGCGCTTCAGCCATCTCGACATAGTGCTCCGCCTGCGCTTCGATTCTTTCTTGCGCGTCGCGGATATCAATCAACTGCCGAACTAATTCGTCTTTTTCATTCCTAAAATCGTGCGCCTCCTCCCTTTTTTCTAAAGCGAATTGGATGATGGTTTCCAGGACCTCATCCACATCATCCGAAAGTGCCACCACACGGATTGTCTCGAAGAATTTATTATAATCAGTATTGGGTGCACCAAATCTGGGCACGCAGAGGTAATATGGTAAGTCCGTACGGACAGCTTTGCATTCGCTAAAGATGTCTCTCCAATCCGGCTGACTCGGCGAAATCAGAACCAATATCGGGTCAGAACTTAGAAGCTTTTGAAAGAAGTCCTCCGGAGTGTCTCGAAGCGTCGTTTCTATGCTTCGGGTTCCATCGACAAACGTGATGCTGCCAGAAGGTCTGGGGAAGCTGGGTGGGCCATAGATCAAAATTTCTAAGGGTTTTAGCATTTCTAAAGCACCAAAAAATGTCCGCGCGTGGCGACGCATAGGAAAATAGGATGCGTGCGAATTGGATGGTTCCTATATGAGGAGGGTTTCAGCATGATATAGTTCGATTTTTCCAGGGCTTAGTGGATTTTTTCACGGACGCAACCCGGGTCGAAATCTCTGCGAATTATCGTTCTGGAGACAGACGGCCCCGTAGATTAGTAAAGCTTCGGCGACCTTGTTTTGAGGGCCGACTGCTCTTTGGCTTTAGTCTGTTCAAACATGCGCTCCACCATCTGGGCGATCTGGCAGAATGCTAGCTCTGCTGGGTCTTGTTCAGGCTGTTGAGTTTGCATGTCCGTGGGCTCCTCTACCAATTCTCGGCCCACGTCCTAAGACAAAAAAGTTAATAAAATATGGTTATATCAAAGCGCTGCTTAGAAAGGGGGCTAGACATGCGGACTGATGCCCTGGGATAAATTTGCGACCGTACCGCCTTGTTCCGCCCGGCTGATGCCAAGGGCGATAACGAAACGGTTCCGCCAAGTGTTCTGGACCTGATCAAATCCCGGGCGGATAAAAATTAAGGCGCGGTGATTTCCGGCGGCGTTGCTCGCGTCCCGCCTCTCCACCCTTGACTGGACCCGGTTGGGATTTAAACCTACTGGCCGTGCGGGTAGGCTCGCGGTTTCGTGGGCGTGAAATTTTTTTAAGGACAGGGCTATGCAGGATAATCAATCAATTACCGAAACGGCGGCGCAGGCGGCCATTGCGCGGGAGAGCTATGAGGCGCGCGCCGAATTGCAGGTGGCGGGTGAGCTTGCGGCCTTTATTGAGAAAGACGCGCTGCCCGGTACGGGTGTTGAGGCGGAGGCTTTTTGGGCCGGCCTCTCCGCGCTGGTGCATGAGATGGGGCCGCGCAATGCGGAGCTTTTGGGCATCCGTGATGATCTGCAAAAGAAAATCGATGCCTGGCATATCGAACATCGCGACCGCCCGCATGATCACGAAGCCTATAAGGCCTTCTTGACAGAAATCGGCTATCTGCTGCCCGAAGGCGACGCCTTCACCATCGATACCGCCAACACCGACCCGGAAATCGCGACCGTCCCCGGCCCGCAGTTGGTCGTGCCGGTGACCAATGCGCGCTATGCCTTGAATGCGGCCAATGCGCGGTGGGGCAGCTTGTATGATGGCTTTTACGGCACCGATGCGATGGGCAGCCCCCCGCCGGCAGGCGGCTATGACAAAGGGCGCGGCGCGCGTGTCGTGGCCCGTGCGCGGGTGTTCCTGGATCAGGCCTTCCCGTTGGAGGGGACCAGCCACGCCGACGCAAAGCGCTATTATGTCTATAAGGGCCAGCTTCTGGTCGATGATCTGCCGCTGACGCAGCCGGAGAAATTCGTCGGCTATCGCGGCCATCCGCGCGCACCGGACGCGGTCATCCTGCGCAACAACGGCCTGCATGTGGAGCTGGTCTTCGACCGCACGCATATGATCGGCAGCCGCGATCAGGCGGGCCTGGCCGATGTGCGCATGGAAAGTGCGGTTTCCGCGATCATGGATTGCGAGGATTCGGTCGCCTGCGTCGATGCGGAAGATAAGGTTCTGGCCTATCGCAACTGGCTGGGCCTGATGAAGGGCGATTTGACCGAGCAGGTGGAGAAGGGGGGCGAGACCATCACGCGCCGCCTAAGCCCCGACGTCAGTTTCACCGCGCCTGACGGGTCGGAGGTGACGGTCAAGGGCCGCGCCCTGATGCTGGTGCGCAATGTCGGCCATCTGATGCGCAACCCGGCGATTTTGGACCGCGACGGCAATCAGGTCTTCGAAGGGCTGATGGATGCGATGGTGACCGCGCTGATCGCCATGCATGACCTAAAAAAGAGTGAGGGCGCGCGCAATTCGCACACCGGCTCTGTCTATGTGGTGAAGCCGAAGATGCACGGGCCGGATGAGGTCGCGTTCGCCGACCACATATTCTCGCAGGTGGAAAAGACGCTGGGGCTGCCGAATTACACCGTCAAACTCGGCATCATGGATGAAGAGCGGCGCACCAGCGTCAACTTGAAACAATGCATCCGCGCGGCCCGCCATCGGGTGGCCTTCATCAATACCGGCTTCCTGGATCGCACCGGGGACGAGATTCATACCTCCATGGAAGCCGGGCCCTTCAGCCGCAAGGATTTCATCAAGGGCAAGGGCTGGATCACGGCCTATGAGAATCGCAATGTCGATATCGGGCTTGAATGCGGGCTGTCGGGTAAGGCGCAGATCGGCAAGGGCATGTGGGCCATGCCCGACCGCATGGCCGCGATGCTGGAGGCCAAGATCGGCCATCCCAAGGCCGGCGCCAACTGTGCCTGGGTGCCAAGCCCCACGGCCGCCACGCTGCATGCGCTGCATTATCACCAGGTTGATGTGTTCAAGGTGCAGGAGGGCCTGGCCAAGGGCGGACGGCGCGCGCATGTGGATGGGCTGCTGGATATCCCGATGGCCAATTTCCAGAAATGGTCGGACGATCAGGTGCGCCGCGAGGTGGAAAATAACGCCCAAGGGATCTTGGGCTATGTGGTGCGTTGGATCGATCAGGGCGTGGGCTGTTCCAAGGTGCCGGACATGAATGATGTCGGGCTGATGGAGGACCGCGCAACCTGCCGGATTTCCGCCCAGCATATCGCCAATTGGCTGCATCATCATGTGGTCGAAGAAGACGTCGCCCGGGAGATTATGAAGAAGATGGCGGAGGTCGTGGACCGCCAAAATGACGGCGACCCTCTCTACCGCGCCATGGCACCGGGCTTCGACGGCATCGCTTTCCAGGCGGCCTGCGATTTGGTCTTCAAGGGGGCAGAGCAACCCTCCGGCTATACCGAGCCGTTGTTACATGCCTATCGCCTGGAGGTGAAGGCCACGCGTCGTAATGCTGGGTGATCGGGCGGGGGCCACTAACCCCCCATCTCCTGAGACCTTCTCCCCCACGCCCTCCCCCCACGCCTTCCCCCCACGCCTTCCCCCTGGGCCCTGCTGAAAATCAGGGCCCAGGGCGGCTTGGCAAAGCGCCTGCGCCGGTGGCTCTGGATGCTGACTTTTCGCAAGCCATGCGGTGCGCGCCCCGTCATGGCCGGGCTTGATCCGGCCATCTCATGGGGTGGCGCGCGGCTGCTGGCAGATCCCCGGATCCAAGTCCGGGGATGACGGTTGGGGTGGGGCCGGGGATGACGCACTTCTCTTCTCCCCCACGCCCTGATGAGAATCAGGGCCCAGGGCGGCTTGGCAGGGGCTACCGCGACCGCCTGTGCCGGTCGTTCGCGACGCAGAATCTGCCGAAGCGGGCACTACAGCCCAGAGGAAACCTTATGGCTTATGAGGCGCTGATGATGCTCGCGCGCGGGATATCATGTGCGATTTCGCGCACTGTGCCGGTCGTGCGGTCCACAACCGTAAAGTCATAGCCGCGCGCCTCTGGCTCGCTTTCAGGCCGCTTTTTGTCCGTATTCGACAGGCTTAGGCAACCGACGACCATCGTGTTCCCGCCGCGCTGCACCGGTAGGATAAGGCGTTCGAAAAACAGAAAATCGCGGTTTGAAATGGCGACACGGCCTTGAAAGAAGAAGGCGCTTTCGTTGCGCGCCACGCTTTGGAAAAAGGGCGCTACGGTTGGATAGATTGCTTCTGGCACGACCTCATCCAGGAATTTTCCGCGATGCTGGCTGCCGAACAGGCTGTTCACCGCTTCGCCGGATACGCGGTAGTGGAACCGCGCCCCGATCGCCTCCAACAAATAGAGATTGGGCAGAAGGGCGGGCACGTCGATCGGGTCGAATTGCTGCTGCCCGCCTTCGTTTGCCCAATAATCGAGGAGGCGCATGCTGTTCTTGTAGCGCAGCTTGCGCTCACCCGCCTCAAGCAGGGATGAGACGAAGTCGGGGCGGTGCGCACGCGGTGCCAAATTTTCTATCGCCTCGGTTTCCACCGTTACCCCCCCCCTCGTCATGGGGTGGGGCGCGGCTGAAGGCAGATCCCCGGATCAAGTCCGGGGATGACGCGCGTCTCTTCTCCTCACGCCCTGATGAAAATCAGGGTTCAGGGTGGCTTGGCAAGCGCCTGCGCCGGTGGCTCTGGATGCTGACTTACCGTCAGCCATGAGGTGTGCGAGCCTGGGGATGACGAATTCTCATAAAGTGCGCCTCGTCATGGCCGGGCTTGACCCGGCCATCTCATGGGGTGGGGCGCAGTTGAAGGCAGATACCC
>Ga0136554_1000702_pt1 | contig 12658 bp, 12 predicted proteins | sample AntRauTorckE5431_FD_104637 | JGI IMG/M metagenome (GOLD analysis project Ga0136554, IMG submission 104637) | Saline lake microbial communities from Rauer Islands, Antarctica - Metagenome Torckler E5 #431 | ecosystem: Environmental > Aquatic > Non-marine Saline and Alkaline > Saline | place...
CTCAAACACTATTATTTCTACCAAGCAAAACTTCTTTGGCGTCTGTGAACTATAAAACTATTCAACCATCTCTGCTAGAGTTAGATATTGTGAGCATCAAGAGTACAAATGGAAGCGAACTTGAGGTAGAAACAACCAAAACATTTTGGAATGAAGGAACTTGTTTCAATGCTTTGGAAAGCATGTTGATTGTTGTGGACTTTAATGACAATGACGAGATCATTCGTATTGCTGCCAACATGACTGTAATGAACGAGCTATCAATGGATCTTGGTCAGAGTTCAGTAGATCAGTACTTCAGTGTGACCTTTTCTCCATTTGTGGCAGTTAGAGTTGCATTCCCAAGAACCAACCCGGGTTATCAATTTGGGGAAGCTCTTCTTGCTGCCAAGGTCGCCGATGATGGTTCAACAATCATACTATCCCAGAACTTCTGGGAAATGAACAGGTGCCTGGATTATCCTCGACCAATGGTGATCAAATTTAGACAAACATCGAGTATTGGATGTACCGTCTCTATGAATCAAACTGAATTACAGGACCTGTGCACGAATAGCGTGCATCCATACCTCGAACAACCTCCCACGTCTACTTCTCCCGACCTACTTGTCCCGAAATGGATGCTGCAAGACCTTGACATGGTTGGAATATTAGGCAATGCCGATCCTTCCGAACCAAGCCAATGGCTATCAATTATACATTCCACTGACGATCCAAATTTCAAGGTCAAGTCTAGAATCTACAATCCAACCCACGACAGCTGCACTGGCCTCATCACGGCTTCCAAATATCGAATCTATTGGACCTACGCAGGCAGCACAGCCAGTCCACAGGCAAAGATCATTCGGATTGAACAAAGTTACGACCAAGATTCGGAAATGCGACATTACATCGATCCACAACGGAAACAGAAATATTCCTTCCGAATCACCATTTCTTGGATCTTCATTGAGAGCGATGTGAAACCAATGGTGCTGCCCCCACCAAATATATTTAGTGTACCAGAAGATATTTTTTACCCATTCAAATTTAGTTCTGGGCATGCAATTTTTGTGTCTACGACATTGAAAATTGCAATGAGTGCTGGTTTACTATTTACAATCATTTCTTGAATCTTCGCACTGCCTATCCTTGAGGTTTATGGATAATGAAAAGCATTGTTGTAGGAGTGAGTTGATAATATAAGTGTAGAGTAAAAGTCACAACAAGAATCTAATAGACACGCGCACTTCAATTATCATACGTGCATTTGCTTTAACACCGGTCGATCATCATCATTTCAAGGATAGTAAACAAACATCTACTATCTCACCAATCACTCGTTAGGAAAGGGGAGGGGAGGGGGGGTTGTACTGCAATACCTGTCCATTTACCGCAAGCGAGCATCCTAAACTGCAAGCGAACCATTTCGCTGCGCTGGTGTTTCTGTTGATTGTGATGATTAGTCCCCCTCATGACTTCCTTCTTGAGCCTTCCCCCCATCTCTCTCCAAATCTTGCAAGGGCACAGTTTCCCCTACCTTCCCAGCATTATTTTGAGTAGGAGTGTAAGAACGCAAAACAGATTGAGAAATGTCATCTAAGTTGTCGAAGTTATGCATTGCCTTGTCGACCTCCTATGAGCTTAGAAAAATGAGAGTATTTTTGAACTCCAGCGTTCAGTTCGTTTTTTAAATTAAACGTCGCGCCGCATTTTCAAGCTTGCCACGTCTTTTGTGACACACAACATTTTCTTTTTCCAAAGAAAAACGCATCAATAATAATGCGTAATGCAATGGTGTGACACCTGTTGTTGTATTTATGCTGATGATGCAAGAAAATTGTGTACAACATTCTCACACCGACCTCTGTAGCTATCCTGTTGTTCCACTCATAGTTCATGCATCGTCTCTGTAAAACTGAATTCAATGAAGCTGCAATATTCTCTTACGCTCTTCCTCGCTCTGGCCCCAGTAACCAGCATGGCCTTTGCACCCAACTCATTTACCAGCAACATGTATTCTCTTTCGCACAACATGAACGACATCCCTAAAGTTGCACCTGTATCTACACCTTCATCTACATCTAAACCTACAGCTACAGCACTTTATTCCGAATCTGTCGTAGGAAAAGAGGTTTCTCCATTGTACTACGCTGCTGCAGGAGCACCTACTGTGGACATGAACAAATACAACATACCCCTTGAAAGAATAGTCAATGAATGGACTGCCGTTATCCAACCGAAATCCTCCATGCAAGACGAGGGAATATTCCTCCAAACCAAGTCAGACAAAGAGCTTTTTGTAGATACACTCCAGTACAAAGTCACGCGCGAAGGAGGACTTGGCTTAGTGCTCACGGAATTAGCCGGCGGTCGCGAGGATGGAGTCGGTATCACTTTAATTGAAGAAGTCATCCAAGGTGGCAATGCTGAACAGAGCGGTATCATTGCTGGTGACTCCATTATTGGACTGACACTCACCCAAAACACTTCAAGCTCCAGCATGAATGTCGATGAAGAGACTATTCGAGTTTCGACCGAGTGTCTAGCATACGACCCCACCATTGAGGCACTCACTTCTTTGCCACCAGCTTCTTCCCCAGAAGAAAAAATTATCGTCACTGTCAAACGGATTCGAAGACAGCCCAAGATTTCACTGAAGCTTCAGTACCCACCTGAATTGGAGGAACCCGATAATACTATTGAACTGTTTGCGGGAGAGAATTTAAGGAGGGCATTACTGACTCGTGGAATAAAGTTGAATGATCCACTAGCGGAGAGGTTTGACAGTGGAGGATTAGGAGATTGCGGTGCAGATGGGACGTGTGCTACTTGTGTCATTGGCATTACAAAGGGAATGGAGCTATTGAGTCCTATAGGACAACAGGAATCACAGATTTTGAGTAAGAAGCCTAGGTGGAGGATGGCATGTAAGACAGTTGTAGGGCATGGTATGACTGATGGCGAGATGACTATTCAGGTTTCACCCAGGCAATGGGCTGGGGTGTGAAGGAAATATATTAAGAATTGAGTTCAGTTTGAAGTCAATCCAATAGCTAGCTAGGAATAATGAAGATAAATAGTTCTTTGATCTTTTTTCAACTTAATCACCCATGTTGTCCCTTAGTGATATTGCGACGTACCCTGATGTACCGGTGCTCATAATATGTATACTACCTATGCATCGACCCTGTTTCTATCAATCTCGATTAGTGCACATCTGTTGGTCGTCCTTCTTCCTACGCTGCCTACAAATTGATGATTCAATCATATTGCCTCTTTATCTGTACCATTACTTTCTCTATACAATCAAGCTTCAAATTCCTGTTTTTACTTCTTTATTTTAATCTATCTTCCTATAAAGTCTCAAGTACGTACAACGTGGCTATTGAAAGGCACCAAGTCACTCCGTTCTTGATCCAAACTAAACCAATCCTGCACATTCATTCTTCACGAGTCATGACGAGCCATTCAGAATCAAAATTCTAGCTCCTGCTTATCCTCCGTATACCTATTGAATCTATGCCAAGCATAGGCTAAATAATCAAATTCTTCCGTTCCTTCGATTGCAGCCTGGATAACAGCCCACAGTCCCCAATACAAGTGATTGGCGAGTACGAACGCATTTATCTCTTTGGAAAACTTGGCAACCTCTTGATCTTGAATATCACTATCACTATTACCACCACCATTGCCATCATCATTGTCACCACCACCCGCCAACAACTGACTCTCCCGCACATATGACGTGATGAAAAGCTTTTGCTCAGATGCATCGGGAAACAAGCTATAATCTGGATCACCACTCTTTTTTTCCGGTCCACCTGCAAATTCATTGAAATGATTTGCAATATCAAATCCAACGAAATTAATCCCACCATATTCAAAATCAATCAACCGGATAATTCCCGTATCGTTATATTTCATAATATTTGCAGGTAACAAATCATTATGACAAAAGGCGACCCTTGAATCCTTCGGAACAACCTCCTCCTCGACCCATTTCAACTGCTGCTCCACAAATGTCAAATTCAACAACCTTGCAGCTCTCTCTGCATCACCCTTGGATTTATATCCTAGATCCGGATCAATCGCTGACGCCTGTTTCATCCAAGCATGCAGCTGAGTCCACAAACCCGGTTTGGAATGATTGTGATATTCCTGTAGTTCTGGCGGGACCTTGAATCCCTGATGCAAATGAGCCATCTGCTTCGCGATCGCCTCCATGTTGGTCCTCTTTTGCAAATCCATGACGACAAGGTTAGAACAGTTTTCCAAGTATCCTTCGATCCTTCCATTCGCGAATCTTCCAAAGTAATGCGGTGCAATTCCCGAGGAAGCAAGATGGGCAAAAGTGGAAGTTTCGATATCCCTATCGATCATCCCCTCTGCACCAAAGACGCGTATTAATACGGAATCATATGGCTGTATTGGACTGAAACCTGTTATGCAGTAGAGGGCATTTGTGATTCCACCAGTAACAGTTTTTATCTTTAGATTTTGTGCGAGGTCGTTCGGAGGTTCGGATGGGTGGAAGATGATTGCCAGTGCGGTGGTTATGATGCTCGAGCTCGAATGGGCTAAATGTGAATTTGAATTCTGGCCTTCAGAGGATATGTTAGAGGAATCCTTGAGTGTTACTGAGAGTTGGGGGAAGTAGGGTCGTTCATCTACAAGTGTGATGGTGTTCGATTTGCGAGCTTGAATGAAATCTTTGGGAGGCATTTATGTGATTATTTTCTGTTTGATAAATTTGCTAGTGAAGTTAAAGTTGAAGAGACAGATGAATGGATGGATGAATGAACGGACGAATGGATGGATGGATTGAACAGTATTGTAGCAATTCAATTAGATTGGACAATTTGTTGATTGGTTGATCTTGGATGACTGCAGAGTATCCACGTATACGGTAACTATTTTACTGTCTGTATGTTGTAGCCACCGTCCACCGGCCCGCCAGCCATCGGTCATCGGCAGTTAACGCAGGAGAATAGAGAGAAAGTGGTTGTTGGAGCTGGTTGGCACAGGTTGGCACGTAAAAAAAAATCCATAAATCCAGAAGAGAAGAAAAACGGTATCTAAACAGAACGAAATGAAATACCTACACCCAAGAGGATATATCCAATCAAATTCTACTATCCGCGAGGGAATTGCTCGAGGACAGACAGACAGAATAATAATAAAAATAATATGATGACGGAGGATCGTCATTCGACTTCCGGCGGTTTCAATTTTTGAATATTTTAATTTATTAGCCTATTAGCTATCATCACTATTGCCTCTCTTTTTTCGAGCGCCACTCAATCTTATCGGAGAGTTCAATTCTTTGCAAGACTACATGTTTAACGGGTCATTAGAAGCTGGGTACTCCGCCGTGTGTCTTCAAGTCAGTATCCCGTCGACTCTGTCATAAAAAAACAGATAACACATACATAATTAGACAACTGTAACTCTCTCAAGTATGAAATTCACCAATGCTATCGTCCTCCTCGGATCTCTCATCGCTCCTGCTGTAATCAATGCGAAAACTTGCGGAGAACCTGCAAAAGACGGAAAGCCAGCTGACGGAAAAACAAGGGTGAGGAGAATTAAAATATGTTTCGTCAAGAATGGTCCCTCTTTCCTTGAAGAGATCACGATCCGATCTTAATCATGACCGCATCTTTGCAACATCGTTAACAAGATCTTACACCCCTTTTGCATGCTATTCAATATCACATCTGCAGGCTAAAATCATCTGTGTAGGTAATGCCATTGAATTTGGTGTACCTGGTGCTGGAGCTGGTGACGAAGTTGATTGTTTTAGAGAACAGGGATTCAACACATCCGGCGGGTGCAAAGATATCGACGTTACGATCAGGTACAAGGTCATCAATCCCAGGGGCGTTGGGGTACCCAATTTCGATATGTTTCTCCAGTCTGCCACTTTTGGACAAGGTCCTCATACTGATAAGAACGTTGCAATCAATGGAGCCACACAGTTCAACTACGACGACCTGAATCCATCTCCAGTGACGGGGAAATCAGCTCAATACCAGACAGCACAGGGCACCGTGCACAACACCCAGGCCACAGTGAACACCTGTTCCAACAACAACAAAAACTTATTTTTCATGAAAATGAAACTCAAACCCACAAATAATGACAGCAACACCACATCTAAATGCGGAGAAAATGAAGCCGTTTTATTCAATCGTATTGGAGCTGATGGAAAGTTCGATGTTGTTGCTGATGGAAAGTTCGATCCCAGTCCAAGTGTGAATGCTAAGAAGTCCAAGTCTCCTAAAGCGTCCAAGGCTCCTTCAGTGAAGAAGTCCAAGGCTCCTGCGGTGAAGAAGTCCAAGGCTCCTGCAGTCAAGACCTCCAAGGCTCCTGCAGTGAAGACCTCCAAGGCTCCTGCAGTCAAGACCTCCAAGGCTCCTTCAGTGAAGAAGTCCAAGGCTCCTTCATATTCCAAGGCTCCGAAGACATCCAAGTCTCCTTCAGGAAAGGCTGGAGGTATTGAGAGGGTTTAGAGTAAATGCCAAGCAGGGCTGACAGAAACGAAAGGATTGTTATTTGACCTTTAGGTATTGGTCATGGGCAGAGCCATGAGAAATGAAGTACAGTGAATGCTATTATGGGCTACCATGTGATCAAAATGTACAACTTGTTGCCGTATGGTAAGTTGTGCTGTCGTTTTGATTCGTTATTGGAGTAGTAGTTGAATGATGTCAAAGGTTGGGCAGCCTCATCTTTGACTGCCACAACATAATATAAGAATAAGTAAAGCAAGTTATGAGTAACCCCAACTGTTGTAGTATTAGTTGGATTAGACATGATTATGTTTATACCTCAAGAGTGAATACAGAAAACAACCTTTGAGTCTCCGACCTCCAACATTGCTTTTGCTGGCTCAAAATCAAAAACTTAGATAACGGACTACTGCTAATACCGTCGGAGGATGATTCTTTGGCAATGAATCATCTCAATGAACATGACCACTTCAACTTTTTACTTTGTTTAAATCGACAGACATTCTACCCAAATCTCCTATCATACAAACATTTGCTCTCAAGAGGTGCACAAGGTCAACTTTACCTTTAATAATGCTACATAAAAAATGTAATAGATCCAACGATAGCAACTTCACTAGAAAGTTAATAAGTGTCGAGTATGGCTAGCCCAAAGCCTCCTCATTTTCGCATACATTAAGAACTCAATTCACGAATTCATTCTTCTTCAGTGAACATTCCTAAAATGCATGGTCATGCACACCTTTTCTCTATGTGACGGTTGCCCTTCTCGCCAGCAGTCTTCTATGTACAACATTCTTAATTCCGTTGCGTGCTATCATCTGAACTCTTCACGAAACCCTCAAAGATCTCCAAGAATGTTTCTTTCTTTTGCGCACCGGATATCCCAAGAGGAGCAGCACTTTCATCCTCTGGGCCAATGACAAAAAATGGTACCCCCGACATTTGATTCATCTCTCTTCCGCTGTGAATGTCGGCTCTCACCTCGTCTTCACCCTCCTCGCTTTCCAGGAATGCCATCAACTCATCTCCATCTGGAAGATTCAAGCGTTCCGTTCCTAACTTGACAAGAGCATCGTTCAAACTTAGATTCTGCCCTTCTTCATAAAGCGCATGGAACAAAGCTTCAATACTACGATTCGTACTGATCCCATACCTTTCTTTTGCAAATCTGACCAATCGATGGCTCTTCATGGTATTCGGCCACCATTTCCAATTATCAAAATTAGCCCCGGTGTCAATCTTCCTTCCTTCTTGTTTGAGCTTAGTTGTCCAAGAGGATGATCCCCAACGGCGGATATTGTAGGCTTCAAATTCTTCTCCGTTGGGGTTGATGTTTGGGTCGATGATGTAGGGTTTCCATTCGACGCAGATGTCAGTTTGGGTCTGTGCGTTTGCGTGGAATGCAGTGATTGCGCTTTGGAGGCGTTTCTGTCCTACATGACCTGCACGAGAAAGCAATGGGGAAAGTTAGAATATTTCTCGAGCTCGTGCGCACCATGTATCATATCATTTGCGAGGTAGTTAGTTCTCTAGTTAGTTGATTAGTTAGCTGATTGTTTAGGTAGTGAGGTACTGCTGCTACTACTACTGTCTAGAGTTACTGCTCTAGAGTACAATAGGTACGAATGATGAATGGAGGACTTACACCAAGGTCACGCGAGATCAGAGAACACAGTCACCTTAATATTTGTATTTGTCATGGCGCTGATTCTAAGAAATGACGAAAAGACGAGAATCAGAGATAGCAAGGTCGAATATGGAAAGGAACTGGAATTGTCTTTCATCAACTATCACTTCAGAATGATAATAATTATGGGTGATGAGAGATGAAGAATGAAGATGCCATCTCAAAAGATATTTTGTGATTTTTTTTGTGTTCTTTTTGGAAAGTACGTCACATCTCTTATTTTACTATAATCATAGGTTAAAAGATTCTGATGATAGGATGAGTTATCAGCCAGCAGCCAGTCAAAGGTCAAAGTTTGACACAACAAAATATCACATATGATAATATTGTGTTAGCAATAGCAGCAACAACAGCCAGCAAAGCCCCATAGCCATCTTCCGATCTAATCAATTGCCCCCTTTCACATCCTCTCCTTTCCTTCACTGCACCAATGGCACCTGACAAAAAGAAAGTCAAAAAGAGCAAGAAGGAGCTCCACGAAGAAGAGGCAACAGCAAGACTCTCGAGTCTAATTGCTCAAACCACAAAATCCACTCGGAAAGAAGCCAAGGTCGTCAAATCATTCGAGTGCCAAAAGATCATTCGCAAAATTAAAAGTATTAAGGAATCCATTGTCAATGATGACCCTGGTCCTACCGAAGAAGCTGATGATCCTGCTACTTCTACTGAAAGTAACGATGCCGCACCAGTAGGAGATGAAAAGATTCGGAAACAAATGGAGAAACTAGACGAACAACTCAAGACGATGAAAGATTTTGATATCGATAATGTGGTCCAAGCTGCCCTCCACCGCCTTGGTCTACAAAACAAAAAACAAGGAAGGAAAATCGACCTTGATAAATCTACCAAGAGCCTGATCGAATCCATGATCAAGCACAAGAGAATTTCCTCCGCTATGCAATCCATGAGCGAGAAGGTTTCCGATTACAATGCTTGGCTTTCCGGGAGAGAAGACTGGATTGCCAATAACATGAGAGGATCCATGCGACATGATAGAGATTCGAAGGAGATCAAAAAGAGTAAAAAGAGAGGAAGGGATGTTGATGTCGCTGGACATGATGGAGCTTCGGGTCTCTTTATTGAATCGCTTGCTGGGAATGCGGTGCCAGAGGAGGAACCGGGGAAACCCATGGTGGGATATGAAGGGTACCAAGAATATGATGAAAAAGATTATGCATTTTCACAAATGAAAAAGAAGAATAGACCCGGTCAGCGCGCACGGAAAGCGAAAGCTCTGGCCATTGAAGCCAAACAGGCCGGGCGAGCTTGGGATAGTTCCACTAACTGGAGAGAAAAGAAGAAGAGGTACAATGACGACGAAGACCAGCATCAACCTCGGCATCAGCAAACAAATGCATCTGCTTCTGGTTTGGATAAGTCAAAGAATATCAAGGCTGCTGAAGTTGCAACTATGGGGAAAGACTGGAAGGAGGAAGGAAAGGCGCATCCTTCGTGGGCTGCACGTGAAGCACAGAAAGCAAAGTCTGGTATGGGTATTGTTGCCTTTGCCGGAAAGAAGATTACATTTGATTGATGCACTGTTGATGTAAGGAACACATTTTCCTCATTATTCTTACTGATGAACAGTAAGGAAAAATAGAAATGCAAAGAAAGCATTCAAGAAATGGTTTCGTGGACCGTACACCACACCACGTGCACAGAAATATACACACGCCGTTCGTCGAGATGAAACCAACGAACTTAATGTCTAACAAGGAAGTTATTAGGACTTGCCAACTTGTCTTTAATATTGTTACGAACTTGCTTGGACAAGTACGTACAGCTTGATACTTGACATCGCACAAATAATCAACGAGAAGCCTGCCATTTCTCTAGTCGTCTCGATGGACGAGGAACTTTTAAAAACAGCTTGCAGAACCAAAGGCAACCCCAAATAGTAAATAATCGTTCTGTTGTTTTAAAAACAGGCGTGATGTTCATCTCGTTAATACCAGATCGCCTTTGTTTTACAAAACTCCCGCCAGCGAGGAAGATGCAAAGCTCTTCTTCGATAATCGCCCTGTTGGTTGCGCGACCACCACCGGACTGGTGGGTTTGCGTGACGCGTTCAGGGATCTATCCTCTTGGCACAAGGCATTTCACGACCTCAGATCTTTCCTCTCCTGGAAAAAGACTCAAAAGATTGCGCAGAGGTTCAAAATCGTCGAATGCTTATAATTTATAATAAGCCGTCCAGCCATCTGGTTAATATAGTTGTTGGTTCCATCGCAAGCTTCAAACTGTAATAAATAAAAATGTGAAAAAGATTAGATGAGATGCAAGAAACACGACAATTTAGCTTGTCGCATGCTGCAAAATACATACAATAGAACTGTAACTTCATCATGTTTGTGATGAGAAGAATGAGCGAAAAAATGCTTCTGATGTTATATCTAAAAGGCCTTCCTTTTCGTCCATGCTTCGTTTCTCCACAATACTCCAGACTCCAGTGCAATCATTTTAAACAATAATGCAATTAAAATCTACTGCTACAAACTACAAAAGCTAATACTCTAGCTAGCTAGGAACACTGACAAAGCAACAGCCATTGTCTACCAGGAAGTGGGATAATCTATTGATTGACCATGGCTTCTCTTTTTGTATTATTAGTAATTGCATATTTTGTTATATCGCTTTATTATCTTCGACTTTCTGCATATCCAACAGAAGCCTGCAAGTCTTCAACAAAGCAACAGCAACAATGCGCACGGCCTCTCTTTCCGCAAGTCGACAAGAACATCGAGAGCAAACAATATGGACTTGAATTGTGGACTCAGCATGAACCTGAAGGAGACGATCGAACGGATGGACAGAACATTAAAGGACCGCGAAACTCAAAGTTAGAATGGAAGCTACTATCTACCTGTCCTCCAATGAATGTCGATTTACAAGATATCCTCTTCCATAAATTCAAATTTGGCGGAAAGGGCAATTCTTGCACTCTACAATTCCCAACATTTTCAAGAAGGCGGCAGGATGAGGACCATCCTGTAGATAAAACCAACTCGCCTCCTACGATTCTGAAAGGAAAGTTTGTTTTGAAGCAAAGGACTGCGCTATCCAAACCAGATATCGTCGTGGCACAAACCATCTTCGATTTAACGCGGATTGTCCAGAGACAACGATATAGTAAAGTTCCATATTTTAAATATCATAGGCAGCCAATCGTACTGAGACTCGTGGCCGATGATCAATTGTATCCAGTTCAACATCCAGTTCGGGGCGATGGGCTCGTGCTTGCTATTCAACAATTTCACCCAAATGATATCATCTATCATCGTCCAACACTGTATGTGGACGACGTGGCATTGAAGCACTCGTCGCAAATTCAATTGGCGCCTCCTGAAGATCAAGCACAGAATCCTAGGCCGCCGATTGCCGTGTCAATCCAACTCAGCATCATTTCGCCCCTTAGACATGTTGGCCATCGTCAGTTGGAAGTTGGATTCGGAGTAGCGGAAAGTATATTGCATCCTGACGAACTCGATGAATTGCGTCACATGATTTCGGATGAATACATGTATCGTTTCATCTTGACACAAATCATAACTTTTGTTCACATCTATCTTGATTATATGGCATTTCGAGATGAAGTTGGATTCTATGTTGGAAAAAAGAGCATGGGAGGAGTTTCATTCTCCTCAGTATTAGGCAGATTTCTTTGCCAGCTAATCATATTTTTGTATTTGTGCGATGGAGGGAACACGAGTTGGCTCATTCTTGGGAGCATCGGTAGTGGAGTGGCTGTGGAAATGTGGAAAGTTACCAAATTCATCAAGCCAAAAATGAAGCGAAGTTTCCCCTTTCTTGAATTCCAAACGAAAACGAACTTGACCCAGATCGAACAAGATACCGTCAACTATGATAGCATCGCTCATACGTATCTTGGTATGATTTTGTATCCTCTGGTCTTTGGTTCCGCAGTCTATGCGAAGACATATTACGTCTATACCAGTTGGTGGTCTTGGCTGATTTCAAACCTTGCCAATGCAGTTTACACTTTTGGATTCATTACCCTCTGTCCTCAACTATATGTGAACTATCGGCTGAAGTCTGTTGCACACCTTCCATGGAAAGTTTTTGTTTATAAAATGTTCAACACTTTTGTGGACGATGTGTTTGCCTTCATGATTCAAAGTCCTCTGAAACACAAACTCATGACTCTTCGTGACGACGTTGTCTTTGTAGGTTTCCTCATTCAAGCTTATATTTATCGTGTCGACAAAGTCAGAACTAATGAATTTGGCTTTGCTTATGAAGCCGACGAGAAAATGAAAGAAGAAAACCAGCAAGGTTGTGAAATTGACGAGAAACCACATGTCGGGCATCAGAAAGAGGAATAATAGGAAAGAGTGCGAGGGCTTCTTCATAAGTGTGGTGATGACACAGATGATTTCGCCATCTTTTTCGTTATCGTAGTGTAAAGGTTAGACAAAAACAAATTTTCTTCATCTGTACCAATAATGCCTTGTCA
>Ga0136554_1000703_pt1 | contig 12657 bp, 14 predicted proteins | sample AntRauTorckE5431_FD_104637 | JGI IMG/M metagenome (GOLD analysis project Ga0136554, IMG submission 104637) | Saline lake microbial communities from Rauer Islands, Antarctica - Metagenome Torckler E5 #431 | ecosystem: Environmental > Aquatic > Non-marine Saline and Alkaline > Saline | place...
AAATGCTCCGTCAAATTTAATGACGAACATAGCATTAGTATTTCCCTCTCCATCAAGCGTAAGGGTTCCTCCTACAGATCCTGCCCCACCTATGGAATAAACCCCAGGTGTAATAGTTTCACCCCCCCCAGCTGCTCCAAAAGCGGGAGCGTGAGTACCAGGATGGGTAACAAAAATATCGCTCAGGTGAATGTATACCCTAAGTAAATCTATTCTGGCTTGAGTAGTTAAGGCACTATTATTGTGTACTGTACCAGTAAAGTCTGGAGGCAAACCAAATCCGCTAATTATTCCATTATTGGTCCCAACATCACCGGTAAAAGTATTTCCTGCTCCATTAGTAACTGCTCCTGCTCCAGTATAAGCTTCGAAAGAAGAAAGTACTCCTAATTCAAGCGTTTGACTAGTACTTAGATTTGAACATAACAAAACCACGCTTATGGTAAAGAGAGTATGCACTATATAGTTAAACTTCAGATTCATAACTTAGTCATCTTAGTTGAGGTATTATGTTTAATTCTTGCCACAAATATTAGACACCTTTCTAAATTAAAGTGTTGCAAATTTAAGGTGCCTCGTGGTCTTTTTAAGGTTGATGATTGCGGCTAATGATGTCTAAATTTCTTCATAAATTTGTACTTCTTCCTTTCCTTTTTCTGGGTGTTAGTCAGGGGCTTTTTTGGATTTCTTACATAGGACAGCTGAGTTAGCATGCATTGAAAGCCTACGTCAGCTAACAGTTTGATTTTCTGGCAAATCTCAAAGCCTTTGTTTTTATATACTCTAATATCGTGGATAGTCTCTCTTGCAAACCGCAAAGCTTTGATTAATCCCGTTAATGTGTATACGAAATCCAAAATCTTTATTGCGTGTGCTTTTTTTCTGAGTAACATTCTTTTTGATTCTCTACCGGGCGTTCAATAGCCTGTTCGTAAACATCCACGGCGACTAAACTAGTATTTATATCGTTTTTTAAAATTGCTTCATCAGAGTAATCCAAGGCACGCATTGACACTTTTTTGGTGAAGGCACCTGGTTTTCAGCGGACAAACCGTACTTGTTACTCCGTGAACGAAATTCTTTTTTGATCACATACTTTGCTTTTTTAGCAATATATTCTTCTACGATGATAGCAAACGTACCCTTGTTAATATTTATTAACCGTTGAAAAATTCGTCTCTCTCGTTTTTACAAGACTGATATATGCCCATCTCATAAAATTGCCAAATGGCTAGCTATAAAATGTTTATAATCGAAATATACCTAATATAACTTGTGTTGACTATGTGATATCTTATCGAACTAGGATTTTTTATATTTTCTTCAAATAATTCAAGGATTTTCCCGCAAATTATTGATTCACCTTTGGTGTGAACAATCGAATAATTTGATTGTCTTTGAATTATTGATGGTTCTTTTTAATTTTTCCAGAGCAAGTTTTGGATAAACTCATATAGTGGTTATTTGTAGTTCTGGTTTATAAAATTACCAACTATTCAGGACTTAAAGTAATCTGGTATTTTGCGTGTACAATGTTAAGTATCTTATTATAAATTGTTTATGAGTAACTTGTTGTGTATATGTAGGTATTTATACGCATCTTATTAAGTGGTAATACTTACGCAAGATATATAAAAATAATAATATAGTATAATACTATATGGATATTTTATGTGGCATGTCCTTGATGTCGTAAACAGAGTGAACCTTAAATAAATGACTAACCTCTGCCATTTATTTCTAGGTTAACTCTCCACGTTTATATTTAATATCAATACTTATATATCTTTGTATTCAGAAAATAACACACGCAGTGATCGATAAAATAACTCAGTCAATAAAAGAAATAGAAAATTTTCAATTTACAACCCCGGAAGAAGTCGAGAAATTCAGACTTAAATTCCTTAGTAGAAAAGGGTTAGTAGGTCAATATTTTGATGAATTCAAACAACTCTCTGGCGAAGAAAAGCGAAATGTTGGAAAATTGATGAATCAGTTTAAAAACTTAGCAGAATCTAAGTTTGCTGAACTCGATGAGTCATCAAGTGATTTGCCAGTTAGTCAGTTAGGCAGTGAACTGTCTGACCTAACACTTCCGGTTAATTTAGGGCAGGTTGGTAGCATCCATCCGTTATCAATTGTGCGTCAACGGATAACTGAAATTTTCGCTCGTATGGGATTTACAACTTCCGAAGGTCCAGAGATTGAATCCGATTGGTACAACTTTTCAGCATTGAATTTTCCAGAAAACCATCCGGCACGCGAAATGCAAGATACCTTCTATGTTTCTAAGGGTAGGAAAGTAGAAGACGATATTTTACTGCGTACGCACACATCAAATGTACAAACCCGTTTGATGGAGCATAACAAACCACCTTTGAGATCAATTATGATTGGACGGGTGTACCGCAATGAAGCAATCTCCGCTCGTGCACACTGTCAGTTTCATCAGGTTGAGGGTATTTACATTGACAAAAATGTGAGTTTCCGCGATTTGAAAGATACGCTCTACCATTTTGCAAAAGAGATGTTTGACAAAGACACGGAGATCCGCTTACGTCCGAGCTATTTTCCTTTCACAGAGCCAAGTGCTGAAATAGATATTTCGTGCTTTATATGCAAAGGAGACGGGTGCAATATCTGCAAACATTCTGGCTGGGTAGAAATTGCTGGTTCGGGAATGGTTGATCCAAACGTTTTAATAAATGTTGGAATAGACCCCGAAGAATACACAGGTTTTGCCTTTGGTATGGGAATAGAACGAATTACCATGCTCAAATACGGAATTAACGATCTACGTCTTTTCTTCGATAATGATGTTAGGTTCTTGAATCAGTTTGTGGGGGCGTAACTTCTTGGCTTATTTTTGAGTAGAAATCCCACGCAATAATTCCTGCTGAAACGGCAACGTTCAGCGAGTGTTTTGTGCCGAATTGTGGGATTTCGAGGCATATATCTGCAAAGTCTACAATTCCCTGATCTACCCCAAAAACTTCGTTTCCTAATACAAATGCGTATTTTTTGCCTTTTTCGGGTTTGAAATCGTTTAGTTTCTGGGAAGATTCCACTTGCTCAACCGCCGCAATTATATAACCTTGGCTTCTTAAATTAGTGAGCAAGGATACGGCATTATCTACGAATTCGAAATCAACAGATTCGGTAGCACCAATTGCCGTTTTTTCAATATCGCGGTGGGGTGGAACGGGGGTAATGCCGCACAGGTAAATTTTCTCCGCCCTGAAAGCATCAGCGGTGCGAAAGAACGTCCCGACGTTGTTTCGGCTGCGTATATCGTCTAAAACAAAACAGAATGGGTGCTTATCACTTTCTTTGAAAGTGTCAACGTCTATTCTGTTTAATTCCTCTAAACTTAGTTTTTTCATTTATCGAAGAGATGAGATTACCTTTCTTTAATTCCGTAAACTCTTACGTAATCAATTACCATTTGTTGCGGGAAAATTTTGCTGTCAATTCCCTGTTGTCCGCCCCACTCCCCACCAACGGCAATATTCATCAACAGGTGAAAATCCTGATCAAAAGGCCACTGCTGCCAGTTGAATCCGTTTTCTTTTGGGAAAGCGAAATATGCAACTCCGTCGATTTCAAAAGTAATCTTTTCTGGAAGCCAATTTATGGCGTAAATGTGAAACTCTTCCGCCGCTCTTTCTACGGTTGTCTTACTGCCTTTATTTGTCCCAATGGAATGGTTAAACGCTTTGGTATGCACATTTCCGTGCACTACGTTTTGATCAAAGCCGACGTGTTCCATAATATCAATTTCGCCGTTATCAGGCCAGTACTGTGAGCCGTACACAGTCTTCGTTGCCAGCATCCAAAGAGCCGGCCAAGTTCCAACACCCACGGGTAATTTTGCCTTAATTTCAAAGCGACCGTATTTAAAATCGCCTTTTTCTTTGGATACCACACGGGCAGATGTGTACTGGCTCCCTTGATAATTTTCTCTCTTTGCCTCGATGATCAGATTGCCGTCTTGCACTCGGACGTTTTCAGGGCGTTTGGTGTAAAACTGGCTTTCGTTATTTCCCCAGCCGCTACCACCAATATCAAATCCCCACTTTTCAGGGTTTAGTGTTCCGTTTTCTTCGAATTCATCTCCCCAAATAACCTTTGAGTTATCTATTTCGTATTCTTTTTTTTCTTTCACTACAACTTCATTCGGCGGATTTTGCTGCGGAACCGCTTTCTCTGTAGTGCAGGAGATATAAAAAAGAGCCAAAAGAATCGTTGATAGTCCTGTCTTCAGCATATTTACTTATTATTTTGTTAATCGTCCTCTAAACGCTATATTGTATTCACTTTTAACTTATCTATTCAACTAAAAAATTATGTCAAACATTTCAAATCGCCGTGGAGCGATAAAAAAAATTGTCGGAGCAACTACTGCGTTGACCGCCGTTTCTTCCATAAATGCAGCATTTGCCGCTTCTGATGTCGCAATGGGCAACGAATTGAAAGGTAAAGTTAATCATTCCGTTTGCAGGTGGTGCTATAATTCTATTGATTTGGAAGAACTCTGTAAGGCATCTAATGACATGGGAATTCAGTCGATTGAAATAGTCGGACCAAAAGACTTTCCAATGTTGCAAAAATACGGATTGTCGTGCGGAATGGTGATGGGACTTTCCGACGGTTATGGCATAACCAAAGGTTGGAACAAAAAAGAGAACCATGAACCACTTGTGGAAATGTATAAATTTCTGATTGATGAAACCGCCAAAGCGGGTTTCAAGAATGTGATTTGTTTCTCGGGAAATCGTGACGAAACCATCGGCGATGAACAAGGGCTTTTAAATTGTGCAGAAGGCTTAAGTAAAGTCATCAGCTACGCCGAAAAAAAGAAAGTGAATATAGTGATGGAGTTACTTAATAGTAAGGTAAACCATCCTGATTATATGTGTGATTTGTCAACGTGGGGTGTTGAACTCTGTGACACGATTGGTTCTGATAATTTCAAATTACTGTACGATATTTATCACATGCAAATTATGGAAGGTGACGTGATTGCCACCATTCGTAAAAATCAAAAATACTACGCTCATTATCACACTGGAGGAGTACCTGGACGAAACGAAATTGACGAAACGCAAGAACTTTATTACCCCGCCATCATGCAGGCAATTGTAGATACAGGTTATAAAGGTTTAGTGGGTCAGGAATTCGTCCCGAAACGTGCGGATAAACTAGCTTCTTTACGTCAAGGTGTTAATATATGCGATATTTGATAATGATTAGGTAATATTGCTAAGTAGCTTGTTTTTAGCGAGTTAGAGTAATTTACCTTGAAAAGTAACAGAAACATAATGTAATTACTTTGTTTTTATTAAATCTATGTTAATTATTTGTGAACAATTTAAAATCGTTTACAAGTGCAGACTATGGGTTCCAAAACAAAAAAATTAGCTAAACAAATAAGAAAAGCAATTAAAAAAGTTATTTCTAAAAAGAGGAGAAAGGAACATGCTGAACTAATAAAAAAGACAGTTCGTAAGTTGGTGAAGAAGCCTTTAAAAAAGAAAAGCTCAACGAAAAGTATAAAGAAACCTGTCGTACATGAATTACATCCCGTAGTTTGGAGTGCAGGCATTAATGTTTTGGAAAACGAAAAGCCTAGTACCGTCGAAACCTCGAAATAGAAGTTACCCAATAATCCAAATAGAAAACTTGCTTTACATGAAAGAATTTCATTTCGTAAAAGCAAGTTTTCTTTTAATCCTCTGTTTTACACTTCAATTTTCTTTTGGTCAACAACCTCACGAATTGCTTGTCACCGAAATAATGGCCGATCCCACTCCCACAAAAGGATTGCCCGAAAAAGAATACCTTGAGCTTTACAATGCCTCAAACCGTACGCTTCAATTAAGTGATTACCTACTGCATTATAATACGTTTCAAACTAATATCCCTCACAAATTAATCTCACCGAACGAGTACATTATACTAGTTCGGAAAGGTAATGAAGTGGGCTTTGAAGAGTTTGGAAACGTAGTCAGTCTGCCCAAGTTATCGTTGATAAATGGTGGTACAGTCATTAGGATTTCAAAAGGAAACAGAACAGTCTTTGAAGTTACTTATAAATCTGACTGGTACGCCGAAGACAGAGACCAAGGCTATTCGCTCGAAATGATTGACTTGAATTATCCGTGCGTTGGTCAAAAGAACTGGACATCTTCTGAGAGTTCAGACGGCGGTACTCCGGGAGAACTGAACGCTGCTGCACGTACCAATCCTGATAATATTCCTCCCGAATTACTTTTTTTTGATGCCGAAATATCAGGAAAACTATCTTTTAACTTCAATGAACGGTTAGACACAAACGCTATAAAAATACGCAGCAATTATACGTTGCCGGAAAGAAACACAATCGAAAATGTGGTGATTAGTGCCGACGAAAACTCGTTCACGTTAATGATGTCAAACCCACTCATTGAAAACGAGTTAATAGATATTTCGATGAAGAATATGACAGACTGTTCAGGAAACGTAGCGGATGATATAAATCTCACCCTTGGTAATTTGCCGCCTACTGATTCTGGTTCGGTGGTTTTGAGTGAAATCTTGTTCAATCCCAAATTAGGTGGCGGTGATTATATCGAACTCTATAACCGATCTGACGACCTAGTTTCGTTAAAAAGCTGGTCGTTTGGGAACCTGAATGCTGATGGGGAAATGGATGATTTAGAAAGAATCACCGACTTCAACCTGTTGCTCAAGCCAACATCATATTTAGTGTTTACGGAAGATGAATTGTTCTTACGAGACTTCTACGCTGATTACCAGAAAGAAAGTGTTGTGGTCGTGCCGAAGTTACCGTCCATGCGAAACACAGATGGTACGATTTTTCTATTGAATAGTGACAGGGAAGTTTTTGATCGATTCGATTATGACGAAGTATTTCATCATCCAATCATTGACGACAAAGGTGGAATTTCACTTGAAAAGAAGAATTTAGATATTAACAGTAATGTGTCTGAAAACTGGCAATCTGCGGCGGCGGAAGTCGAGTTCGGAACTCCGGGCTACAAAAATTCACAAGGAAATCAAACGGAAGCCGATAATGAACGGGTTTGGGTAGAGCCGTTGGTCTTTACACCAAACGGTGATGGACTTGACGACGAAAGCTTCTTAAACTTTTGCTTTGTGAAAGCAGGAAATGTGTTGAACGCACGGGTTTTTACGATCTCGGGAGTTCCTGTAAAATTACTCGCTGAAAACAAGATTTTAGGAACTTCGGGGAAACTTATGTGGAACGGAACAGACAGTAGCGGAAATGAATTACCCGTTGGATATTACGTAGTTATTGCTGACATTTTTAACCCTGATGGAATAACAGAACGATACAAAAAGAAAGTAGTTTTAGGACGATTAAACTAAATTACTTGTCGGTGGGCGGTTAGACATAGTTACCATACATTTATTATCTTCGTCTTGTGGGATGTAAATCTATGCTCATTGAAGACGTGATGGAAGAATAAAGAAATTCTCTACAACGGGAATTTCTCATGGGAAAAGTTCGGTGTTCAGGCGAAAATGCCATTGTACCTTGCAAGACGATAGTGGAAAAAATACCAAGCAACTGACTGATTCGTTTCAAGTAAATAAAATAACTGTTCTGAACTGGTTCATTCTTTGGGAAAAGGTGTGTAGGACCTTAAACTTAAATCATGCCGCGGCCGAGAGCCCAAATTGAATACGGGCGACCTCTGGCACGTAGCGATAGTAAAGGAATTGATTGAAAGCGAGAATTAAAACTTGACCAAGGTGATAAGTCAGGTCGCAGATAAATTAGGGATTAGACTATCAAAAAAGATCCTCTACTATCTTTTAAAAAGCTTAAATGCTGGGGAAACATTCTCACAGGTGTCTAAAGGTCAAAGGTGACCAAGAAACTTACTAAGCCAAGAGAAATAAACCCAAGTATTTGATGAAATTAGAGAATCAGCAAGCTGTCCAATCGTATTTTACCGATGAGGCAGACTTTAACCTTTTCTATTTACCGACTACTCGCCCCACTTACACCTCTTGAGGCTTTTTGGTGTGAGATAAACGAGACCGCCCGTGCGATATGAATGGCTCGGGCCAAGCGATTACCTTTTTATCAAGAACATGAAAGGTGCCTTATTTAAACTTATCGCCAAGTATGATGATGAGTTTTCTGTCAATACTTCGAAGAATTCTTTTAGCATAATTTAACCTTCTCTCAGTACTTAAATAAATGAAAAAAATAATCTTTACTATTTTTATTGTTTCGCTAATATATGGTTGTAAGAAAGCTGAAACACCCGCTATTCCAATAAGACTTGATTACCTCGCTTCGGATATCTCTAAAGATTGGTTCGTACAAAACGTAGTCATTACTACTACTGTGAACGGCGAGGACAAACAGTTAAATCTCTTGTTGGACTGCGAAGGCGACGATAAGTGGACTTTTATTCGTGAAGGTAAATTAATCGTGAACGATAACATATCTAAATGCCAGGGTAAAATGCCAGAACGTTTGAATACGTTTTGGATTGCAGATGATACTTACGCGAACATTACATTTTTTAATTGGCGCTTGAAAAATGTTGAGAATCTCTCTCGGGTGCAATTCGCGATTTCTAACTTGTCAGATTCCACTATGACACTCTCTGGAGGTGCAATAATGCCAAATACAAAATCAATATTAATTAATTACCGTACTTTCGTAAGTTATAGGTGACCTTAAATTGACTTCAAGCAGTTCAAAAGCTCTTTTTGAACATGCTGACTACTATCTTTATTGTACCATTTCTGAGAAATTTCGGCTATTTCTTGATAGGGAGTTCCCAACGCCTTGAGTTTATCCATTTCTTCCTGCAAAGCAATAGGACGAGGCCCCCACGTGAAAAATTCTTTGTCGAACTTTTTGTCAAAAGCAATCAGCTTAGGTATGGAGCGACCATCGTTTGTCAGGTACCTATCCATAATATCAAGGTTATCGTCACGCAGCAAAATATGGAGTGTGACTAATGGTTGAAATACCGCTATTTTATGAATAATTGGTAAACTGTGCGGTACGTCTCCACACCAAGATTCCGCTAAAACAACCCAACTTTGCGGTTCTTTTATGTTGCCTAGAGCGTCCTTAATTTCGTCCGTGAGTTCGGCTTTCTTCTCGACTCTCGTAGTTCTCGAAAGGTTTAATTTTGTGTAATGTAGGTAGAACTCGGTATTTACTTCGGGAAGCTCTCCGGTGGTTTTATTAATGGTAAATCGCTCCTGAGAGTATTGTTGATACTCATCGTAAGTAAACGACTTTTCTAAATATTTTGCTGTAATCATAATGGTACGATGCTTTAGACGAAACCTCTTTGAGTTGGTTCGGGCGTAGTTTTACTTTTTGTTTCTAATTTCTCAATTTCGTTAAACTCTATGAATGAACGACTTTTTGCGTTTTTTTCGAGGAGTTTGTCGGACACCTTAATATCAATTTCCCAATTCATTGCTGATGCTAACTGAGTCATCATCACGTTCATTTGCTTGTGAGCGATGGCAGGTAAATTACTTTCTTTTGCTTTTACCTGCATCATTTTCTTTGCTTCGGTCAGGATTTCGGTATAATCTTCGTTGTTGAATTTATGAAGCCAACCTTGATTTATATCGTAAAACTTGTAGTCTGTATCAACCGAAAGGATTTCCGCATCGGGGAATTTATCAATAATCAGTTTTCGGGAATACTCATCGCGGTGTGATTCCATTTTGGCAAAGTCAAAACCGATAGAAACCTTAGCTTTAGCAATTACCAACGCCTTTTTATTTGATTGAAATAAACCCAAACCAAGTAAATCTTTACTGCTATTGTGGTCGTAAATTTCGGTGAAATACCCTTCGGTCATAATCACTTTAAATACTTTCTCAATTTTATCAAGGAGAATATTTGACTCGATTTTTAACTCGTTTGAGCGGTTATCTTTAAGTTTACGGGCGTACGTCCAGCTAAATATCTGCCAAGCGGCAATACCTCCTAATCCCAAAGCAAGAATAAATATAAGGAATTCCATACGTATGGTTTTTACTGTTTATTATCTGACTAAATTTGTTCCCTAAAGTAGCAAAGTTATGAACAAACTGCAATTAGTAGTGATAGTTGGTCCTACAGCGGTAGGAAAGACAAACGTTGCCGTCCAGTTAGCAAAACACTTCGCCTGTGAAATAGTTTCTTGCGATTCCCGTCAATTTTATAAAGAACTGGCAATTGGCACCGCTAAGCCAACACCTGACCAAATGCAAGGTGTCTTGCATCACTTCGTTAGTTCACACTCCATCACACAAAACTATAGTGCTGGAGATTTTGAACGAGATGCACTGGCCCTTTTTGAGCAGCTTTTTACCCAAAATGAACGAGTTATAATGACGGGTGGTTCGGGTCTTTTCGTGAAAGCGATTACCCACGGTTTGGATAGTCTACCCGAGGTCAATCAGGAAATTAGAAGTGACTTAATGAATCGGGTTGAAACCGAAGGCTTCGAATCATTAGTCGAAGAGCTGAATTTACGCGACCCGAAATACGCCATAAAAGTAGATTTGTCAAATACACAACGGGTAGTCAGAGCGTTGGAAGTTTGCATTCAAACTGGAAAGCCATTCTCCGAATTTCACATAAACTCATTTGTAAAACGTGATTTTGAGATAGTTAAGATTGGGTTGGACCTACCACGAGAAAAACTGTACGAGCGAATAAATTTACGAACCGAAAATATGCTTGCTGCTGGCTTGGTGGAGGAAGTAAAATCTGTGGCGGCTTTTCGATCGCACAACGCATTGAACACCGTAGGATACAAAGAAGTCTTTGATTTCTTGGACGAAAAAACGAATTTCGAAACGATGAAAGAACTCATAAAACGCAATACGAGAAGGTACGCCAAACGTCAACTTACGTGGTTTCGAAATCAAGACTCTTTCGAGTGGTTTACCCCAACTGATGTTAGTAAAATGATAGAACTCGTTGAAAATCAGTGAGCTCCAATCAGTTTTTTTGCGTTGAGTGTTGTCTGGCTTATTACTTCGTTTTTGTCTATGGCGGTTAATAAACTAATCCGATTAGCGACTAAATCAAGGTAAGAAACTTCGTTGCGTTTGCCACGATTCGGCGTGGGAGCCAGATAGGGCGAGTCGGTTTCTAAAACTATACTATCGAGCGAAATATACGGTAAAACCTTGTCCATTCCACCGTTTTTGAACGTAGAAACTCCGCCAATACCAAGTAAAAAGTTAAGTGAAAGTACTCGTTGGGCCTCCTCAAGGTTTCCTGAGAAGCAATGAAATATACCACGTAAATCTCCCCAGCCGAATTCTTCGATTAGTTCACAACAACGAAGTATGGCATTTTTTTCGTTTCCCTTACTATTTCGAGAATGAATACAAATTGGTAAATTATACTTTTTGGCGAGTTCTAATTGAGCGGTAAACGCGGCTTCTTGTTGTTTGGCAAATGTCAAATCCCAGTAAAAGTCGAGACCAATTTCGCCAATCATAACAAAAGTACGTTCGCTCAACCAATTTTCAACGAGTCGTACTTGTTCCGTCACGTTTTCGTTCACATAACACGGGTGCAACCCCATCATGGGTTTACAAACTGGATATTCCTTTTCAGCTCGCAACATGACTTCAATAGTTGATTCATCACAGTTGGGCATCCAAATTTCTTCTACGCCAACATCAATTGCCCGCTGAATCATTTTGGAGCGATCTTCGTCAAACTGTGCGTCATAAACATGGGCGTGGGTTTCTATCATTGTCTGACGTACGTACTTATCGTGAGCGGGTAGGGCGTCTCTTTACCAATTTCGAAAGTCTTGGTATCGGTTTCAATAAAGTCCTCGGCTGAAAATTCAGGGAAATATGTATCTGCTTCAAATTCTGCGTGAACGTGCGTCAAAACCATCTTATCGGCTATATTTATCGACTGCTCAAATATTTGCTGACCACCAAGAATGAATACTTCGTCTTGGTCCGCACATTTTTTCAAAGCTTCTTCAATGCTGTGTACTATTTCAAAGTTGTCTTCAACTTGGTAGTCTCTTTGCGTAGTAACCACGTAATTTCCCGTTTTGGAAGAAATTCGGTGAGGATCGTCGTAACTCTTCCGACCCATAATCATCTTTTTACCTTCGGTGACTTTAAATAAATTTTCCCAATCTGCGGGAATGGGCTCTGGCCACGGTAATTGTCTTTGAAACCCGATGGCTTTGTTATTGTCGAAAGCGGCAATTAACGATATAATTGGCATGTGTCATTTGTTAGAAGTGGGACAACCTAAGCATATAACCTAAATTTTATAAATCAGTTCAAAAACACTTCGGTCATTTCTGATAACTGTTACGCAAAACATTGCAATAAGTATCCGTACATTTGGATTGGATATTCACAATTTCGTAATTTACCTATCATCGAATACATAAGACAAGTATTCAATGTGCCTTTGAAATCTACGTGATTCCTCACATAATCCTATCCCTTAAAATACTCTATAACAAAATTTACGTATGAAAGATATGTTGTATGTTATTTGCACAGTACTTATGATTAGCTTATTGTCTTGTGCAAAGAGCGGAAAAAAAGCTTTGGAGAGCGGCGATTACTACACTGCTACTCTACAGGCAGTTGATAGGCTAAACC
>Ga0136554_1000704_pt1 | contig 12643 bp, 14 predicted proteins | sample AntRauTorckE5431_FD_104637 | JGI IMG/M metagenome (GOLD analysis project Ga0136554, IMG submission 104637) | Saline lake microbial communities from Rauer Islands, Antarctica - Metagenome Torckler E5 #431 | ecosystem: Environmental > Aquatic > Non-marine Saline and Alkaline > Saline | place...
GAGGCGTTGGAAGGTGCGATTGGGGTGATTCAGTACGTGGTGGCAAAAGCCCGCTTCTGGGATGGGCTCGACACCGATGCACTGAACTACAGGCAGATGAAGCTGATTCGGAAAATGCTCGGCCAGGATACCCCGAGTTTTGAAAACGGGATCAATGCGGCGAAATACCAGAACGTGACGCGCTGCTCTAAGGCTACCGCTACCCGTGATCTGCAAAACCTGGTTGCTCAGGGTGTTCTGGCGCCTGTACACAGTAAAGGGCGCTATGCTCGGTATAGGCTGGTTGTTAGTGGGTTCACGGAGCCATCGTTCATTCACTTGGAATGAAAATACATTGCGCGATCGCCTGAACCGCATCCGTCTTTTGCAGGGGCGGTTGCTGGGGCGCACGGACGGGGTTCCGAATCAGGCCAGTCAAGACGATTGTCGCGTTGGCCTTGGTTCTAGGCCTTATGCTGGGCATTTTTATGGCGTTCATGGTGGAGTTTGGCGCAAGTGTAAGAAAAGAACTTTCAGGGGTGGATGTTAAGTAACGTCGTCTGTCAAGGTAGTTGGCACCTGATTCATTTAGGCTCTATTGAGCCACGCACTGCTCTTTAACAGTTTGCTCTTCCGGTAGCGGGTTCAGCCATACGGCTCCGACGGGCTCGCAGTTTCGGATATCGGTTGACCACCGGCCAGGGTTCTTTTCTTTGGCTCTGAGTAGGGTCATTTTGCGGTTAGCCAGTATGTCGGCATCTTTGCCTGCATGACGATCTGCCGGTGTCACGTAACGAATGGCGCTATGACGATGCTCTGTGTTGTACCAGGTGATGAAGGTCTTCACCCAATCACGCGCCAACTCCAGGCTCTCGAAGCCTTCAGGCGGGTATTCCGGGCGCTGTTTGGTCGTTCCAAACAGTGATTCGATATAGGCGTTGTCGTTAGACACACGCGGTCGGCTGTAGGACGGCGTGACACCCAGTTTCTCGAACGTTGCTGGCAACGTGCCGCCTTTCATGGCACTGCCATTGTCCGAATGCACCACCGGTGGGTTGTTAATACAGCCTTCACGGAGCAGCGCTTTGCGCAGCACGACTTCACTATTGGCGGCGCTTTCGGCATCGAATACTTCAGCCCCCACGATCTTGCGGCTGTAGACATCGAGCATAAAATACAGATAAAAGAACTGCCCTCGAACCATGGACTTTAAGTAGGTCACGTCCCAACACCAGACCTGATTCGGCCTGCTAGCTTCGTGGCGACGTGGTGGTCCCACTCGCCCGGATGATCGTGTGCCTCGGCGATGGTTTTCGTTGTGTTCGGTCAGAACGCGATAGAAAGACGATTCCGAGGCGATGTACCAGCCATGGTCATCCAGCAACAGCGGCACGACCTGAGACGGTGGCAGGCTGGCGTAATCGGACTGGTGACAAACGGCCAGGATCATGGCTTTCTCCATCGCGGTCAGAGCATGAGACGGCTTGTGTTTTGGTGCGTTTGGCCGACCATCCCTATCACCGGCGTTCCAGCGACGATAGGTATTGGTGCCAATGCCCAACTCGGCACAAGCGCTTTTCAGGCGCGCACCATTCGCACGCGCCTCATCAACCAGCTCGATTGCATGCTGGCGATCTCGGGTGCTGGTCAGTCGTCCTCGTCCCCCCAGATCGCCTGGGCCTTTTTTCGCAAGGTCAGCAAAGCGGCTGTTTCAGCCAAGGCGGCATTTTTACGCTTCAGTTCACGTTCAAGTTGTCGGGTGCGCTTTTGCTCATGCTTAATCGCATCACGAGAGCGCTTTTCGACCTTTTCATCACGATCGTTGGCCGTTTCACAGCTTTGACGCCAGCGATGTATTTGTTCAGGGTAAACACCCCGTTTGCGGCAATATTCACTCAACTCGGACTCGCTCAGCGCGGCGGTCTCAAGTACGGCATTGAACTTGTCGCGGGAGCTCCAGCCTTCTGGATCTGCACCATGATCCGGCAGCAATTGTCCGTTCTTTCGAGCTTCGTTTCGCCAGTTGTACAAGGTGGCATCGGAAATACCTTCTTCTTCCGCCACTACGGCAACAGGCCGGTTATTCGGTGGCAGTAGCTTTCGCAGAATGGCGTCGCGGCGTTCCGGTGAATATTTCATGAAAACCTCTGTCTCTCGCCCCACTTTATTGAGAGAGTCTAACATCGGGTGGGGTTACAACTACCCTGACAGAGGGGGATTGTGCGCGGCGAGCATGCCAGGAAGATTCAGCAGGCCTATCGACTATACCGGCAGCGGGGCCGTAACTCCGCACCCGGCAGTGGCAAGGCGGCCGAGTTCCGGCGCCGGTACGCGGTGGCGGATGTTAGCCGGATTCACTTTGTGGGCGTGTTCGACACGGTTGGCGCCTTGGGCATTCCCGCCCCGTTTCTCGGCACGCTGGGCTCGGACCGTTACCTGTTCCACGACACTCAGCCCAGCGGCATTATCAACCACGCCCGCCATGCCGTTTCCATCGATGAAAACCGGCAGGATTTCGAACCCAGCCTGTGGACGCCCCGTCCGGGGCTGGACCTGAAGCAGGTATGGTTCGCCGGTGTGCACTCGGATATCGGTGGGGCTTACAAGAACCGCGCCCTGGGCGATCACGCTGGCCATTGGTTGGCTCAGGAAGCCGAAGCCTGCGGGCTGGCCTTCGAGCCTCATTTTCTGCAAAACCTGGCGCCGGATTACACGGCCAAACAACACAACGAATTCACCGGCTTCTACCGGGCCATGCGCCGGCGCATCGTGCGCGAGGTGGAGCCGGTGGTGCATGTGAGTGTTCGGCGGCGGTGGGAGGATGATGGGGTGAGGTACCGAAGCCCGGCTTTGCGGGGGTTGTTGGAGAGTGTCGGTGGGGATTGGGGCAAAATACAAGTGATGTTTTAGCCGCGGACGAAAAGATAAAGACGTTATTTGCCACGAAATCCACTAAAGAACACGAAAAGAGCTTCGCTCTAAAAAGCTTTGTTTTTATTTTAGTGTTCTTTCGTGGATTTCGTGGCAAAAAATATCTTTTAAAACAGGGATATATCATGCTCAAGGAGAAAGAGCTTTGCTATCGCATCACCGGTTGTGTGTATGAGGTGTATCGGCACCTGGGTGCAGGGTTTTTGGAGGCGGTTTATCAGAAGGCTCTGGTTCGGGAGTTGAAGCTTGCCGGGTTGGCTTCGGAGTGTGAGGTGCCGGTTGTTGTTCATTACAAAGGTGAGCCGATTGCCGAGTACCGACTGGACTTGCTGGTGGAGAACTCCGTTATCATCGAACTCAAGGCTCAGCAGAAAGTGCCCCTGGCAGCTGAAGCCCAACTGATCAACTACCTGAAGGCTACCGGGAAGGAGCTTGGGTTGTTGGTGAATTTTTCGTTTCCGAAGGCAGTGGTGAAGCGAGTGGTGGCTTGATGGAGCATAGCTTTTAAGCTATATTCATTGGTGTGCACAGGGAGGTGAAATTAATGTGGAATGTCGAAACCACGGATACGTTCGATGTATGGTTTGACAGCCTGGATGACGTAGACCGCGTGAATGTTCTTGCAGCCATGATGGTGCTGCGGGAGAAAGGGCCGCTATTATCTCGCCCTTATGCAGATACTGTGAATGGCTCCATTCATAGCAATATGAAAGAGCTGAGAGTGCAAAGCAAAGGAAACCCTATTCGGGCCTTTTTTGCATTCGATCCTCGTAGGGCTGCGGTATTACTTTGTGCCGGTGAGAAGACTGGCAAGGATAAAAGGTTTTATAAGGAGCTGATTCCGGTAGCCGACAGAGAGTTTTCGGAACACCTGAAACAGCTCCACAAGAGGGGTGACTGAGATGGCAAGAACACTGGAACAGATTCTTGAAGACGAGAAGCCCGAAGTTGTTGCTGAGGCCACGGCGAAAGCAGAGGCTACGCTGCTGAACATCCATCTTGGTGAGATTCGTGCACTGATGGAGAAAACACAGGCTGACATGGCTGGAGCGCTAGGTATAAAACAGCCTACTGTTGCCAGAATGGAAAAGCAGGGGAGAGACCTGAAGCTTTCCAGCTTGAAGCGGTACGTAGAAGCGGCCGGTGGTAAAGTTCGTGTGGATATTGAGCTGCCAGATGGTCAGCATCATGGATTCATGCTGTGAATATGTAGGCTGACTCATGACTACTTCGCCTGAAAAAGTCTGGTTTGATGAAGACAGCTTATGGGTCACGTTGTCAGACGGCCGTACGATTGGTGCGCCTTTGGCTTGGTTTCCTCGTTTGCTGCACGCTGACAAGAGTGCCAGAGACAATGTCGAGCTGAGTGTCCATGGCATTCATTGGGATAAACTGGATGAGGACATCAGCATACAGGGACTATTGGCTGGCTATGGAGACCAAAACCACCCTAAAACCGGTCATGCTGCCTGATCTTTTTCATCATCTTATTTCAATGTCGCAATCAAATCCCCTTTCCAAGAGAATTTATGCATACCTACGACGTTTTTAACGGCGATGCCGATGGCATCTGCGCCCTGATTCAACTGCGCCTGGCGGAACCTGCCGACACCACGCTGATCACCGGCGTCAAACGCGATATCGCCCTGGCCAAACAGGTATCCACCAGTGAGCCCGCGCAGGTGAATATTCTGGATGTCAGTCTGGACAAAAACCGGGAGGCGGTGGATGCGCTGCTGGCGGTGGGTTCTTCGGTGTTTTATGTGGACCACCACTACCCGGGCGAGCAGCTGCCGCAGGCGGAGAACTTCACTGCGCTGATCGACACCCAGCCGACCACCTGCACCGCCTTGTTGATGGACCAGCACCTGAACGGGCGTTTTCACAACTGGGCCATTACCGCCGCCTTCGGCGATAACCTGAATGCGGTTGGTGACGAGCTGGCTCAAAAGGCTGGCCTAACTGCTGAACAAACCGACGCCCTGAAAACGCTGGGTGTGTGTATCAACTACAACGGCTATGGCTCGTCAGTAGACGATTTGCACTTTCACCCGGCGGATCTGTTCCGGGAGTTTGTGGCCTTTGCAGACCCGCTGGAGCTGATTGCCTCGGAGCCGGAAGCCTGGCAGCAACTGCGCGATGGCTATGAGGCCGATATGGCCAAAGGCCTGGCGGCCCCGGCGTTGTCGGAAACGGACACTTCGCTGGTGGTGAAGCTACCGGACGAGGCCTGGGCACGGCGGGTAAGCGGTGTGCTGGGTAATGACCTGGCCAACCAGAACCCGGACAAGGCCTGTGCCATTGTGACTGAAAAAGCCGATGGTACTTACTTGGTGAGCATTCGCGCGCCTTTGAATAACCGCACGGGTGCCGATGAAGTGGCGCGGCAGTTCCCCACCGGCGGTGGGCGTAAGGCGGCGGCTGGCATTAACGCCCTTCCGGCGGAGCAGCTGGAAGCGTTTGTTGGTACCATGGCGACATTCTGGAATTCGTGACTTTTTGCCACGGAGGGAAAAGATTTTTTTGCCACGGAATCCACGGAAGAACACGGAAGGAAAAGACTTAATGATTTTTTAGCCACTAAATCCACGAAAGAACACGAAATTAAAAGACACCACCCCAGTATCTTTAATCAGTTTTTCGTGTTCTTTCGTGGGTTTCGTGGCCGAAATTGTCTTTATCTTTTTACTTTTCCGTGTTCTTCCGTGGATTCCGTGGCCCATAACCATCTTTTCTGCAGTCCGTGGCCGTTAATTCTCTTTAGTCAGTTAAAAAACGGACGAACTATGACATTAACCCCTCCCCGTAAAACCCACCTGAAACAGCTGGAAGCGGAGTCGATTCACATCATCCGTGAGGTGGCGGCTGAGTTTGATAACCCGGTGATGCTGTACTCCATCGGCAAGGACTCCGCCGTGATGCTGCACCTGGCGATGAAGGCCTTCGCCCCGGGCAAGCCGCCGTTTCCGTTGATGCACGTGGACACCACCTGGAAGTTCCGGGAAATGATCACCTTCCGCGACCAAATGGCGGAAAAGGTGGGCATGAAGCTGATTGTTCACACCAACGAAGAAGGTGTGAAGCAGGGCATTGGCCCGTTCACCCATGGCAGTGCCACCCACACCGATGTGATGAAAACCCAGGCGTTGAAGCAGGCGCTGGATAAGTACGGGTTTGATGCCGCGTTTGGCGGTGCTCGCCGGGATGAAGAGAAATCCCGCGCCAAGGAGCGGGTGTATTCTTTCCGTGACAAGTTCCACCGCTGGGATCCGAAAAACCAGCGACCGGAACTTTGGAACCTTTATAACGGCAAGGTAAACAAGGGCGAGAGCATTCGCGTGTTCCCGCTCTCCAACTGGACCGAGCTGGATATCTGGCAGTACATCTACCTGGAAAACATCAACATTGTGCCGCTGTACTACGCCGCCGAACGCCCCGTGGTGGAGCGCGATGGTACGCTGATTATGGTCGATGACGATCGCCTGCCGCTGGAGCCAGGCGAGAAGCCGATGATGAAGAAGGTGCGCTTCCGCACCCTGGGCTGTTACCCGCTGACCGGCGCGGTGGAATCCGACGCCGACACGTTGCCACAAATCATCCAGGAAATGCTGCTGACCACCACCTCGGAACGCCAGGGCCGGATGATTGACCACGATTCGGCGGCGTCCATGGAACAAAAAAAACGCGAAGGGTATTTCTAGGGAGTTGTTATGTCTCACGCATCTGCATTGATTGAAGAAGATATCCTCGCGTATCTGGACCAGCATGAAAACAAGGATCTGCTGCGGTTTCTGACCTGCGGCAGTGTCGACGACGGCAAATCCACGCTGATTGGCCGGTTACTGTTTGATTCCAAACTGATTTTTGAAGACCATTTGGCGGCTTTGCATAAAGACAACGAACGCCAGGGTAACGCGGGCGAGGCATTGGACCTGGCCTTGCTGGTGGATGGTCTGGCTTCTGAGCGGGAGCAAGGCATTACCATTGATGTCGCCTACCGGTATTTCAGCACCGACAAACGCAAGTTCATTATCGCCGACACCCCGGGCCACGAGCAGTACACCCGCAACATGGCCACCGGTGCCTCTACCTGTGATCTGGCCGTGGTGATGATTGACGCCCGCAAAGGCGTGCTAACCCAGAGCCGCCGCCACAGCTTTATCGTGAGCCTGCTGGGCATTCGCCACATCGTCGTGGCCATCAACAAGATGGACCTGGTGGACTTCTCCGAAGAGCGGTTCAACGAGATCAAGGCCGAGTACCAGAAGCTGGCCAATCAGTTGGGTCTGGAAGACGTGTATTACGTGCCCATTTCCGCCCTGAACGGTGACAACGTGGTGAACCGCAGCGAAAGCACGCCCTGGTACCACGGCGAAACCATGATGAACGTGCTGGAGCAGGTGGAGGTTCGTGACGACCAGAACGTGACCGACCTGCGCTTCCCGGTACAGTATGTGAACCGCCCGAACCTGGATTTCCGGGGTTACTGCGGCACCCTGGCCAGCGGCGTGGTGCACAAGGGCGACGAAGTGGCGGTGCTGCCTTCTGGCAAGACTTCCCGGGTGCAGGGCATTCACACCTACGAAGGCGAGATTGACCGAGCCTGGCCGGGCGATGCCATCACCATCACGTTGGAAGACGAAGTGGACATTTCTCGTGGCGATTTGCTGGTACACGCCAACAACGTACCGGATATGGGTAACCGCTTCGCCGCGCACCTGGTGTGGATGAGCGAAGACGCTCTGGTGCCGAGCCGGGAATACGGCATCAAGATTGGCACCAAGGTGACTAACTGCTACGTGAACCAGGTGCTGGAAGAAATCGACGTGAACACCCTGGAGCACTTCGAAGACGCAGAGGGCGGGCTAGCGCTCAATGCCATCGGCCTGTGTGATGTGGAACTGGCCGAATCCATTGTGGTGGAAGACTACCAACACCACTTTGGCACCGGCAACTTTATCCTCATCGACAAAATGAGCAACGTGACCGTGGCCGCGGGCATGGTTCAGCGGGTGCTGGATGCGTCGGGTGAGAGTAAGCGCGAGTATACGGAAGCGGAGCGGAACCTGAATAAGTTCATTCGTGAGAATTATCCGGAGTGGGGGTGCAAGGTGGTATGAAGGACATCGCTTGGCACGACCACAAAATTACCCGCGCCGAGCGGGCAGCCAATAAAAACCAGAAGCCTTGTATGCTCTGGTTTACTGGCCTGAGCGGCAGTGGCAAATCCACCATCGCCAATGCCCTTGACGTGGCCCTGCATGAGCGCGGTTACCACACCTTCCTGCTGGATGGCGACAACGTGCGCCATGGTCTGTGCAACGACTTGGGCTTTTCAGACGCCGGACGGGTGGAAAATATTCGCCGTATTGGCGAGGTAAGCAAGCTCTTTGCGGACTCCGGACTGATTGTACTCAGCGCCTTCATTTCGCCGTTCACCAGTGACCGGAGGATGGTGCGCAAGTTGTTTCCGGCGGGTGAGTTCATCGAGGTATTCATGGACACGCCGCTGGATACCTGCGAAGAGCGAGACCCGAAGGGGTTGTACCGCAAGGCCCGAGCCGGGGAAATCAAGAGCTTCACCGGCATCGACTCCCCCTATGAAGTTCCACCGCACCCGGAAGTGTGCCTGGACACCAGCACCATGAGCGTGGACGAGTGCGTGGAACTGTTGGTAACCCATCTGGCTCGTAACGGCCTGATCCGGTAATGGTTGCAGGCGCCTAGCCTGACTCCGAAGGAGTTTTTTGATGGACTGGCAGTCTATTTTGACGTTGGTCACGCTGGGCGGAGTGCTTTCAACGCTGGCTTTTAGCCGGATAGCAGCGGATCTCGTGCTGATGGCGGCAATGGCGCTGTTGTTGATCACTGGTGTGCTTGGCCCGGCTCAGGCGTTGGCCGGTTTTGCCAACCCTGGGGTGGTCACCATCGCCACTTTGTATGTGGTCGCAGCTGGCCTTAAGGAAACCGGCGCCATTCAATGGGTGGCCCGATTGCTATTGGGCCACCCGAAAACCGAGCGCGGTGCCCAGCTGCGGATGATTGCGCCCACCGGGGTGCTGTCCGGCTTTATGAACAACACGGCCGTGGTGGCCATGTTCATTCCCGCCATTCAGGACTGGGCACAGCGCCTGGGTGTGCCTGCTTCCCGCCTATTATTGCCCCTGAGTTACGCCGCCATTCTTGGCGGCACCTGCACCCTGATCGGCACCAGTACCAACCTTGTGGTGGATGGCATGTTGCAGAGCGAGCAGGGCATTCACCTGGGGCTGTTCGAGCTTGCCTGGGTGGGTGTGCCGTTGCTGATCGTAGGTGGCGGTTTTATGGTGCTGTTTGCCTCGCGCCTGTTGCCGGATCGGGGCGGTCTGACCGAAGAGCTGGAGCTGGTTCGGGAATACGGCGTGGAAGTGGAGGTGATGTCAGGCCCGTTGAATGGCAAGACCATTGCCGAAGCGGGTTTGCGGGCGCTCAACTATGGCTATCTGACGGAAATTGACCGTGGCGGGCGACTGATTACGGCGGTGGAGCCAGATCGCACGTTACAAACCGGCGATAAACTGTATTTCGTTGGTGCGCCGGAGTGCGCCAGTGAGCTGCGCCGCATTCATGGCTTGAAACCAGCCAATGCTAGCGTGCACAAGCTGGAACTGAAAAATCACCAGCGCTGCCTGGTGGAAGTGGTGCTGGGGCCGGAATTCGCGGCGTTAGGTTCCACCGTGCGCGACAGCCGTTTTCGGACCCGCTTTAATGCGGTGATTCTTTCCGTCTCACGCGAAGGGCGGCGTGTGCCCGGTAAACTGGGCGACATTACCTTCAAGATGGGTGACACCCTGTTATTGGAAGCCAGTCAGCAATTCGAAGAACAGTACCGCTTCCGGCGAGATTTCCTGCTGGTCAGCGCCCTGAACAACTCCACCCCGCCGGATTTCCATAAAGCGCCCAGGGCCTTGGCCATTCTGGCGGTAATGGTACTGCTGAGTGCTTCCGGCCTGCTGGCGATTTTAGAAGCCGCGTTTCTGGCTGCCGGCGCCATGATCGCTACCGGCTGCATAACCGCCAGCCGTGCCCGCCGCAGTGTGGACTTGCCGGTATTGGTGGTGATTGGCGCTTCGTTTGCGCTGGGTAATGCCATGACCGAAACTGGTACCGCCCAGTGGATTGCCGGCGGGTTGCTCAGCTTTGGATCGCTCACGCCCTGGGTCGCCCTTGCCTTGGTGTACGGCCTGACAGCGCTCTTCACCGAACTGATCACCAATAACGCCGCAGCCGTGCTGATGTTCCCCATCGCTCTGGCGGTGTCTGAACAGTTGGGTGTTAACTTCCTGCCTTTTGCCGTTGCTGTCATGTTTGCCGCTTCAGCCTCGTTTATCACTCCGCTGGGGTACCAGACCAACCTTATGGTCTATGGCCCGGGGCGGTATCGGTTTACGGATTATATGCGGATCGGTATTCCGTTGAGTTTGCTGGTGGCTGCGGTGGCGCTGGGATTGATTCCTTTGGTTTGGGGGTTTTGAAGAGGGACGCCCCGCATTGTCATCTGATAGAACACTGTTTATAAGGGAGCTATGAATGCAGAGTCAGGACTCAGCGCCGTTAATCCGAAACAATCAGCCTTTGGGAGAACTCCTTCGATCCGCCACGGATGCGGAGTTGTTGGCGGTGGTTGCTACGCTTCTTAGCCAGGAATCCAGCCGTTTATTCGATAAAAACGAGGCCCGGCAAGCTATTCAGAAACAGCGGGACTCGAAATTTTTGCATGAGGCAGCCGATAGCATCGCTACTGAAATCTGCGCGTTGGGTAGCAATACCGTTGCCAGGGCTTTCAGGCGGGGTGCGCCTGTTGAGTACCTTGAGGTGGTACGGGATATTGCCCGATTTCTGAATGTTCAGCTGCCGAAAGGGACGATTGGTGTGCAAGAGATGGAAGCTCTGTTGCTGGAGAAGCTGATAGCGCAAGTTCTGGAAGGCAAATCCGATGAAGAGAAGGAAGAGTTACGTCAGCAGCTTGAAGACACTGTAGATGCGAGCTTGTTTAGTGGTGATTCCGACGATTCGTTGAACTCCTCTTCAATCATGAACAAATTGAGTGCCGCTCAGTTGACCCAGTTACTGGGCGGCAAAGGCAGCGTCGCTGCCAGTGGTTTGATGTTTGGAGCGTTGCTGGGTATGAGAGCGCTGCCCGTGGTTGGCCTTGTGAGCACGGGTGTTTCATTAGCGAAGGCCTACAAACGCACGATGCCTGAACAGGAGGTGATTGTGCCGGTTGTGATTCAGATTGCGCTCATTCGCCGCCGAATTATGAATGATGATTATAACTCCTTCTTCTCGGAACTGAGGGCTTGCCTGTGACTGAAGAGCCAGTAACGCGAGTATTGAGCAATGCGCCAGAGGTGCTGGAGGCCATTCGTAACGGACTGTATCGCGTGTGTGGCGGTGTGATTCGGGTGGCAAAAGGCCATGAAGGCGCTGGTCAGATTGTGGGGCATTTGAAGTTTCCGGGCGGTGAACAGCAAACCCGTGAAAGTATTGAGAAGCTACAGCAGGCTTTGGGTGATCAGTTGGGATCGATTGAAACCCTGCAAACTGCAAACCTGGCGTTGTCTGGTCTGAATCTGGCTGTGTCGGCGGCGGGCTTTGTGATTGTGTGCAAAAAACTCAATGGTATTTCCTCGCAGCTGGATGCGCATACGGAAAAGCTGGACCAGCTGTGTGAGTTTGTAGTTGAGGCGAGAGCGATTGATCAGCTACGCGATACTGCGAAGTTCCGTAGCACCGTAAAAGTCATTCGTCAGTTCGATGAAATGGAAGACTTGGATGGTCTCAAGAGCCAAATTCCTGGCCTGCATGAGCAATACGAAGTCACTCGGCTGATGTTGGAACGGTTGGCGTCTGGCGCCGCAAGCCAAGGTTTTTTGGAATCTTTGGCGCTTCAGGAGCAGCTTCAGGAACGGCTGATGTATTTGGCTTTTATGCAATCTTATGTGCACCAGAAAATTGGTGCTGACAAGTTTGCTGTCGAGGCGCTGCGTGAGCTTCAGGATGACTGGTTTTCTATTCATTCTACGATTGTTGATTCGATTACGGTGAATAAGGATTGGGTAGGTCAGCTGTCTCAGCAATCCGGTGCGCAGATTGTTGCCATGCTGGATTACCGGAAACAAGCCGTGCCTGGCATTGAGTACCAGGCTTCTCTTCTTGAGTTCACGATGGGGAGGCCAGCAAACCTTGATAGATTCGAAAGCGCCAACGACGAGATTTTGTTTTTGGCGGCGTGAGCTGTTGTGTGAAAACTTAACGGATTATTACGATTAAAGAAAAAATGGTTATGGTGTGGACGAAGCTTTGGATAATCCTCGTGGTTCACAATCTCGGCATCTCCGTCTTCGAGCCGGAAGGCCACTCCCCAGTTACACCTTAATCATACACATCAATGCTCGCCCCCGACCAGGCACTGAGATAGCGGAGTGTCGTGCTTTTGGTGCTCCAGCCGCCTCGTAGCATGATTTTCTCCAAAGGTACGCCCCTCTCCAGTAAATCAAGCGCCGCACCGACTCGCATGGAATGACCGGAGAAGCGGGGCAAATCTCTCAGGCGGGCCCGATGTTGCAGATCCACCAAAATCGGCACGATGGAATCGGGCTTGAGGGACTTGCCTACGGAGCCGTCTTTGGCGACTGAGCGCAGAATGTACCCCTCTTCCTCTCCAATGCGTTTTTTCCAGCGTTCGACCAGA
>Ga0136554_1000707_pt1 | contig 12629 bp, 21 predicted proteins | sample AntRauTorckE5431_FD_104637 | JGI IMG/M metagenome (GOLD analysis project Ga0136554, IMG submission 104637) | Saline lake microbial communities from Rauer Islands, Antarctica - Metagenome Torckler E5 #431 | ecosystem: Environmental > Aquatic > Non-marine Saline and Alkaline > Saline | place...
AAAAGCAGTGTTGCACAAGGATCTAGCTCGCACCTGGTCCAGAGTGCACCCGTTGAAGGCCACGTTTTGCTTGGCGGCTACCACCGCGGCAGGGTCCAAGTCGTTGGTCACCACCTGGTAGGGGGATTAGAAGAATGGGAAAAAGGGTGGGTGGTGAAATTCATGCTTTAGTGAGCAATGCACGAGTAGGTATTATTCAATTGAGAGCTTGCTTTCGAGACTAGCTACTACTAAGAAAAAAAGTGTGGGCGGAAATGAAAGGCGGCGAAATCAACCTAGGTCAAGAAAATTCCGACTTTAAAGCAAGTCAGTGCTTATATGCAATTCGTACATAAAAAGCCTCAAGATTTAGATGAGACACACCCCAGCAAAAATTTCGTTTCGCTTACTTGTTTCACGCCCGGAATTTCCTTGAAGTAGCGGATGGATCGTAAACCGGTGGCTGCGAGCGCGTCCAAAATGCGAATGCCTCGCTCGGGCGCTTCGGCCCGTAACTTGGCATCTAGCTCTGCCGACGAGAGGTTCAGCACGTTTGCACCAGCAGCAGCAGAAGCACCAGAAGTGGAGGCTGCTGCGCTTTCACTGTCAGCGCCAGCAGCGGCGGCTGTGGCAGCACCGTTGCTGCCCTCACTGGAGGCCGCTGGAGCTTCTCCAGATACGGTGCCAGCGACAGCTGCAGCTCCAGCTACTGCATCTGCTTCTGCGGCCTGGGCAGCAGCGCGGCGCTTGGCGCGGTTGCCTTTTGGGGTAGCCTTCTCGCGAGCTCGCGTGCGCACAAACTGCGTGATCATGCGAATGCTCAGATCGCGGTTCAGCACTTGCACTTTGTTGTAAAACACGGGCTCGCCCTTGTCGCCCGCCTCCTCGTTGGCTTCGTAGAGAATTGAGGCGGAACCTTCAGTGATGAACTTGTAGCCTGGAGGTACCGTGCCAGGCCGCGGCGGCGCTACGGGAGCTGCTGTCATAGAGCTAGTGGATGCAGGCGACGATGCCATGGTACGAGTGAAATTCAATGCTGGTCGAGCGAAGAAAGAGGCACGAAAGGCCCTGGCAGTTAAATTCTGGATAGCAGCCAGTTTCTCGGATAGTTTACTCTAACGGTAGACCCAGCGATACCAATGCTCAGGATTAGAGGTGCTATATTGTAGCTTGTTTTGCTTGATGCTGGCAGGAAAGTGACGGCGATGACAGCGATGATTGGTTTGGATTTGGATGATGAAATCAGGATTTTATCGAAGACTTCCCTGTAATTTGAAAAAGCTATTAACAAATGAGATCGAGATGGCAACATGGCGAGAGATGGCGCTTGATAGAAAGTTATACAGCAGGCCACTTGGCTAGACAGTAAAATATTCAGTTCTACTGAATTCAGATGGATCCTCAAAGTCGCCGTGTGCATGTGCGGTACTTTAGAAAATGCTTAGACTTCGGCTTTAGCGCCCAATATACTGCCTTAGATACGAGCCGGATGAGTCTCGTCTACTTTTGCGTGGTCGCTCTCGATTTGATGGGAGCCTTGGAAGAGGTTGGTAACGATAAAAGTTAGAAAACGTACCATTTCAATCACCCCCGTGAAGTTTCGAACTCATAGAGCAGCTCAATGCGTTTGACGGTGATGTTCCTAGGATGTTCACACGCTGTCATGTGGTCAGGTAGTCGACGCACCGCCTCTACAGTACCGAGTTGGCGATGATAGCGATGAGGCTAGAACGTTGCGAGCACGCATTGTGGATTGGGTGTACGCGTGTCAGGTTCACCCGGGAAGCAGCAGTGGCGCAGGTGGCTTTTGTGGAGGTACCAGCTCAGGTGTTCCCTTTCGACCTAATCCTCTCAATGCGCCCAGAAAGAGCGAAGCTATCAAAACTTTAGCCTCTCCTTCGTCGTCGTCGTCGCTGTTAGCCCATGAGGAGCCTGCACATATAGCAATGACGTACACGGCGCTTGCCATCTTGGTCACGCTTGGCAACAGTTTGGATGGAGTCAACAAGGACGCTGTGTCCAAAGGCTTGGCTGCACTGCAGCGCAAGGATGGAAGCTTTCAAGCGATGCCGAGTGATAGCACACACGGTTACCAGGAAGAGAGCACGGACAATGCTGATGGCAATGATCAAATAAGCAGCAGAAGTACAGCTGAAAGCACTGCTACTAGTGCCACTACTAAGAATAGTAGCAGTAGCGCTGCCAGCAGTGGCAGCTATAACGAATTCAGCTGTAGTGGCGATGGCATAGACAGTAGTGATAGCAGTTGCCTGGAAGCGGATACTCGTTTTGTGTACGCTGCATGCTGCACGGCAAGTTTGCTCAAGGATTGGCGTGGTATTAACCCAACCATTTGCAAGCGCTACCTGCGGTCGTGCCTAGCACCAATGGGCGACGGTGGGTTTGCCTTAACGCCAGGCCAAGAGGCACACGGGGGGAGCACTTTTACGGCCACCGCAGCGCTGGCCTTGCTCGGTGAACGGTTGACCGCTGAGCAGCCACAAACTGCGTCAACGATAACGGCCTTACCTGAAGGACGCTCTCATCGTACTTCCGTGTCACTTCGTAACGTTAGCCATAGCGATAGGGACAGTACGAGCAGAACCACTAGTAAGAGCAGCGGAGACAATTACAGAAGAAATCATGGAAGTAGCAGTTGCAGACACAACAAGAGCGTACTTGCGGCATGGGAGCGAGAAGATCTGATAGCGTGGTGCCTTCGTCGCCAGGCCAATCCGCCCTCTCAGCCACCGAACAATGAACGTGGTGGCAAAGACCACAACACATTCGGTGCTCAAAGTAGCAGTGACAATCAAGGCAGAGAGGCCTCTGAGGCGGCAGCTGCAGCGGCAGTGGATGCGGGTCGTGGAAGTAGCAATAGCAATAGCAGCAGCAATAGCAGCAATGTACAGGGTGAGGTGTTGCAACTGCCGGGTGGGTTCACAGGCCGAGTCAACAAGGCGCCCGACACGTGCTATTCTTTCTGGGTAGGCGGCACCCTGGCCCTCCTCGGCGAATTTCACCTCGTGCACTGCGAGAGGTACGCTGCCGACCCTGCGTCTTCTTGTTCTTGATTTTGGCTGGTGTAGCATTCTTTTTCTGTATTTTATACCTCCACCTCTAAGCAATTACTCTCTGTCTTCAATTAGTTGTTTCCCTTTGTTTTCCGTGTGCATGGTTGAAAACAGCGTGTCCGCTTTCATTGCTTCGTGCGAAAACTTGCACTCGGGTGGTGGCTTCAGCAAATCGCCAGGAGAAACGCCCGACTTGTTGCACTCGTTCTACTCGCTGCTCTTCAAAAGCTTGGCCGGCCACCCAGGCTTTCATGTAAGATAAAGTCAATGAAGAATAAAGGATAATTACGTGTGTGTTGCTTCTCATCAAACTCTATGATTCTACGCAATAGATTTTGAACAGTTCGTTTCCCAGAGAACTCCTGTTTTCCTGTTGTAACGTGCCTAACTTCGTCCTATTTCTACTTTTTGCTGTTGTGCGCATTACACACGCGCTCTACATTAGGAGTTGCACGTTGCTCTTGCCATCCGAAAAGACCGCGTTGAAGCGCATTGGTCTCGTTTGCCGATGGGCGCTACAACTGGCCCATCTGATTAGTCTGCTTTGAAGTACGAACAATGATGCGCCACCGGCCGAAACGTTAAGCATGGTATCGTATTTCTTCTTTCTTGGTTGAAGCTTGGTGCTCTCCAGAAGTCATTACTCAGTTGTTGAATGAATGGCAGAGAGAAGCGCTTTTCTCATGAATGCGCTAGCTACGGAAACTGCAGTTTATGACTCAGCAGCCGAAGCGTACGATTCTCACTCTCGAGGTCACAAGGCTATAGTTCTTTCAATCAAAAGTCTGAGGCCAGTTTCTTGAAGGCAAAAATGATCGGATGTTGTCGCACTGCAGTTGAAATCGTTACAGCAGCCCGGATTTCTGGACAAGAAATACGACCTGGGCTGCGTGCTATTGCAATTGCAAAGTGGGAGTGGCTAAAGCGAGTTCGGCTTATCCTGAAGGTGCCTTGGTATGACCTAGGGACATGGAACAGTTGTGAATGTGAATGGAACTTCATTTGCCGCGCGTTTCGTACTGTTTTTAGAGCTGCCTTGAATAAGTCAGCGCCCTTGAGGCAGTAGCGGTACGACCTGCCTTGGTTTGGTTTGGTTTCCTTCTACCTCCTCATTGCATATGTGAGTCGCAATCCCATAACCAAAAAGCAATTTTAAGGCCACTTCTGGTCTTAGACTAAGTCCCACTCCCACTCTGCAACCAATTATAATCATTAAGAATTGAAAAATACGAAACACCAACCCAACAAGCAACAAGACGCGCGAAGACGAAGCGCCGTACTGATGAACTCTCCAGAACAGGCCAGGCTGGGCTATGTGTCCACTAGAAGAATCTGGTTCTACAATAACTCACATATGGGCTCCCCTGCATTGAACTCTATGTGTATATTGGTTTGTATGTTAATGGTGCATATTTCATTAATCCATTAATTGCGATAAAGTAATAGAAATAGAAAGAATAAAGAATGGAAATGCCAAAGCAAACGAGCCCAAGGATTACGAGGCACATTAGTCTCAACGCAAGGGATACTTATGCTTTCAATAATATCACTGCACTTCAAAGCTCCATGGTCATTTTCAGGAGGAAACAAGAAGAACTTGGCTTCCGAGTGCCCTCCGTCATTCTGCAATGGGGCTGGACGAGCAGCGATTTGAGACAAGCGAATAGAATTGGAGTCAGAGTGGACACTGCCGCTATTCTACAAGACCATGCCAATCAAGAGGCTGACGACAATAATAGTGGCGCTTGATTTCATGGTCTCTGCAAGCACGTTGTCTCCGTTTTTGAAGTACTCTAGTCCGCTCACAAAGAGGGCCACCAAGACGCACGACTGCACAATGAGCATCACGTACTCCATGCGCTTGGAGCGCAAAAAGTCCAAGTACTTAGGAGGTGGGTCCTTGCTTTGCCCGAGGGAAGTGCGCCCAGCCAGATTCCACTTGAGCTTCATCACGCACCCTCACAAGCTTTGGTAGCCGGTGCGCCACACGGTTAGTGCCGTGCCCAAGCCAGTGGTGCACGTGCCCGGCGATAGGGAAGAGGGAGAGAAGACCATAGTGCCAACGGTTAGAGCGCCAATGCAAGCACCCGTTGCCATCCTAACCTGGTCTTCGCTTGCGCCATTGATCCGCCCTTTGGCAACGGCCGTGCTGAAGCGGTCTTCGTTAGGCATGGTGAGTTCGACAAGTTCCGCCGTGGTCAAGAAAATTGGAAGTGCTGGCGTTGCAGCTCAGATAATAGCAAGGAAAAACACTGGGACTGGGACCGTTCGACAGTTTTGTGGCTGCTTGGCTGTCCTTCTTCCTCGCGGCAATTACTCGGCAACTAGCTCAACTTATACGTTTAGGGATAGTCTAGCTAGGCTAGCTAGAGCTACTACAGATACTATGCATAAGAAAGAAGATGTGGGAGCATGCCTGAAACTGTACTGAACTGTGACTGACTACTGGTTGCACCAATGGGAGCTCCTTCCAAAAAAATGGAAGCTGCTCATTCTTTACCCCTGCTGGCGCCATCGACGTCGACTGACATAAGTACATCGAGAATTGATTCAAAGATGGCTACGCTACCTCGGGACGACGATGAAATAAAACAGTCCGGAAGTGAGCGCCGGCCACGTGTAATTGATGCACATCTAGATTCTCATTTCCCCGACGTTCCCACCTCGTCGCCAGTTCTACTGACTCTTGTGCAATCTCAAGAAGCTCCCACGCCAACTGGACATTCAACCCTTGACGACGATCGGGCAGCAGCAGCGGTGACCGCTCCGAGTGTAGCCGCAAGTGATGAAAAGTCTAATGAAGCGTCTCCTGATTTTCACCATGAGCATGCTGAGTCAATTGGATCCAACAGTGCATTGCTTCCAGACCCTCCTTCGCAATGCGTGGATACGCCGCTGCCGGAATATACACCCCTACCAGAATACTCGACTCTCGCGGCTCCCTCTGCCGAGGCCGCGGAAGGACCACCATCATACGACGAAATGATTAGTATATTGTCAACAAGCGAAACATCTAATGTTCAGATCCTTCCTAACGACGCTCGTGAGCTTGAGACTAGCACTCTAGAAGCTGGTTCCATTTCCAGGCACTCTCAGGAAGATACCAATGGACCCGCAGCTACGAATAATTTGGACTCAGCTTGCGTAAACATTACGGGAGAAGACACTGTCCTACCTCTTGATGCCATATCGAATTCCTTAACGCAGTCTTCTAGTCAGTCAGAATCGGCGTCCGCGAATGTTCAATCACAATTGGAACCATCCTATGGATCATCGTCATCATCAAATTCAGCTGCAAGATTAGTACCTGATTCAATACCTGAAGCATTACCTGAATTTGCGTCTAATGCAACACCAGAAAGTGCTTCAGAAAGAGTGAACGAGCCTATTGAAGATGAAGATGAATACGAGGAGCTCAAGCAGGCCATCGCAGCGTCTCTTTTAGACGAAAGGAACCGAACGATCGTAAAGCATGCTAATATGGGTGCTACAGATAGTAACAATGCCATCAATTTTGATTCCTCTACCAGGCAAGAAGTTGACGAAGCTACACCTTCTGCGGCTATTCGCGCTCCTGACGGTATCCACCGTGCATTGTTTACAAACGCCATTGGCGCGTCAGTCTTGAGCAGCTGCAGTGGTGGTGTGGTGGTCTCGCACGTTTTTCCTGGCAGCGCAGCGGCGCATTGTGGCATGCAGGTAGGCAAACGAGTTTGGTTGCTCGCTCTTGGTTTTTGCATCGCTTTCTGAATTCGCTTTTTAAATTTTATCTTGACACCTTCATTTTTCTACTATTTTTGCATTATCCTTCCTCGTTATCTCTTTTTCTCTCTCTAGCTATGGAATTATTTTAAGTTGTACAAATAATCATAGTGCTCATTCATGTCTGCGCACACGTGTGTGTATAGATGGGCGATTTCATTGTAGAGCTCAATGGCAATCGGTTGGGGCCAGAAGTCACAGAAGCTGATCTAGTGCAAATGCTTCATCAGCTTGGCCGCCCGATTACTCTTGGTTTCGCTAGAGGAGTAACCAACCAACGACCACATACAATAGAACCTTCATTTAACGCGGCCACTTCAGTATCACATTCTGCTGCGGTAGAACAATCATCACTCAATGTCCCTGTGAGAGCACAATCAAGGCAGGAACAGCGCAAAGCAACGGCAGCAGATACTTCTTCAGAGGAAGAACAAGAGACACCTGTCAATTTACCCTCCTCCTCGGAGCAGTTGGCTGCACGCGTAATGGCTACCAACACTGCCACTGAGGATCCTTCTGCTCCACCTGCTGACGTAGCTGCTGTTGTGGCATCAGCAAGTCATAACACAAACCATGCAAGGGCTATGGGCAGTAGTAGGAGCAACAGTGCGACTAGCAGTGGTGTTAGCGGTGGTGGTGCTGGTGGAGGCAACATTCTCGCAGCTCAGTTGGCTGATCCAGCGGCCAATGCCAAGACGAAGCGCGACTTCGAGCGACGTGGGGGATTGCCGACGGCTGTAAGCACTTCTATTTTTTGCAAAGAACGCAGATCTCTTGTTCCTCTACTTCATCCTGTCTCCTCCATGAAGCTTTCGGCAGATGAACCAAGTCCTTGAGCCTTCTTTGCATCATGCAACATCATATTTTGATGTTACCCAAGCACTCTTGTTCTTGCTGTATTTGCTTATTCTTGTCTGTGTCCTTTGGCACTACAGGTGGTTGCGGGTGAAACGAACCTTCTCTTGCTCGGCACCAACACTAGCAGTACCACAGCTGTTTCGTCCACCAATTCCAACACAGGAAGCGGTGGCGGGGGTGGCGGCAGCACTGCGGATCCTGTTTTGTTGAGGGCTCAGCGGCGCGCGCGCACTCAATTAGCTGCTGAACAAGCTAAAGAAAACCAGCGCCTGAACAGTCAGCTGGCGGTGACGCAAGCATTACTCGCACCGGTGCGTTGGCAATTACACAAAGCATGTTCACATGTTAGGCGTACATGAATCATCTTCTATTCCTTTCAAGCCGACTCCTTTTGAGAAGTGAAGACTTGAAACTTTTGGTCTTCATTATTACTGATTCCTGCATCAATATTTCAATGCCAGCTTCTCAGGTTTTCTCGCTTGCACATTCATTTCTTTTTCTGATTCTCTCCTGTTTTCTTCACCATCCTCCTCCCGCCTCTTCTCCCCGTATGTTCTTTTGCCTCGTTTTGTTGATGATTATCAAAAGGGGGAAGCATTGAGCGTTCGCCGTCGGGACGCCTTCCTAAACGCCGCTTACCGAGGGGCGGCAAGCTTGCTGAGTGGCAGTGACGCAGGCGCAGCGCTCTTTGGGGCAAGCCATAAGGAATCTACCGGCGACATCGGCATCAGCAGCAGAGCTGGCCGAAGCAGTTTGAATGGCAATGGCAACAGTGGCACCAACAACAGCAGTGGTGACGAAGGTCCCTTGAAACGCCGACTCCTGTCTCCATATACGATCGTCGAGCGACCTGCGAGGCCTACTCAGGAAGAACCTTTGAACACAAAGCGTTTTGAAGTTCAGGTGCGAGGGCAAGATTTTACAGGAATTGTGAGATCATGCCTGGGTACAGGTGCAAATTTGAGCAATAGGTCTCTTTCCTTTGGATTGAAAGTAATGAATTAGAAAGTTGCCGTCATTGAAGGGTTTTGCAATGTGGTTGTACTGCAATTTGGCTTGGCGGTGTTTTTGTTCTTCGTTTTTTTTTAAATTTCGCCAAAACAGATCCTCGACGAGCATGGCGTGCCCTTCAGTGTGCAAGGCCAACCTCCCCTGTACAGCCGCGCGGCCGCCGAAAGCTGGGCGTCGGCCGAAGCACCGCCACTTTGGACTCCGGACCGGGACGCGCCTGGGTGGGTGGTTTGAATACAATAAGAGATAATAAGAGGCAATTTTGGTGAAAGAGGCAAAGAGAGAAAGGGGCTCCTGACGTGAGGCCTTGCGAGCCATTCATTGATTCGTGTTTCTTGCTCTTTCCTCAAATGCAACTCCATGTATTGCCCAACCTTTGCAATGCACGACGATGATACCCACCCGCACAAACAGGTGTGAGCTGTGCAGCGCAACCTTTGCCTTCTTGCGGCGCCGCCACCACTGCCGCAACTGCGGGGCTGCCGTCTGCGACACCTGTGCGCAGGCGCGGTGGCCCGCCTGGGCTTTACCTTCCCTGTATTTGTCGGCGAGCGCAGCTGCAGGCCACGGAGGCGCCGCGGCGCGAGGGCCCCTCCTGTTCAACGCCAACAGCACGGGCAGCGGGGGCAGCAACGCCCCACAGCGCATCTGCGTGGGTTGCGACCGCGCTGCCTTCAGCTTTCGGGCTGCGCTCGCGGCTGGCAACGCCAGGGCCTGCGCTGCTCTGCTGGCAAAAGGAAACGTGAACTTGAGAGCGCCCCTGCCTCCACTGCCACCTCCGAGCAGCAACAGCAGCGATGGAGCAGCAGCATCGTCATCGGAATTTACCGGCCGTTTGCGCGAAAAGCCCGTGCATTTAGCGGCCATGTCGGGAAGCATCCCGCTTCTCAAGGTGCGAAAGAGTGGTGATACAGTTTTACTGTGAGGAGAAAAGAAATTTAAAAAGATTGAGCAAGAAGAATTTAGGGTTGAAAGATGAAGACATAGAATGCAAGCACAGCATAATTTCTATGCCATTAGTACCGTTGCTCTTTTTTTCGTTGTTCTTCTTCTTCTAAATCTCGCAGTGGCTCATCATGGATCACCATGTGCCGTGCTCTGGCATTCTTACGCGCACCAAGCGTGGCAACACGGCGTCCAACCTTTCGCCCATTGAATTCGCAGCCAGGTGAAGAATCACTCAGTTGACCCTTGCCCCCTGTTTAATCTCTCTCGCGCGCTTTCGTTCGATTTCGTGAACCTTTCTCGCTACAATTAATTATCGTTATCTTTTACTTCTCGCTGGTTTCGGATATCCTTTGTCTGTATTCCTCGCCCTGTCCTTTATTCTGTAACAAAACAATTTGGCGCTGGTCTTCTTTCATATTTGTGTGTCGAAATTGCTCCTCTCGCTCTTGCGTTGTTCCCGTCTATTTCATCAGAGGACTTCACGTGGACGCGTTGGCGTGGTTGGTCCGCACGGGCGCGTCGCACGTCTCCGAAATCAAAACGCCGAGAGTCCTTGCCGTGGCTCTGCATGCCACCCTCGTGGTAAAAGTCATACTGTATTAGTACAACGGGCATGCACATGTGTGCAGTGTATGCCCGTAAAAATCATTTGAAATTGTCAAGGTTTTAGGTTCCAACTTTCTTGATATGATTCCCTCTTCTTCTTATATCTGCGTGGGTACTGTTGTGTGCACAACATGTTTGTTGCGCTAAATGTGGACAGTTGCACACCCTCGACGAACCCTCTGAGCTCTTCCTCGCGGCCCTCGAACTTTCCGGCGCTACGACTACTCGCAGCAGCACTGTGCCAAGTGCCGTTGTCGACAGCGACAGCAGTGACAGTGACCATGGCGATGATGATGGTGGTGGGAATGGGGATGGTCGTATAGGTGACGCAAGCAACAGCAGCAGCAGTGATCCAGTCGATGCGGGCTTGGCCGTGCGCGTCAGTAGCAGTGGCAATAGCAGTGGCAGCAGCAGCAGTAGTAGCAGTGGGATTGATAATAGCAGACATCGTCGCAACCGCCCTCCTCCAACTACTACTACTGCTTCTACAACTAGCACCACCGCGGCTGTGGTGGCTGTTGCCATGCCAGAGTCGGAGGTGCCTACGTCAGCAGCAGTGGCTTATGCCGTGGCGGCACCGCAACCCAATCCTGCATCGAGTCGGCGGTTACAGCAGCAGCAGCAGGAGCAGCAACAACAGCAACAGCAGCAGCAGCAGCAGCGACGTCAACAGATGCAGCAGCGCTGGGTGTGAGCGCAGTAGACATCACCGAACCACCCCTCCTCCTACATTTTAAACCGACTCCGATAACACAGCAGCGGGGTTTATCGCCGACTTCTAGCCTTATTAAATGACTTGGAATCAAATTGCTCCACAGTCTTTCTGGCGGGGATTGTTTTAAATCGAATTCAATAAGCAAATCCAAGCGCCACCTCTGTGATAATTGAAAAAAAATAAAACGAGTACAAGTGCGAATCTAAATCAACACGCTATCCACAGCTGCAGTGTAAATGTTCTGTCCAATTAGTTGATTTTGTATACTCCACTGGAGTTGGCTTTCGTACAGGTAAAGGAGATTTGTTTGGGATCGCGAAAAAGCAAGCGATCGACGGCTTATGGCCATATCGGTGAATGATATACATCTGTGTGGCCTTAAAAAGCTGCTTCTACTGCAATTGCAACTCAAGATTTTTTCGACTCCGGTGGCGGCGTGGCAGTGTCCTTTGCGGGGGCCAGCGTTTTCTTGAGGTCTTTGACGCCGCTGCGAGCATCGCCCACGAGGGCGTTCGCGCCTTGCAGACCTCCCACGAGCTCCTTGTTGTACTCCTTGGCCGAGCTCTGAACCCCGGCCGTGAACTCAGAAGCCACCTCCTGCACACAGTTCATCAGTGAAACGTAAAGAAGAGCAAATCGCACGTAAACGGAATGAATCAATAATTTGCCGTTAACTCTTCTCGATCTCTGCACATCAAAAACAGAATCGAACCGAAGGACTCTCATCTGTGCATGCAACCCACCGCATAATCGCCCGCTAAATCTGCCGCGGTTTCCTTGAGCTCGGTGGTGGTCTTTCCGAAGCTTCGAGCAAGTTGTTTGGTTTCTTCCGACGTTTCTGCCGACTCGTAGCCTTCCAAGAAGCCTTTCGGCACGTCCTGCATGTCCCCCACCTACTCTCATGTTGAAAAATGCAGGAAATGCAGTAATTATCACTGCAGTAAAAATCACAAAGATTCACTTACCGTAACCATAAATTTGAAGCGGTAGTCTGACTGTGGGAGATTTTTCGATTCAATTTTGAGTGTGGCTTGGTTATGATGTTTAACATTCACTAAAACGAGACTGTGAAGGGTAGTACTTCATGTGGTAGGCATGAGAACGCACCGAGGAACCAGCAGATCTAGCCATCTCAGAAAGTTTGGAAGGTCCAATCACAAACGCCGCTACGCGTTGATTCATAAATCACGCAAGCGATGGCAACAACAAAGGCAGAGCGCATCACGGGATAGATGAGTGAGTCAAGACATGCCACCAGTCAACATGCATGCTATCTAACAGTGCTCAGGCTACACAGCGTGAAGACTCACCTACTGCAAGGATTACTGCAATTTCGGGAGCGCCTAAGCCGAATAAACCTTTGCGCACTACGCTGGTGCGAGTAGGAGCATTAAAGCTGATGACAGTCCCATCTGGCCTCCGACTTGATGTTGATACAGTGTTCTGGTGAGGCGCCCGAGCTAGCGCTGGCAGTGGTCGACTGAGTGGAACAAACGATAGCACGGATGGCAAGAACAAAATCGCACACGAGAAGTGCATAGCGTGGTTTGCCAGCGAAGCTAGAGAGCGCGAAGTGTGAAGCTATGAACCCTTCTAAAAGCTGCAAATGCTAACAACCCCTGCTGCTAAGCTGGAGGCTGCGATGCTGCGATTAGGCCTTACAAAAATACGTCAGA
>Ga0136554_1000708_pt1 | contig 12628 bp, 13 predicted proteins | sample AntRauTorckE5431_FD_104637 | JGI IMG/M metagenome (GOLD analysis project Ga0136554, IMG submission 104637) | Saline lake microbial communities from Rauer Islands, Antarctica - Metagenome Torckler E5 #431 | ecosystem: Environmental > Aquatic > Non-marine Saline and Alkaline > Saline | place...
AAGATAACGCAGCGTGGTTACTACATCGAGAACGCTTATACAGATGAACGGTTTCGCCTGGCTTTTGCCTATGATCACCACTTCCCGGCCGGTGGACCGAAAGAGAAATTAGAAGATAATTCTAATTTAAGTAAAGGCGCTTCTGAGGTGGCCACACAAACAGATATGAAATTGAATAAAAAAGCACCCTTCTAACTTAATTTTTTTAACCACACTTCTGAGAGTATGAAAATGAAAAATGAAATGTTTCTTTGTTTCTTTAAGTCAAATTTTAAAATAATTAGTCTTTATTTTAAATATTCATCAATTCTTTGGAAACAAAATCGGAAACATAACGGAAACAGGCGGAAACATTTTGGGCAAAAAAGGAAACATTGGGAAACATTTGATGTTTCCGCTGTTTCCTCTCTTTTTAGGCATCTTAAGTTAATATTTTTCAGTATTTTGATAGCGACTAAAAAACTAAAGTGCTCAAAACAGATGTTTCCTCAATGTTTCCCTATTTGTTTCCGCATTCTGTTTAGTAAAATCAAACACTTATCATGTGTAAAAAGTAGGTGGAAACATTTAAACAGGAAACATTGGTGTTTCCGTAGAAACGGGACATTCGCAATATGGCCGCCTAAATAATTTAGGTAAAAGGCTAAAATTCTTTCTCCTTGTCAAAATGCGTTAAACGGCAATTTTAAACAAAATGGACTCATGCACAACAACAACTCAGACACAGCAGTAAAACAGTTAGACATGTTCGGTATTGACGTGATTGAAGATCGTTTTTTAACCAAAGCAGCCGCACTGGATTTATTTAATCAGTACGGCTACGATATTGGAATGACAACCTTCCACAATACCATCTGGCAGGAACTCACCAAAAAGCCGGTAAGCCGTAATCATCGTTATCGGCGCCCCTCTACCCTTAGAGTGCTCCATAGTGAATGCATGAAGTTAATTAGACGGGATATGGAAAGGATCAGGAATGAGGTGTAAAGGAAATCTGGTTTTCAATCTTTAAATGCAAAGTAAAATTATTGATGTCATTTGCATCAATTATTGATCGTATGGTGGTATGGCATCGTTTTAATGTGCTATACCATAGGCTAAGACCAATAAGACCATGAAAAAAAATAGGGATGGAAAAAAAGATAATATTACATTTATGTGCTCACAAGGATTTGCAAAGGCTTTTTATGAAGCTAATCCATAATACTTTTGCAAAAAGTATAAGTGCGGTGGGCTTTTCTTACTCATGAACCAAAAGTAAACCTTTTGAGTCTTTTATTAAAGCAATTAATGAAGAGTTCCTATACGTGAGCTACCATCTATTGATCCTTTTCCAAACACATATACCGATAATCTTCCATTCCCCTTCAAATCTCTACATTAAATTACACTCTCTTTTAGATAAAGACACCCTACAATAGATAAACTCATTTATTCACCAATTAATCTATTGTAATACGAATATTTTCAACTAATTACGCCCCTCTTTTTTCTGTTTTTGCATAACGGTAGGTTAGCAGCGAACCGCATGTTAAACCCCTTTAAACACCGTTATGAGCGAAGAAACCGTATTTACCGAGTTTGATAGTTTTCCCTCTTTTGAGGAGGATCGCAGCGTTGAAATGCCTGGAGAAAAGGTTCTCAATGCTTCGGATTCCTATCAGGATGAACAGCCGGTAAAAACCTATCGTGATCAACCTCAGGTAAAAAAGCCCGGTGCCAAGCCCCTGGGCTCCTACCTTGAGCCCGATGATTATGAAGCGTATGGTTTCACTCAGGAAAAGATCCTGGAGAACTATCGCTTTTATGGTACGCTTATGAAGCGTGATAAAGGTCATTTCCGCCTCAAAGAGCGCATTGCTAAAAGTAACGCAAAGAATATTGAAGAGATTGAGGACATCTACGGTTCCGGTCATTACCAACTCAGAGTAGAAACGGCCGATGGTGGTGAAGATCGCATTGATTTTCAGGTGGTAGGTTCTAAAGAGGAATCAGATCAGCCACAACAGCAGGCCCAAAGCTACGATACCAACTATTATCAGTCTCTACGGCGTGAACTCATGCAGGAAGCCCGTGATGAGATGAAAACCCTGATTGATCAGCTTGAAACCCGCCTCCGGTTAAAAGACAGCGAACTCGATGAAAAAAGCCGCAAAGTTCGCGAACTCAGTGAAGAGATTGGCCAGCTCCAGCGCAACGCTTACGGACAGGCCCAAACCGAAATTGACCGTCTCCGTGACAAGATTGATGATTTGAAAACCGATATCCAGAATAAAGATATGGAGATCCTTCGCCTGGAGATGGATCTGGAGTATTCCGGTATCGAAACAGATGGAGATTGGTTTGATAAGCTTGAGCGCATGATGGAAAAAGCGCTCGAAAACCCCGCATTGGCGCAAATGATTGGCCCGATGTTATCAAAAATGGCGCAAGCTCAGCCCGCAGCTGCCGCACAGGCTGAATTGTCCGGCCCCCGCCCGGTGCAGCAACGTGCCAATCCTGAACCCTCCCCTCAAAACTCTCAAAATCAATCATCTATGAATGATGCACAGCCTCAACCCGCTCCGGCACAAATGACAAGAGAACAGATTTTAGATCAGATTACAGATGTTCTGTATGAGCACGCTGAAGCACAGTTGACCGCAGCGCAGCCGAATGCTCAACAGATCATTACGCTCATTACCCAGCTTACCCAAGAAGCCAAGCAGTTTGATATCGAAAAAATTCCGGATCAAGTCTGGACTGATGTGGCTCAAAAAGTAGTCAACTTCGCCCTGGAAGAAAAGATTGAAGCTGAACGCCTTGCAGCTGTTATCAGCCCATTGGTGGAGAACCTGGGAAATTCAAAGAACATGCTCAAAAAATTCTCAGCAAAACAGGCCGCCAGTCTCCTGATTGGATATTTAGACCTGAATTTAAAGGAGCCACAGAAAAAGCTTCTGATCGACGTGCTGAGTGTATTTAAAGAAGAACTCAAACAAGCCTCCTGATGTCACAACTCATTCGCTTAGGTCAAACCGAACCAAAGAAACATCTCAAGTTTCTGTCTGCTCCCCCGGCTGATGTACTGCCGGATGTACTCCAAAAGGTTAAAAACCGATTGGTGACTACCGATTTAACCGTTGCTGAAATAGCAATGGAACAGAACTTTGATTCTGAAACGGAGCTGATCCGGGTTTTTCAGGAGAATGAGAATATGACTCCGACAGGATATCGAAGAGCTTCCAAACTTCCGGCTCCACAAGCGAATCAGGTTGGTTTTCAGCTGCCAACCTGGAGTTCGCTTACTATCACCCAAAAGAAATGGGTGGTGGGAGTCTCGGCTTTCTCAGCAATTGCAATAGCGGTCTATCTGTACAATTAATTGATACAACATTTAGGCACATATAACCACATTCACGACGCCTCCCTGGCAACAAACAAGGGGATTTCATCCGATGCGAGTGGCCATAGCATCGGTGATTTCCAACGTGGTCCTCATCCGGGATTGGATAAGGTTCTCAAAGAGATGAAACGCCTTGTAAATCAAGCCAAAGGTGATCCCATTATCAGGGAAAAAACCGTACGAATTACCGATTCCGTAAAGAAGCATCCATCAACAGGACTTCCAGACCGGCGGGATTTTGACGCTATCGCTCAGGCTCTCTACGATTGGGGAAATAAGAACATAGCGTATTTGCGTGACCCCAATAACATTGAGTGGCTGCAAACGCCACAGAAAACCCTTGAGCGGAAATATGGTGACTGTGATGATCATTCCATTCTCTTTGGTGCCATGCTCGAAAGCGTGGGAATACCAACACGGTTTAAGATCATTTCAGTGGATAAGCAGAACCCTGACCAATTCTCTCATGTCTATCTCCAGTATCAAAATCAGGAGAACATCTGGAAGGATTTTGATACAACCCTGCATCAGTTTGCTGGTGTGGCTGTTCCTGAACCGTACATCACCAATTCTAAAATCATAACCTTAGAAGGACTTAAAACTATGCGCACAATCTATATACAACCACTAAACGGAGTTCAACTGGGTGTTGATCCGGCAACTGCCGGGATGGCTATTGGTGCAGGATCGAAAGCTATAAACGCTATTAAAAACATGTTCGGTGCCAACGAAAGCCCTGCTGACAAAAGTAAGCAGCAGATTCAGCAGCATTTGGCTGAAATGGGCTACACACAGTTTTCCAAAATGGGCGGATGGAGTGGCGACGAACAGGCCAAAGATCTGGCCATGAAAAAGATTCTGGCAGCTGTTACACAGTTTCCGAATTCGGTAACTCAGATTACAGGCTGGCTCGATGAAGGCGGGAATATAACGCCGGGAACCATTCGTAACATTGAGCAGAATTACGCTATCAATCTAAATTTAAAAGGAACGCCTCCCGCCGCAAGTGGCTCTGGTTCCGCTTCGGGCTCTGGTTCTGGAGGCGGGAATCAGTCTGGTAGCGGATCAGGTACAACGGCCGTTTCTAAAGCATCTATGAACTGGATTGGAGGCGGATTAGTGGTTCTGGCAGTTGGCGGAATGTGGTTACAATCCCGTAAAAACTAATCCCATGAAACAGCAAAACTCACATATCACATTGGGAAAGCCGCTCCTGGGAAATAGTGATCCAAATGCTCTGGAAAAGATTATTGATCAGGCAGAAGAACTAATCAACTCTACCAATCAGGCACTGGATCAGATCAATCAAGACGCTCAAAGTTATGAGCAAGCTTACAATAACGCTTCCGGTGGTGGATCTGCAACAGTACCGACAGCTCAAACCCCAACAGCTGCGGCCGGACAGTCTCCTTCTCCTATGAATCATTTTTGGTGGGTAGTTGGAGGTATAACAACAGCTGGAGTTTTAATCTATCTCGCTCGACAATGAACTACTTAGGCAGACAAGAGGAAAACAAATCATTTCTCGGTGAATCCGGTGATGTGGAGAATAGCTTTTGGGCAATGGATGTTAAAAATGCTTCCGTTGTGGCTCGCTATCCATCCGGTGGATTGCCTCCTGTGGGTACACCTTTGAGTGTTGATATAGAAGTGGATACAGATCGCAATATCGGTTTTGGAATCCGTCACATGATTACCGGCGGAATTCAATGCCCGAATGCCAAAGTCGCTATTGTGGAAGCCTATAAGGATAATCCGAAAGTGTTAGGAATCGGCCTCGCTGTTACCGACTCGTTTAATATGTGTGTGGGTACAACTCGCATTCAACTCCCGGTTGAGTACAGGCCAACAGATCAGGATTGGGTAGAAATTCAGGTTTTTGAGGAGCGTATGCCTAATGAGATGATTCGTAATGAGCGGCCAACTCCTCTCTGGCGTTCGCAGCCTCTTCGACTAAACACCGATTTTGAGACCGGGAAAAAAGTGGGAATGTATGATGATGAACAACCCGGAAATGTGTTTAGTGCCGGTCCCCTCGCAGATATTACGCAATCGCTTTCCGGTTTAGGAAAACTGGCTGTTGGTGGATTAGCTGTTTATTTCATTTGGGCTAACCGTGACACCGTGAACGCAGCTACAAAAAAATTCTCAAATCACCTGAAAAAATGATTGAAGAAGCTCACATCATAGAAGAAAGCGAACAGAGCGGTCCACAGCTGAACGGCTTTTTTAATTGGTTTATCAATCAGGCCGACAGTATGACTAAAAATGATCGTGGTGGATGGGCTACTGAAATTCTAATCGCCGGTGGTTATGTGGATAATCCCGAAGCATTAAGAACGGCTTATTTGACAAACAAGCCCGGAATTGATGCCTGGATGAAGCACATCAATGTTCAAAAAGTGATTGATATCCACGGAACCGAAGTTGCCGAAAAGGTTGAAGAAAACGCTCTCGGTTACATCAAAAAGTACGGGCCTGCCTTTGCGGCCGGAACAGTTACCGGCGCACTAACGGCCTTATTAATGACTCGATAACGCATGTTCAAAGCCTCAGAAATAACATCCAAAGAATATAAAGCGATACCGCTCAAGGCAGAGTATCACCAATTTCTCGGACGCTTCTCTCAAGATGGCAGCATTTTGATGTCTGGCTCTCCCGGTGGTGGTAAAAGTACGTTGGCGCTTCAACTCCTGGCTGATATGATTCGTCACGGAAACGCCCTGTATATTCCGGCTGAGGAAGGAGCTGATAGTTTCACAACTCAGGAGAAAATTAAACGCCTCAGCATTCCAGAGGAAATTTACCTGGCAGAATGGGAAGGATTTGAGAAGCTCAAAGATGATATCCGTGATCATTCCATTCGTTACGTTTGCCTGGACTCTATCACCTACATTGATAAAAATCTTTCTGAATTTGATGACTTTCGCCTTTGGTGTAAAGGTCGTGATGTGGTTCTGATTGTAATTGCTCACTCTACCAAATCAGGCAGCTACAAAGGCAGCTCTGATCTGGAACACATGGTTGATACGTCCATTTGGGTTTATCCCGACAGCGATGATCGAAAGTTTGCCAAAACGAAGAAAAACCGCTTCGGTCCCTGTCCCAAAGAGATTGAAATATTTATGGAGGCTGAGGAGCGGGAAAACCCTGTTCTCGGTGCCCCATCAAAAGTATCAATCACGAATGAAGGAATAGATCTGTTTTATGGCCTGGAGTATGTAGAGATCCCTGATGAACAAGCCCGTGAAAACAGAGGTGTATCACCTGATGAAATCTATCAGATGATCACGGATAGAATAATCAGCACGCTAAAGAAATCAGGCAAACTTCCCTGGCATAAGCCGTGGAAAGGATCTGGAATTGGTAAAGGTTTAGGAGCTCGAAACTACATCAGCAAAAAGCTTTATCGGGGAATTAATTGGGTGATGCTTAACACAGAGTATAAGGATGGTAGTCTGAGACTTAGATCATTTACTAATCCCTATTTCATGACCTTCAATCAAGTGGAAAAGCTTGGTGGAAAAGTCAAAAAAGGTTCGACAGGTAATGAAGTTGTGTATTTCACAAAGCTCTACAACTATAAACAGTATGATCCAGATTTAGAATATGGAACCTATTCGCCTCAAAAAATGGCGGCCTGGTTGCGTAAAAATGCAAAAAATGTACTTGGAAAAGACAGAGTCATTACTCGTTCAGATGGGATTCAGGCAACAACAAAAAACCCATCAACCATTGAGGATTTAATTAGTGACATTCTATCCAGATACGTTCCAATCCTCAAATACTACAAAGTCTTTCACGCCTCTGATATTGATGGAATTGAGTGGAAAGACTTACCGGAAACCAATGAAGAAAAGACTGAATTTCAGAGAATTGAAACCGCTGAGGCCATTTGGGATAACTACCCTAAAGCTCCAAAAGTAGTTCACAAAGAACAGCAGGCCTATTATACCCCGCTTTATGATCGGATCAACATGCCGATTAAGGAGAGCTTCGATAATGAACAGTATTATTACTCAACCCTTTTCCATGAAGGTGTTCACAGTACCGGACATCCCAAACGATTAGCTCGGGATATGAGTGGACGGTTTGGCAATGAAGAGTACGCATTTGAGGAGTTGATCGCTGAGCTTGGAGCTACCTTTTTGTGTGCTGAATCGGGAATTCTGTTTCAAACAATTGATAATTCTCAAGCCTATTTGCAGGGCTGGTCGAAACGGCTAATAAAAAACCTGGAAGACGATAACCGTTTCTTTTTCAGAGCTTCCTCCAGAGCTCAGGCAGCCACGGATCTTATTTTAGACCGTGATAAAGACGGAGCTCCCTATATCCCGGTGATTGGTACGAGTGAAGATCTAAAACGTGATCAGAATCAGGTGAATGGTTATAAGGCAGCTGGAATGAGAAAAAACCATGCTGATTACCTGTTAATGCCAAGCTCTGAATTACAAGAATTACTCCAGATAGATCGAACACCACTCTCAGCTGACTTAACGAATTTATGCAAGAAGCATCCTGAAGTTTTTAAGTCTGAAAAGCAGGTACAACGTTTTATTGAGGAAGTAAATAAACAACCAGAGCTCATACTTCCAGCGACAAATAAAGGCTATGTTTTAATTATCCATTTTAGTCGAAACCATAAGGCAATGGTTTTAGAAATGGCTGTTAAGCAAAATAAGAGAAGAATTCGCACAGCCTATGAAATGAAAACAGATCAGGTAGTCGTAAAAATAGAAAAGCTGACAAAGCAGTCGGATTCGCATTTCCCGAAAGTCCTGGGTGAACATTACCAGGGTGCTGGTATGCCTTCCGACATACGTTCTGCATTATCAGCTCTTCTCAAAGATAAGAATTCGGCATCTGATCGTCAAAACCCTGATCCTTTGGTATTTATCGGCTTCTGTGAACAGCTCCACATTCTCCAAAACGAAAACATACCGTGGATGGCCGGTAAGTTCCCAATGTTTACGAATACTGCCGGAACTAAGCTCTACATTCTGCCTCAACGCAGAGTAAAAGCCGTGCGAAATAAGGTTGAGGATGAAAAAGCCACGGAAATGTTTGAAAACTGGAGCCACTATCCGGCCAGCTTTAAAGATTTTGAAATTGATCTTCCTGATGGCAAAGGAAAAACCGTTGGAACCGCACACAAGATTTTTTACGCCAGTGATAAAGTGATGCAGCCTGGTGATAAAAAAGGAAAAGTGAACCGCTATAAACACGATTTCAACCCAAACAAACGACCGGCAAAAGTGATTGATGATGTGCTCATTATTGAGAATATCAAGATTACAGGCCGGGGAATAATGAACTGATTATGGCAAAAGTGTACGCAAAAAACCCAACGGACCCGCTTTCAAATCCGGCGGAATTCGTTATTGATAACCCACAACCAAAACAAGGAAAAAAGATGGCTACATCTAAGAAAAAGAATCCTAAGAGGGTAGCTGCCGGAAAAAAAGCAGCTCGTGCCCGATGGGGAAAAAACAAGAAACGAAAAAATCCAGCCTCTGGAATAGCCGAAACAGGTAAAAGTATGCTTGTAAAAAGCATCTTTGCTGTTGGTGGTGGTTTTGCAGCTGCCAAGTTGATTGGTTTCGGACTGAATAAGTTTGGAGATAAACTCCCTGCTGTGGTTCGTGACTACATACCAATGGCGGCTCCCGTACTCATTGGATCAGCTTTGGGCTATTACGGCAAGGGAAACCAAACCGCTCAGAGTGCAGCAACCGGAATGGTGATTTCAGGAGTCAATACCGGCTTCAAAAAATTACTTCCATCCGTGGCCGGTACCGAAGAACAGACTCAGATGAGTGGCCTGGGTGACGGTGATATGATCATGGGATCAGACGGGATGATCCGAACGCAGCAAGGCGTTCAGGTGGCCCGTGCTAAACTCAGCGGCCCCGGAGTTAAAGTGATGGATTCATCTCAGGATGAAAAGAAATTTCTCGGCGACGGACGTAAATCCGGCGGACTGAGTGATGTAACCTATAAGGATGAGGAAGATGAGCTCTTTGTAGCCTAACCCTCCTCCACAGGTCTTGCCTTGTTTACTGCTCTGGAAGGTGTCGTGACTAACCAAAACAGTGAATAAACGAAGGGAAAGACCTCATGTTTAGACCAAAAGTACGAATACCCGATAATGCCCCTGTATATCCCATTCATGATGTACGGGAGATTGATGGCCAGACCAGTAAACTGAAAATGTTTATGCCCGGTCCCGATCGAATCCCAACCAATAACAGCTACATTAACAATCCCGTACCCGGTGATGATAATTTAGTTGTGTTGGCGATTAAGATGGAGTGCACCCTCCGCCAGATCAAAACCGCCACCGATATCGACCCGGCGAAAATCTTGAATAACCTGGCTGATGCCGTGGTTGAGATCAAGAGCAACCGTGGACGTGATGAAGCGCTCAAGCAACCCATTGAGGAGTTCATGGAGCTGAGTAACGGCGTTCAGGTAAGTAATTACCACGACGGAATCAACTTTGAGCAGACAATTTATCTGCCGTCTGGTAAGCCTCGTCACCTCGATAACCTGTTTGCGTTCGGACCGAACGGCAACTGGGATTTCTCGGTAGATTTCCACACCGGAGATTTCCCCGCCAAGCAAAAGTTCGTCGATGCCGGTTATGGCCGCTTCGGACTGAAAGCCACGCTTTACGTAGCAGAGATGACTGATGAACAGCTCGCTGAGTACAATCGTCGCCTTGAAAAAGCCGCCAACGGCTAAGCGCACCCTATGAAAGCTATAGCGAACGGGTAATTGGCCCGTTCGCCACTTTCTATTCTAAATTTTCTACCTATTCACACGACGAAAATGAATACACAATTAGAAAACCTACTCGAAGTCGCCGAATATTACACGCCAAGTGAGACAGTTGATATTCCAGCCGGTGAAACCAAGATCATTGAGTTTGCCGGATTAAACAGCCAGCGTTATGGCTTCAATCGAATTTTAGTTGGTGGAACCGGTCTCTCAAAAATTTACTGTACCGTTAAAAAGAATAACGGCCGTGACACCATTATCCCCCGCATTCAGCTCGAAACGCTGAAAAAACTGTTCCTGGAGCGAAGCATTGAAGGCGCTATTGGAATCGCCAAGGGCACCAATGTTCAATTTGTGCTTGAGAATACCGGCGTTGCTACTCAAAAAGTAAACGTTGAGCTTATTGGCTATGACACAGAGCATTTAATACGAAAGATTCAGGCGTACGAAAGCAAAAATCTACCTTTCCCGGCTGTTGAGTTTATTACTACTCAGATAACCGTTCCGGCCAATACCGAACAGCTCAGGGTTGATATTTCCATGCCGGAATACGAAACCCGCCTGTATCGTATCGCTATGAGTAATGATCAGCAGGATGAAGATATCCTGGTATCTATGATGCAAAACCGAACATTGATCAAGGATGAAGTCTTTCTGAATCAGATCAATGAGGAGTTTGCAAACATGAGAATCATTCTTCCCCGCACACTCAAGGCCCGTGATCCATTTGAGATTTATCTCTCTAATCTGTCCGGGAATCCTGTAAACGTGAGCTTTTTAGGTGAAACCTATCGGATTTAACTATGGATGAATTTAGCGAACAACTTTTAAAACGCATGGAGGAGTTTTTCCTTGCCGGTTTAGTGGTGAATTCACTCACCAAAACGCTGGGATTCTCCAACCAAAGCTCAAAACAGTTGGCGGTTACGATCAACCCCGACCGTGATGGCTTTGTGATTGAAAACGACAGTTCCGGGAATCTGTACATCCTGGCAGATGATAAAACGTGTTCTCCCGGACGTAAAACGCTTACGATTGGCCCCGGCGAAATGTATGAGGCAGGCCCGGTTTTACGACGCTACACCGGAGTGATAACCTATTACGGTGAAGATACGACCGGAACAGCAACCATAACTGAATTTACCCGGAGTACCCGATGAAGTCCGCCAACTTAAAACCACTCATAGAACAGACGTTCAAAGAAGATGCTCTGCGTGTTCACATGGTAGGTGATTCATTTATCTACCTGGGATATAACAGGAATCCGATTGCAGCAGATGATGATCCAACCTGGCTTGTTAAACTCATTGAAGTTGGCACAACCGGAAGCGGCGTGACCTACTATTCCTATTTCGCAGGAAAAGGAAAATACAATCAGAAATGGTCCGAACATCTAAGTCTGACCTACGAAAACTTTAACAATATTTAGTGATGAGCTATAAATACAATCCACTAACCGGCGGATTTAGCCCAGTTCCAGAAAAACCTTCTAACATACGTTATTTACAAGGCGTTAGTGGAGGGTTATTCAATGGAGAAGATTTGAATTGGGGAAGTAAAGATGATCTTCACGATACCCTTCAAGTCGGGCAGGGAGATGCTGGCCGGGATGCAATTATTGAGCTTGTCAATCATAATATTCAGCTTACAAGCGCCTCCCCATACTTTCGATTTCAGTTTGATGGACCGAATAGCGGTTTATTGGCAAAAAGCAGTTCAATTGTAATTCAACGAACTGATGCGCCATCTGCTGATGATAAGTATAACCACGCAATATCGGTGACTGATTTTCCACGAGTTGGAATTCATATCGGCAGTCTCATTGTCGTTTCACAGCAAGACGATTCTGCAACTCCTACCTATAAAGCAGGCGTTTTTCATGTTAAAGAGGGAGGAGCGAATATTGAAATTGATACCTGTGCTTATATTCAATTTGGCCAAACTATGGGCAATAATGCTTTTATTACCTGGAAACTCGATGGTGATGAACAGCAGCCTGTAATTTATAAGGGGAATGTAACGCAAATAGGATTCGGGCCAACCGGCGGTTCTGTCGTTCGCATAGAATCAGCATCCTGGAGTCCCCGATCAGTGCACATTCAAGGCGGAATTATTGTGTTATCATCAATGGCTCCGACTGGAAACAGGATTTCGCACTCAAGCAATCAGTCTCAATATAACCGGGATGGTATTGTGATTAGTGATGCGACGATAGTTCTGGAGTCGGGCCAATGGGGTTTTGGTGGTGTGGATCTTTTGAATTGCAGGGTTAAGGTGAAGAACGGTGCTCAAATTGGTAGTGCTCCTCAACGGGTTCATGATTGCACATTTGAGTATGAAGATACTTCTGCAAATCTATTCATGACAGCTTTTGGAACAGTTGCAACGAACTCTTTAAGTAATGTAGGCAATGATGGATCAGTGTCCATAAGTTATGGCAGTATTTATACCAGCAGCTATATA
>Ga0136554_1000712_pt1 | contig 12622 bp, 16 predicted proteins | sample AntRauTorckE5431_FD_104637 | JGI IMG/M metagenome (GOLD analysis project Ga0136554, IMG submission 104637) | Saline lake microbial communities from Rauer Islands, Antarctica - Metagenome Torckler E5 #431 | ecosystem: Environmental > Aquatic > Non-marine Saline and Alkaline > Saline | place...
AAAGAGTTCGCAAGGCTCATGCTCGAGTAAGCCGCAATCATATAATGGATTTGATTACCTTCAGTATGGCGATTTCGCTCTTGGTCAGCGCTCCTGGTACATGTGCTGCCCTCGAAATCCAAGAACCGGCTAAAGCCTCGGTCAATAATAGCCGGCGCACAACGACTACAGCAACAACCATCTCAGACGGAACTGCGAAAGATGTCCACAAGATATCTAAGGAAAGCGGCAATTTCTTTACGTTTTATAACCTGGACAATGACGACCATTTCGGCTGCTCAGTGGCGGCAATGGGCGACATAGATGGCAACGGCGTCGCGGCATGGTAGACTTGGTTGTCGGAGCTCCACTTGACGATGATGGGGTTCATAGAGCTGGTGCAGTGTATGTGGTCATCCTTGAGACTAACGGAATCGTTAAAAACGCTCAAAAGATATCCATGCTGCACGCTAACTTCAACGCATTTTATAGCCTCGGTGACACCAATTTCTTCGGCATGCCAGTCGCGATGCTGGACGATCTTGATGCTAATGCGGTCGTGGATTTGGCTGTGGGCGCAATTGATGACCACGCCGGAGGCAAATGGGTGGGCGCTGTTTTCATTCTTTTCCTCGATCAAAATGCAACCAGCGTCAAAAATGCCCAAAAGATTTCCATGCTATACGGCAACTTCAACTTGTTTTACTCACTGAGTTCAACAGACAACAGTAATCTCGGTAGCGCTGTCCGAGTGCTGGGCGATATAAGTGGTGACGGCGTGGAAGACCTCGCTGTGGGTGCCTACACTGCTGATGATGGCGCCTTCAGTGCTGGCGAGGTGTTTATACTATTCCTCTAAATCGATGGTCTTGTCAAGGGTGCTCAAAAGATATCTTTGCTATATGGAAACTTCGGCACATTCTATAACCTCGGCGCGCAGGCTACATTTGGTTGTGCAATCGCCGCTGTGGGTGACATGGACGGCGATGATATTGGAGATATTGTCGTTGGTGCCCTGGACATCTCGGATAATGGTGCCCACACAGGTGCTGTGTTTCTGATCAACTTAGCGCCCCTTGACGACAGTAGCGGCTGGTGTTATCACCACACATCTACGGTTACTCGTCTTTCAAGCGATGGTGAAGGCACTGCGCAAGTCCCTTTGAAAGATCTGGAAGAGGGCGACCGCATCCTGGCTCTTGATGACCATGGCAAGCGCATTTTCCCCATGGTCGAGTCGCTCCCGCATGGGCCAGCCGCCAGCCGAAGAGCCTTTCGTGCACATTGTGATGGCGGACAGCGCGAAACATGAGCTGAAAGCTACGATGCACCACACCTTTGACGTTTGCATCAGCAAGCAGACGGCCTCGAAGCACGCAGCAGTGTACAATCCAGCGCCAATTTCATTGAAGCCAAGGACATCAGAGCGGGTGATTGCCTTCACACCGCAGACGGCGAGGCAGTCGTTCACAGTGCGAAGCACATCGACTACAAGGACGAAGACGAGGTGTATTCGATCAAATTAGCAGGCAGCATTGGTACGGTGGCGATTGGTGGTGTGTTTACCCACGCAATTGGCCACATTCAACTGCGAGGCGCCCATAATGTTGGGGCAAGAACTGAATTCAAACACAAGGATACTTCAAAGACCAATTAGTACCTTCCGTTGTAAGAGCGCCCGGAGAGCCAGAAAGGTACCATCCAAAGATAAATGTCACACGGACTTCACTTCCCCACGTCTTTCTTTATTACTTTTCTTCCTCGTTGCACGCGCACCTTAGACCTTGGATCTATGTCAAAATAGTGTGTCTTCTTGGGCTTGAGATTTAGTACTTACCTAGTTCTTAATGCTTAGTGCTCCTTTAAGGAATCAAATTAGTACTTTGAGATGACTGAGACTGAGACTGTTACCGGGAATTGGCAATCCCGCGTTCAAAGGAATTCAGTCTTATTGGGAATCGGAAATGAGAAGTGTGCATCTCCCACCTCCCACGTGGGTCCTACCGAGGGCAAACGTCTAAACGCTAAACAGATTTCATGAATCCATATTTGGCATACAAGAGATTTATCCCTGAGATGGCTTAGATCTAACACGTCAACAGCCAACAACGAGTTAGACGTAGATGTGACGTGCTGACTCCGCAATTCCTCAGTGGCAAAGAACTCTCACCATTTGTAAGTTTACAAGCAGCACAAACATACTTATCTACTTCAATGGACAGCACTTCTGGCAGGTGTAAGTTTACCAATTCAAGTGCGCATCACATTACCGCAGCGGCCATCCTTACAACAGAATTACTCGTCGTCGTCTGGCCACACATAAGCGTAGTCAGGATCTTCAGCCCAGGTCGCATCACCACCTTTACTGTTGATGCATTGACCTTCGTCAATTTCATTGGGATTTTTTTGAGTACCCTCAGAGCACCGCAACCGAGCGAAAGCGTTGTGTACGGCAGCAGTCGCAGCTGCCGCTACAGCAGCATCTTGTGCTGGAGCTCTTTCTGCTGCTGCTGCTTCAGCTCCAGCTGCCTGAAGTGCTTCCTTTACAGCACGATCAATGGCATCGCCTATTGCTTTGAAACCGTGACGACGAGCCAAGTCAGCGGCCGAGTCACCCTGTACATCCCGACAATTCGGAGTCCCGTGCTCAAGACCTCGACACCAGCGCGCACTCCGTAGAGCATGGGAAGCGATCGGAATGGAGGCATGCGAAGCCAACTCAACGCTTTGTGAAGTAAGAGGACTCTTTTTGATGCCCATCATTTCGGTGCCAGTGATGCCTCGAAGGTTGGGTTTCTTTTCCCCATCGACCTCTTGATTTACAGCTCCAGCTTCTGCTGTCGTTGTTGCAGCCTCTACCTCAACCCTTGCATTAGAATCATTCATTATAAATTTGAGACTGGCAATTGAAGAAGACGAAGGAGCAGCAGCAGTCTTACTGTTAACCATTGAAAGATGTTTTGTTGCTAGGAGAGCGCCCTGGGGGCTTTGGGCCCAGTAATATAGCAGCATTGCACAGACCTAAAGGACGCAGACAAATAAGCATAAAAGCAAGAAGCAAGAAGCGAAAGTTGAATGAATTAAAATTGCTAAAAACTGCGGTTGTGAATCAATCTGGGTTTCTTCGAATTGAGGGCACTAGCACGTCAAGTAAGGATGGAAGGAACCAACAAACAGGACGTAAAAATGGATCCGTTTACATTGTTTTTTAATTTCCTCACCTCAACTTCGCCAGCTTCTGCCGCATAATGCAGCGCCGTGCGGCCCGAGTGAGCGCTGCGAGAACTAGCAGGAATTCCCATGATTGATCCCTTCGAGTGAGGTGCTGTCTGTGCTCTTTCCCCACCTCTTTCCTGTCGCAAGAGTGGTATCGATGAGGTCGAAGGCCACGTCATAAGTGAAGCACTCCTTCCTCCTTCGCTCCCAGCTTCTCCTTCATGAGCAACCTTTAAACCTGCTTGCTTGCTTGTCACTCGGTCCAGTTCTTGCTGAAAAATGTCTGGCCACACGTGAAGGCCTTCGACTAGAAGCCTTACTACATGTAGATGCCCCCCTGAGCACGCGCAGCTCAAGGCGTCTTCTCCTTTCAAGTTGCGGTGCCATGGCAAAGCTGTATGTCCACGTAAGTGAGATGGAGACGGTAAACGTGCCCGAGGGCCTTGTTGTTCCTCATCATTTGCTGCTGCTGCTGCTGCTGCTGCTGCTGCTGTAGTACTCTCAACCGAAGTTTCTGCTCCTGTCGCTGCTGTTGCTGATGCCGCTTCTGTTTCTGGTGCTGTGGTTGGCACTGTTGAAGCCGCAGCTATACCAGCAGCTGTATCCACTGCATTTACTGCACCAATTGTTTGAGCAGGTAATGAGGCTGCTGCTAAAGTAACAGGAGCAGAAAGAGGAAGGGAATCGCCAGGCAATGGTTGCGACACATTATCGTTTGTGGAAGCTTGACTTATAGAAAACAATGGAATCGTCGGAACAGCGACATTGCTATGAGCAGAATCGCTACCATTAGCAGCAGCAGAGCTATCAGCAGGAAATTCAGTAGTAGGAGTAGCCGGCGATGAAGAAGCTGGAGCACTCGAAGTCGTAGAAACACTTTCTTCATGACTGCCTGTTGTGGCGCGCTCTGTAGTTTCTGCAGCTGCTTCAGCTGTTGTTGCTCCACTTGCTGCTGCTGCTCCAGCTTCCGTTGATGCGTCAGCAGCCGCTGCTTCAGCAGCTGCTGCTTCGGCGGCAATCACCGCTGCCACTGCAGCCTCGGCCTCAGCTCTCTCCACTTCGGCCACCGCAGCGAGGGCGGCTTGCATCTATTGTATTAGAGCATCAAGCAAGCAAACCAGCAAACGAAAAACACGAAATAGTCATGAAAGGACTGCGAACAGAAATCGAGGTGATTTCATCTTACGTCTCAACTATGATATACATACAATCTACGTGTCTTTCGTTGCATATGGTTACAACCTACCTCTTGTTCTTCTTGCTGTGCGAGGGCTGCCGCCCGCGCAGCTCTCCTTTCTTCAGCGGTGGGCCACCGCGGCCACCATGATGACGATCGCTGATCGTTCCTTCCTCTCGCGGTTGCTCCAGTAGTTCCTTGGTTAGCATTTGGATCATTTGTTGCTAAGGCGCCGTCACCATGGTTTGGGTGGTTAGTTTGATCGCTTGTGACTGCCCTACGCGCCGCTTCTTCCCCTAATATAAAATATTACATTTAGGTCAAAAGAAAGAGCAAGACGAAATAAGATAAGGGAGACCAGATGATGAAGATGAATACAATGAAGCAGATAAACAAGAGAGAGATCAACGAGGAATTGAAAAAAATAAGCCTGTCCTGTAGTAACTGTTACCTGCCGCGAGTAGGCATCGCACGAGGCACACATCGCCAGATCGGCACGCCAAGATTAGCGCTGTGTCCCCCTGTTTATCAATAAAGATTTATGTAATTGTTGTTGCAGTCCAGAAACAAACACGAAGGGGAATAAAGTGGAGAGACTTTTAGCTAAATTGCACTGCCACAAAAAGGGTACCAGTGCCAGTCATAAAGCTGTAGTACTATCAATAACAGCAGCAACAGCAGCAACAGCAACACAAATAACAGCAGCAGTAACCGTTATATCGTTACGTACCTGTGCGTTCACCGCGCCTAAATTGGCCCCCGCTTCCAGCAGTAATTCAGCACAGACGCGGGCTGCAATTCCTTCATCTTTCACAGCACGGTATTGCTGCCATTGATGTTGCCGATAACGCTGCTGTGGTCGTGATTTTAATTTTGCTGAATCTCGCTGTTGTTGCTGTCTCACAGGAGATGCTGCTGGATCATCCAAAATGTTTGAAACTTTTTCTGTAGTCGAGGTGGCGTCAGTGATTACAGCGATTGTACTGCCATTTTCGGCGATTGTTCTATTGCGTTCAGCGAATAAGGGGCTCGGAGTCTGATGTGAGCTGTGTTGTTGACGCAAAGTTTGCGAAGCACCAAGAATTTGTCGATGCTTTGCTTCACTACATACAGCTAGAGCACAAGCGTGCAGCAGTGGAGTCAAGCCAGTCTGAGGATCCTGAGCTTCTAGGAGAGATGCCTCGACCTGTGTGCGAGCACATCATACGCGTCATATGATGAGGAGGTAGAAAGGAACAAATAATGAAATCAAGAACACAGGAACATGTTGATATACGAACAATCACACTCTAAACAACTCCGTAATCACTATCAAAAGCTGATGATATCAAAAGTGACATATACAGAAATAATAAGCATTGTCACGACTGTCATTTTCATGCACAAAACGCCAAGAGAACAGACACAAGACGACGCACAAATACGTAAATGCATAGATTGCACTATTGTTCTGTTTGATATGTACCGCACAAACGCTTTTCATCCAAGTATTCATTTCATCATCATCATCATCATCAGCAGCAGCAGCATCAGCAGCAGCAGCAGTAGCAGCAGAGTCGTTATTGTCGTCATTGTCGTAATTGCCATACTCGTTGTTGTCATCATGTGTGCCCTGAAGACTCGTTCCTCCAGTATCCAATGATCGAGGCAGAGGGCCTTCTACAGTTGACGCACGACCTCCTTGCCTTGCTCTGGCTTTCTTGGGGGCTAGATTAGGAGCAGCAGCTGCATTGGAGGGATGAACACTTGCGAAACTTTCGAGACAAGCGGACAGCAGGTCGGGCCGACCTTTTGACAAAAAAAGAGGTAAGAAATAAAGAAATGATACTTGAAATTGAGAAAAGGAAACGAGACAATTTTTAGGTAGGATGACAAAAGTTTATCGAAGAAGATGTAAGATTGTCACCTGCTGCAATGGCCAGATGCAAAGCCTGCGGAGGCGGAGGAGATGGAGGTGGAGAATCCCGAGTATTTGCTTGAGAAAGCTCGCCAGCTCCAAACAGCAATGACAAAGAAGAGGAAGAATTCAATCCTATTGAAGAGTCCGAACTGTCGTTGCCATAATTTCTTCTTGTTTCCAGAGCATCACGATTGTCGTCTGCCGCGACTTCAGCTGCATACACAAACAAGGAGTTTGACGTGGAGGCGGAGGAAGAAGAAGAATCAACCGTAGGAAATATTCCAAGGGAAGCAATCTCTGTCGACTGTCTTCCTTCAGTGTTGTTGGTGTTGTTGTCATGAACTCCACTGAGAGTGCTTGTTGAATTATCAGTAGGAAAACTGCGCTCTCGCCATAACGATGCTTCCCCAACATCTGACTTGAAATTGAAACGAAGGCTTCCACCACTGCGGCCCATGCTACTATTGCTACTACTCATGTCGCTATCGTTATTGTTAACAGTGTCACCAAAATGGGCCAACAAGATGCTTTCCAAATATGTGCTCCATCTATGGGTAGCGGTGGTGGTGAGTAGACTACTCAACTGGCTGCTGGCACTATTGCTAGTTGAGTTTGAAGAAGAGGATGTCGACAAAGCAGTATCAGTACCAGTCGCAGCCGCCGCCGCTGCAGCAGCAGCTGCCGACCCACAGTGCCACAAGTCTGTTGTACCATAGCCCTGTAATAGTGTGCCATCGCCACAGCCACGGTTACGAGGAAGGTTGGGGCGGCTGCCGTCGGGTCGGTAGAAAGGGTCTCCGGTGATGAGAAGGCGGACACACCTGCATTCAAAATAAATTGAGTTTCTGGAGTGGTGGAGTACTTCAGGATGGATTTTACTACTCAGACAGGTGTGGAAAGAATTCGAAATTTCACCCGACGATGACTTATTAAAAAAAAATGAACAAACAGCAAAGACATACCGTTCAGAAGCATTTGGATACCAAGACTGCAGTCTTGAACTTGTTCGTTTACTTCTGCCTCTGCCCCCGCTGCTATCGCTTTGACCAGTGCTGCTGCTGCTGCTGCTGCCGTTGTGACCACTGTCATTAGTAATGTTACTGGAGGTACCTCTAGCACTACCACTACTCCGTGTCCTGAAGCAGTCACCCAGAGGCAGCGGCCAGAAGCTTCCTTCATTTGAAGTGGCAAAAACCCTCCACCACCAAGGCGGCGGCGCAGGGCAAGGCTGACGTGGCACTCGCCCTTGAGCACGCCAAAGGCTCAAGGTACTATTGCTGCTGCTGCTGCTGCTGTCTTCTCTGTTGCGGTCTTTACTGCTACTGTTACTGTCATCGATGGCATTGCTGCTACCGCCGCTTGAAGTGTGCTTCGCCTCGTCTCTAGCAATAACCTGAGGAGAAATCGCAAACTGTGCGCTCGAATTTGAGCGAGACACTAGATTCGGCGACGAGAGAAGAGCTTTGGGAGAGCGCGGCGGGCGCCAAGTAATAAACCCTGCTCCACCGCGAATGGCAAATCCGAGCACCTAAGAGAGATGAAGAGAAATAGAGGCCGCGCAAGGTTTCAGAAAATCTATTTCAAGAATCAGCACAGTAAGTATGTTTGAAAATTTTACTAGAAATACTCAAAAAAATATAAGGAAACATCATCAACAATATTTGGGTACCGTTAGCCCATCAGAATCTCGCGATCGCCAGGCGTGCCCAGGAGCAGCACTCCTCTTATCTGGCTTCACTTTTCTCCGGAAGTGTTTCCCATAATAAGAATGACCACCGTTGTTTCTATTAATGCTGCTGGTCTTGCTGTTTTCGCTGTCGAAGACATCGACAGCAAAGTATTGCTTGAACGCTTCGTTTTTCCACCCTTCAGAATCCCTCTCTTCAACTTCATCGTCTTTGGTTTCACCTTTTTCTTCGGTTTCTTCCTTTTCTTCTTCGTCATTCTCATCTATCGGCTGCTCACTGCTGGAGTCGTCTGTATTGTCTGAGGACTCCACTAAACTGTCAAAACTGCCAGATTCATCCTCTTCGTCTTCGCCCTTTTCCTCCTCTTCGTCTTCGCCTTCTTTATCTTTGTCGTCCACCTCAATTTCCACACCTTCCTGCTTTTCATGAGTTGCTTCAATCGACTCGGTTGTTGTAAGCACTGGTAGGGTAGCTTCCGTTGTTACAGGTACCTTTTCTGGTCTTGCAGTCGATGAATCCACTTGCACAACTGTCTCTTTTGGCAAATCTGTAGGCTTTGCTGTATCTGCCTGTGGAAGTTCAGGGCTCAGCAATCTCCTTGGAGAGGCCCATGGCTGGGTTGCTTTTGCTGTTATGGAAATTGAAGCAGTTTCATCTGGGTGATTATCCGTGAGGTTTGGGAATTTCAGTCTCATATCATTACTTTCTGTGAGGCCGTCATCGATAGACGACACGCCATACTCATGATCGACACCAACACGGGTGTCTGCAGCTGTTACCACTGAATGATTGCTCTCATGCGGTAAGTCTATTGAACAGTCCATGTGATGATTGCTCCTGTCTGGTCGAGCTTCTTTGACGTTTTCGACATCTCCATAATCAATGCCTGCTGCCACCTCCACAGTGTCCTCACGCTCGTTGTTAGGATCAAGTGCATTCTGAATCGCTACAGGAGGCCAACTACCTCGAAACAATGAGCCCATAGCCTCACTCTGCTGGTCGTGATCCATGCTGCCACTTCCACGAGTCTCACCTTGATTGTGTTCTCTGTACTGCTCGTCGATTCCTTCTTCAGCTGCCCTGCCGCTCGTCTTGTCTTCAGAAATTTCGATATCATTGCTGCCCTCTATACTCCTCTTATCAATATTACCATGGATCATGATATTTTCTTCCTCCTTGCTATTCGTAGCTACGCCAGAAGCCTCCGAGCCGTTTTCAGCCTTCGCAATCGCAGCTGCCTGGTCATTAATTGGCGGCGTTGCAGCTCTGGCATCGTCAGGTTGAAGTCTTCGAGGCGAAGGCGAATCAGGTTGACTCTCGTCGAGCGTTGACACTGCACTGCCAACTGCAGCAGTTCCACCTGTTATCGGTGTTATCACCACCTGAGAAGTAGTTTCGGTAGGCAGTCTAGCAGAAGCTTTGCTGTTGGTCGACCTGCTCGAAGCAAACAGCTCATTCTTCGCTTGCTTCTTCTTAGACGGCGGCAACAGTGGCGGAGGGGCTGACGCACGCAACGCCAGCGCTCTAGCAACGAGCCCGCGGCGACGGCTCGGACCTACCGCAGGGCAGGTGCCGAGCGCCGACAAGAGCGCTCTGTTTTCACCGACGAATGCGCACATACAAATCCAGAAGAGAAGAAGTACAAATTCAAAAAGAAAGCATGATGAGCGCTAATAAAGAGCACAGACACAAATTTCAAGGTTGAAAGAAGAGTAGTACTGAATATTCATGCCGCAGTACTCAGCTGGAACGAGAGAAAGAAGCAAGCTATTGTAAGTCTTTACTACAGCAGTTTGTGCTGCATCCTTACGCGAGGTGCTGGTCGAGCCCGAGAGCAGCTGCCATGTGAAGCTCGGATCTACCTCCATCTAAACCACTCCTATTGCCACGCCCCCTGACACCGTTACTACTACTGCTGTGGCTGCTGTGGCTGCTACTGCTGCTACTGCTGCTGCTGCTGCTGCTGCTGCTATTGCTCCAGCTCCGGAACGGTGGCAGCGGAGGAAAACTGCTAACATTGCTGCTGCTGCTGCTACTGCTACTCGTAAGCGTTGGCGAGGACACCCCTTGCTCCTGGTTCGCTCGTAAACGACTCCTCGCGGCAGCATTCTTCTGCCTCGAAAGAGACCGTTGACGGTACTGAAACCAAGACTTGGCGGCAGCTTCTTCGGAGCGCGCAGCTTCTGCTGGGTGCGGCCACCGCCCTACAGCGGCAGCCAGGGGTGCGTACCTTTCGGAGGTGTGAAGTCATTTAATGTGTGGAGGAGACGTAGTGGAGTTGATGTTTGTTGATCAATGGAGTAAATATGAGAAATCCAAAGTAATAAAGGCAGAATTAGTCGACAATGAACGAAAAAGATAAATACTACCACTGATTTCATGTTCAGAAAGAAGCACACGCATGAACAACTAGTAGTAGCTACGCCGTAAAGTCGGCATACGATTTACCGGAGTTGAAGGCGCACCGCCACTGTCCCTCCTCTATTGCCAGCACTCATTTTTCCTGCAATAGGATCAAGTGGAACATCTGAAGAGGTTGGCGCTGACGGTGAAGTTGCGGCTGCTGTTCTTGTTCCTGTGGCTTCGATTCCTGCTGCTGCTCCGGCAGTAGCCGTTATTGGCACCCAAAGATCTACGACATACGTATCGGGGCCTTCCCACGGCAGTAGCGGCGGACCGATCAGATCATGGTCTAAATGATCATTGTCGTCTTTTTCGTCATCTTCTTCGTCATCTTCTACACCTCCACCGTCTGCTTGATAAACATGCCAGCTTGCGACGTCAATGTGATCAGAAATGCCTTCTTCGCTATCATCTTTGTCGTTGTTGACACCATTGCCCTTGCTGTCATTGCTGTCATTTACGAATGTTTTGCACCCAGACTGCCAGCGTAAGACACCAAATTTCTCTAGTGCCAATGCTTCTGCTTCCTTGCGTGTAGCTAATTGAATCGGCATTCCTTCCCGTCTTATTCCGGTAGTGTCGCTAGAGCTTTTAATGTCAGAGTCATGTCGCTTTTTTGATGTGCTTCCAGCAGTAGTGCTAGCACCACTCAATAGAGACACAGGCGATGGCAGCCGAGGTAGTGGCAATAACGACGACGGCAATGAGGTTGAGGATGGGGTTGGCGGCGTGCGCTCTCTCGAAATAGTAATGCTACGCTGGTGCGCTGAAGGATGAGCTGCTGAAGATGACGAAGAAGAAGATGCTTTTGCCAGAGTGGGGTCAGAGAGAGCGTCATTGCTGTGGTGCCCAGACGCTTCTAAGGCGAAAGCTGCTACTCCTTGTGCCCACTGCGCAAACGGCCTTTCCGAGACCGCCGAAGGAGACGAAGAAGATGATAACGACGACGATGGGTAATCAGCGATCGCACTGTCAGAAGTAACACTGTTGGCATTATTAGTTGCAGCATTTTCCACTCCATTGCCATTGCTACTGCCATTACTACCGCTGCGAGCCTCATACTGAGCATACAAACCAATGCTTGCTGCTGTTGCTGCTGAGGCAGCGTTGCTTCTCGAAGTGGGCACATTGGGGGCCTCTTCGTTCTTTTTTGATGGAACTGCCTGCGACGTTCCGGGCGGAGAAGAAGAACTAGAAGAAAAAGGAGGGCAGCGCTTGACAACAGCGTCCGATAATTTGAAGGAAGCTAAACCGACAACTACTTCGCCTCGCCACGTCTCATCGCTGGCAGCCGCAGCAACCGACCCACGCACTGCAGCTTGAGCAGCAGCCACATCGGAGGCACTGCCCCGATTGGGTGTTTTACTGCCGCCATCGCTACCGCAGGTACAGCGTAAATTATTGGTACTGCTACCGCTGCTGCTGCCACCGCTGCAGGTGCATGCAGAAGCCCAAGAAGAAGAAGACTCGCACGGTGGGCACCACACCACTGCAACTTGCACTACGCTCTCGCCATAATATTCCGGCACTAACAAATGACCTTCAGCTATAATACACGAAAACACACGCACACAGCCAAGAACGGCATCAAGCACAACATCATGGGCAGCAACTCACAGGTCCTGCAACAAAATATCAGCAGCAGCAATGAAGTCCAACGATGCATTTCAAAGAGACAATATAAACCCACCGTTCCACAGCACGTGGGCAGCTGCGTGAGAGCCCTCCGCGACTTCTGACGATTTTCCGGGCTGACCAGTGAGATTGATTGCAGCTTGAGCCCAGGGGCTCGCGTAGGCATCGCCACAACCACCAACGCCGCCGTCCGGTAGAAGAAGGCAAATACGAAATGTGCCACCACCTCGAGCTAGCTCTAGATGGTTTCTTCTTGATAAAGTGCTGCAGCTGCTGCGACCCCTGCTGTCTTGGTCGCTAGGAAGGCTCTCATTCACAAGGCTAACATGTTGAGCGCCATCGCGTTGGAGCTCTACTTCGCTTAGTCCTACTGCATGTAGGTTGACACCTTGCACGATGCGCGCAAGTAAAACACCGCGCCGAGCTAGCGCTGCTTCTTCGAGAGCGTGCGGATCGAGTGCCCAATGCGCCCTAGTACTATTCATCGAGTTGCGAGCTGCAGGCCTGTTCATGGAAGCCCTGAAGCTGCTGCTATGCAATGGGGGCAGCAGCCCGCTTGCGCGATCAGTTTGAGCGAATGCACTTTCTACGCCAGCCGTACAAGAAACATGCAGAGAGCGAAAC
>Ga0136554_1000715_pt1 | contig 12591 bp, 7 predicted proteins | sample AntRauTorckE5431_FD_104637 | JGI IMG/M metagenome (GOLD analysis project Ga0136554, IMG submission 104637) | Saline lake microbial communities from Rauer Islands, Antarctica - Metagenome Torckler E5 #431 | ecosystem: Environmental > Aquatic > Non-marine Saline and Alkaline > Saline | place...
GAATGTAGTTATTGGAAATGCTAGTCATAATCCAGCTACTACCGAACGCGGAGATATGATGATATTTTCGCAAGGTACTGATCCAAAAGCCTCACTTAAAATTGGATATGATGCTAGCCGTAGCCTTGAAATTTATCGTAACAGCAATTTGAGTGATATCAACTTCGTTTCTTCGCAAGCAAATACTGGTCACATGCGGTTCAATACGACTAATTCGTATTTTACCTTCAATGGTGGTAGGTTTGGAATTGGTACCAATACCCCTTCCAAAACTTTAGAAATAAAGGGAGGAGACGAAGTCGGGTTACGACTATTCAATCAAAATGCAAATACGTGGGATATTAATAATTCACTCTTCGGAAAGCTTGACTTTGTACGTGGTGGGCAACTGAAGATGAGGCTTGACCAGTTCGGAAAAATGTCATTAGGTACGGAAGTCAATACCGAGAAATTGAATGTTAATGGAAACGCACGTTTTGATAATGGTGTGACGGGATTGGCTATCCGCAGCGACAATGCAAAGGGGGGGCGGACGTATCTTGCAATTGATGGGGGAGTAGCAAATGGTATCGCCGCAGGTTCAGACTATCTATGGCTGGAAAGGTGCGCAAATGGGGAATCAAGTCTTAATAATACTGGAAGTGACTTTAGCCTGCGGACGTATGGTAGCTATGACGTACAAGTGAAACCTAATAACACAGTCTCAACCACTTTTAAAAGTAATGGGCAGGTAGGAATTGGTACTATTGACATACCCACTGGTTATAAACTAGCTATTAATGGTCATGCCATCGCGGAGAAAGTAGTCATTCGCAAAAATACGAATTGGCCAGACTATGTATTTGAGGATTCATATCAATTGCCCAACTTATCTGATATCGAATCTTACGTAAAGAAGAATAAGCACTTGCCCGAAATTCCGAGTGCCTCAGAAATTGAAGAAAATGGTCAGGATTTAGGTGAGATGAATAAGCTATTGCTCAAGAAGGTAGAGGAGTTAACGCTACTACTTATTGATCAGGATAAACGATTAGAAAAGATAGAAAACAAAAAAAAATATGAATACGTTAACTTTACCCCTACTATTATTTATTGTGACTGGAGTCTCCGCCCAAGACTCTACAAGCAATAATTATTTCCCAAAAGGAGTCTGGAGTCAATCAGGAGTGGTCGGAATCGGAACAAGAAACCCAACAAGTCTGCTTACCCTGAAAGGTATAAGTAATAATCAGTCATTTGAAATACAAGCATTTAATAGCCCACAGCGTTTACTGTACTTCAATACTGCCTCTGGGTTTCCTTATCTACAACTTAATAATACTTCCGCTCAGCCTGCTATTTCATTTAACACTAATGGAAAGTCATTTTTTAAAGGTGGTTGGTTAGGTATTGGTAGAGAACCCAGTACAAATCTTCATATATCCTCCGGGTTACAAAATGATGCAATTTTACGGATTGAAGCCGATGAGGATAATAATCAAGAGGGTGATAATCCAAGAATTGAGTTCGTACAAGACGGTGGAATTGTCGAAAGCTCTATTGGTCACGGGGTTACTTCCGGTTCGTCCAATCAAAATGTGCTGGACATAAATAATTCTGTACTTAGTGGCGGCATTAACCTGAGTATTGGAGCGGCGAACAGCGTCGGGTCAAATACGGGATTATTTATTAATAACGACCGAGATATTGGAGTAGGGACTGTTTCACCACGTACAAAACTTGACGTGATGGGCGGAGGTTGGTTTAGTAGTCCAAATCCTACAGAATGGTATTCAAATTTAAAAATTGGCAATTTTGGGGATATGCCCAATATTGCCGGATTAGAGCTTCATTCAAAAGATATTAGCGGACAAGGGCATTTTAAACACTTTGCTCAAAGATGGGGAGCAAACTTTTACTGGAACCGAGGTAGCTCAGAGGGTGAGAGGACGATGATGTTTTTAGGTAGCACGAGTGGTACAACCAACTTATCTCTATTTAACCAAGATTCTCTCCGAGCCTTTAGTTTATCCGTTGACAATGCTAACTCTTCAATTAGTATGGCCTCAAACGGTGATGGTAATTATCAAGGCTCTTACTTTTATATGAAGGCAGGAAAAGTCCAAGCTGGTGATCAGTTCAATCAAACATTAATTTCTACAAATCGTACAACCACCGGAACTGCGTACTGGGGTTTGCAAAGACGCTTAGATAATACATATAAAGGAAATTTATTACAATATACTGACTTACACGGGTGGAGTATTTTCACGGCGTTAAACCGTACAAGCACAAGTACTACCGAAGCTTTACGGATAACTCCAGATAATAGAGTAGGCATTGGAACTGGTTCAGAGTTTCCACTCGCAAAATTGCATGTTAAGGGTGATATAGAGCTAATCAGCGGAAATAATACTGGGCTAATGCAATTAGGAGACTATAGTAGCAATCTGTATCAGGTAATGGGTGCTCAACGTGGATCTGATACAACAAATCAGTTCCAAGGGGGATTCGGATTTATAAGCGGTAATTCACAAATTTCTCCTATTGTTTGGATGTACGGACATACTCCCCGAAACGCTTTTCAGGTAAGATCAAAAGGGTATAATAGTAAGGTTCAGGATGGTCAGGTGCTACTACACGTTGGGGCAAACAAAAGAATTGGAATTGGCACGGATACTCCTGAAAAAGAAGTACACATTAAAGGTGAAGGAAACCCAACTTTAAAAATTGAAGGTACTAATACTCCCCATATTCACTTAGCCAGTCCTTACAACAGTGTTTTGTTAAATACTTACAATGATGGTACATTTAGGATTAATAATCAAATGAACTCAGGTGGCGAGCACATGGTACTTCACCAAAACGGTAATATCGGTATTGGTACTAACGATACTAAAGGTTATAAATTAGCTGTTAAAGGACATGTGATTGCAGAAAAAGTAGTCATTCGCAAAAATGAAAACTGGCCAGACTATGTCTTTGATAGCTCTTACGAGCTACCCAAACTATCTGATATCGAATCTTACGTAAAGAAGAATAAGCACTTGCCCGAAATTCCGAGTGCCTCAGAAATTGAAGAAAATGGTCAGGATTTAGGTGAGATGAACAAGCTATTGCTCAAGAAGGTAGAGGAGTTAACCTTGTTCATAATTCAACAAGATAAACAAATTCAGAAGTTTAAAAATAGTGAAGTTAGACTGAATGCCATCGAAGAACAGCTTCAATACCTTATGGACATAAATACCGTAAACAAATAAAAAGCATATTTACAAAGCGTATAAATACTTTTTATTAACAAATTACCTTTTAACTGATTGAAAATAAGTCACTTAAGTTCTTAAAATATAACATCAAATAATATGAAGTACATAAGTAAAACAATGAAAAAGTTAGTCTGAGAAGTCGATCACTTAGCTTACTGCGTTCCGAATTTGGAAGAGGCCATAGCTTGGTTTGAAGAGCAAGCGGGCGTTCGTCCGGTAGTTGGTGGAAAGCACCCGACAAAAGGCACAAAAAACGCCTTGGTCAATTTGGGGAATAAGTGTTACCTTGAGTTGTTAACCGCAGATTACGAAAATACCAGTTTTAGCGGCAATAGGTGGATGGGCGTTAACACCATTGAAACACCAACAATGACCCGGTGGTCATTAAAGTCTGAGCGTCTGGCAAACGATTGCTAAATGCTCAAAAGTTATCATTCAGCAATGGGCGTTATTGAAGGGGGACAACGTCAGACCTCCACCTCCACCGAAGAAATGTTACACTGGAAAATGAGTATTCCACTAGCCGAACCACTTGTTGAAATTGTTCCATTCATTACCGATTGGAGCGGTTTAGAAGCTCATCCAATGGATAATTTACCAGAATTTTGCCTTCTTAAATTACTAATATTTTATCACCCACAGCCAGCTAATACTTCTCCAGTTTTCAAAGGATTAGGTTTAATGAATGAAGTTATCCCAAAAAATTCAGCAACGATTATTGCTAAAATTGAGACGCCGGCAGGTTTATTAATTTTAGCGTAAACTACCCCTAAAAAACCCGCTAATGAAACCCCAAATTCACGTATTGCTACTCTTCTTCTTTGTATCACTTATCAGTAACGGACAGGCATACTTCACAACGGGTATGAAAATCGGGGAAGTAAGCGATACGAGTGCCATAATTCAAACCCGGTTGTGTGCCGTAAAAAAGCCCATTGCTATTTCTCACGAGCGGAAAGCTGCTCCCATGCGGCATCCAATTGAATTTAACAACGACACCCCAATCTCAGAAATGGATGGTGCGGTACCCGGGCAAAGAGGAAGGGTCAGAATGACAGTGCGGAATGGTCAGCAAGTTTTTAAAACAAAATGGTTGCGAGCAGACGGTAGTACTGACTATATCGTGAAAGAAAATTTTACGCAACTTTCACCCAATACTACCTACGAAGTTATTCTCGAAGGTAAAGAGTCAGGGTTTTCCAAAAAGAAGGTGATAACCGGAAGCTTTACCACCGCTCCCACGGCAGGTCTAAAATCAACGGTTACCTTTACGGTTTCGTCGTGTCAATATTTTTGGGATTTTGACGACCCCGAACGAGGCTTCAAGGCATATGATGCTATGTCAGCTTTACAACCCGCTTTTCACTGTCAAACCGGCGACTACGTTTATTACGATAAACCCGGGCCACTTGCCTATACTATTGAGCAAGCTCGCCACAAATGGAGTGCCATGAATGGTTGGCAAAGTTTAGTAGATTTTTACAATCACACTCCGCTTTACATTCAAAAAGACGACCACGATGTACTGAGAGATGATGCTTCGCCTTACAGTAGTGATTACGGTGATTTGAGTTTTGACGCAGGTATAAAGATATGGTACGAGCAAATGCCCCTACGAAAAGAGTTTCCATTTCGAACTTTTCGCTGGGGTGAAAACCTGCAATTGTGGTTTGTGGAAGGCAGGGAGTTTAGAAGTGATAACGCCATGACCGATGGTGAAGAAAAAACAATCTGGGGCGACAAGCAAAAGGAATGGCTTATAAAAAGTATGAAGGCATCAGACGCTACATTTAAGCTATTGATTTCGCCCACGCCAATTGTAGGACCAGACCGAGCAAAAGGTAAAAACGACAACCACGCTAATAAAGCATTTGCGAATGAAGGCAGTTGGCTGCGTAAATTTCTGAGTTCGCAAAAACACACGTACGTCATTTGTGGTGATCGCCATTGGCAGTACGTTTCCAAAGATTCCGACACCGGACTCTTCGAGTTTAGTTCAGGGGCAACGAGTGATGAACACGCTCAGGGTTGGAACCCAGAAGACATACTGCCCGAACATCAATTTTTACGTGTAGAAGGCGGTTTCTTAGCCGTTACGGTAAACGAAGATAAATCCATTGCATTTATACACTACGATGTTGACGGTCAGAAAGTCAATGAGGTTATCGTGGAGAAATAATCTGAATGAGTAAAGTTTATATTATTCAGAGATAAACTTTATATTGGTGGATAAATCAGTTATTCAACCCAAAACCATCTTCAAACCTATTTTTTAGGCTATTGAGATGCAAAACTACTCTATAAACAATGGCTAAAGCAACCGGTATTAACCACGTAGCACTCGTGGTAAAAAACCTTGAAGAAGCATGCGAATTCTACGAAAAAGAACTCGGGCTCGAAGCAATTCCGGCTTTCCTCTTCGACTACCCCACCGCATTCTTTAAATTCAACGAAACCCAACAACTACACCTCACCGAATGGGATGACGCCTATTCTTTTCGGGGGCATATTTGCGTCACGATGGATGACATTAACGAGACTTTCTGGCGGATGAAGGCACTCGGAATTATTGACACTTCGCCGTGGGGAAAAGTACGCGTATTACCGGGTGGCAATATCCAAATGTTCGTGCGGGACCCGTCGGGAAACCTCTTGGAACTATCCAACCCTCCGAGTTTTAAAATTGACCCAAAAATATTGGAAGACGAACTTTTCCAAGAAGGAATTTACGTGTCGGGTCGAAACGACTTCCGCGGTTATAAATCAAAAGATGCCACGCTTTACCACGGGACAGAAACCGAATGAAACACAAAATTCTCCTACTCGAAACCATCGCCGATGACGCCATGGAAATTCTGTCGCGTGCCGAAGATATCGAAACCTTCACGGGTTATGATGAAACTTCGCTGCGAAACATCATTGGTAACGAATCAATAAACGGCATAATTACCCGCGGAAAAGGACAAGTTAACGAAACCTTGATTTCGGCATTTCCTGATTTAAAAACCATTACCCGCTGCGGGGTTGGCTTAGACAACGTAGACGTAATGTTTGCCAGTAAACGCAAGATAAAAGTGGTAAATGCTCCCGGTTCAAATTCCGCCACGATTGCCGAGCATACCATTTCGTTGATGCTCATGTTACAACGAAATTTGTACCAATCCGTCAACGAAGTAAAAGCCGGCAACTGGGATTGGCGAAAAGAATTTAAAGGCGACGAAATCAATGGCAAAACACTCGGCATATTAGGTCTGGGTAATATTGGCAAGCGGGTGGCTAAAATAGCTGAAGCAATGGGGATGAATGTCGTTTACTGGAACCTTGTAAAAGAAAACGTTCCGTACCAATTTCTTGCGTTAACAGAAGTCCTTAAAACATCCGACATCGTAACATTACATTTGCCTTTAACGCCCGAAACCGAAAATCTGATAAATGGGGAGAGTTTAAAGTTGATGAAACCAACCGCAATTTTGATCAATACGGCTCGGGGCGGAATTATTGACCAAAAAGCAGTAGCTGTTGCCCTTGCAAATAGTAGCCTTGCCGGATTCGGAGCAGATGTGTTGATTGAAGAGCCTCCTCGAAAGGAAGACGAAGAATTAATCAATCACCCAAGTGCATTGATAACCGCTCACGTGGGGAGCCTAACCGCCCGAACTTATACCGAAATGTGCGTCAATACGGTAAGAAATACGTTAGCTATTTTACGAGGCAAACAACCCGAAAAGCGAAGTATTTTCAACCATCAGTTGCTTATTTGAACACGTAGAGGGACTGTGATTCAGGAGCTGCTTTACTTTACGAAATGTATTTTTAGTTGGGTCTTCAACTTAGCTTCCGTGAAATTCGCGGGTGGTTTTCGATTCAAGTGTTTTTTCTCGTCGTATTCTAACTTATCAATGAGTAGTTTTGCGGCCTTACTCCCCATCTCATAAGCAGGTTGCACAATAGCGTTTATCGGTGGATCTAACAGATGAGCCACATTAATATTGGTAAATCCAAAAAATGGCACTAGGGGCGTATTCTTTGCAATAAGTTGCCGTTTGAATTCTTCGTAGCTATCAATCGTAAGACGGTCGGCACAAGTTATAAACCCTTGTGGTTGATGGTTATCTACTAATTCTTTAATTGCTTCGTGGGCTTCCCAAGACTCAAAGCCGCAATATCTTATAAGCTCTTCGTTATAAGGAATACCATTATCTTCCAAGGCTTTGGTATATCCAGCTAACCGCTTTTTGGTGATATAAATATCTGGTGGGCTGGTGAGCAGAGCAATCTTCCGCATACCATTTGATATCATCCAACTAGCAGCTTGGTATACCCCCTCAAAACTATCAACCACAACCTTATCAACGTTCTCTCCTTCCGGCACCCGATCAAAATAAACCACCGATAAGTCCTCCTTTCTGTACCTACTTAAGTGTTCAATATCCGTGGTTTGACCCGATAGACTGATTAATAACCCATCCACTCGGCGTTCATAAAGTTGTTGAACCGTCTGCTTCTCCCGCTCAAAGGATTCATGAGTCTGAAAAATTAAAACTTGATACCCTCTGGTAAACGCTTCATCTTCAATCCCGTTTATCACTTCTGAGAAAAAGTTATTAGATATTTCTGGTACAACAACACCCAAAACCCTTGTTTTTTTTTCGCGTAAACTTTGGGCGACTGTGTTTCGCCGGTAATTAACCTTTCGGGCGTACTGCTCAACCCTTACACGGGTTTTTTCATTAATCTCATAACTACCTCGTAACGCCCGAGAAACCGTTGATGGAGCCATTCCTAATGCTATTGCTATGTCTTTAATTGTTACATCGCCCACGTTTTATTTCTTGTCACAGTTCATTACTAAACACTCAATTATTAATCAAAAGTTTAAAATAACCTTATTGTTATTTACGCAAACGATTGCGTGAATATATTTCGAACATTCTTTGATTGGTGCAATTTTATTGCGTTAAATTACAATTCAATCAATCTATTTAACTCATGAATAAAAATTTACTTCAAAAACTTGTCACCTCGTGTTTTTGTTGCGTGCTATTGCTTACCATAGGCAGTTTCAACGTAACAGCACAAACTCTAAGTGGCAAAGTAACTGATTCCTCAGGTGAATCTATGGTGGGCGTTGGTGTACAAGTTAAAAGTACTAAAACAGGTACTTCAACGAATGCCGACGGTAACTACCGTCTAACATTAAGTGACCCAAACGCAGTATTGGTATTCACTTTTATTGGTTTTCTACCGCAGGAAGTCAAGCTAGGTAATCAAACCATTATTGATGTTGTCTTGGAAGAAGATCAAAAAACCCTCGCCGAGGTGGTGGTGGTAGGGTACGGAACTCAAGAGAAAGTCAACCTTACCGGATCGGTTGGGGTGGCAACCGCCGAACGTCTCGAAAGTCGCCCAATCGCCAACGTTGGGGAAGGACTTCAGGGTGTTATTCCAAACCTCAACGTAAACGTCCGGAACGGTGACCCGTCTGCATCACCTGAGTTCAACATTCGTGGCTTCGAATCAATAAATGGTGGCTCACCGCTAATTTTGGTCGATAACGTACCCATGGATATTAACCGTATTAACCCGAATGATATCAAAAGCGTATCCGTTTTGAAAGATGCCGCTGCCGCTGCCGTTTACGGTGCCCGTGCTGCATTTGGCGTAATTTTAATCGAAACAAAGTCAGGCACATCTGGTAAAATAAGGGTAAATGTGAGCAGCCAACTCTCACTGGCAAAACCAATCTTTAATATGGATCCAGTTACTGATCCTTACGAGTATGTGCAAGCCCGTAACTTGGCAAATATTCGAACTAACGGTGCTCCTAGTTTCGATGACGACTACGTGGCAGGAACAAAGCGTTATTCTGAAAACCCGACGGCTCAGAATGCCTGGGGGGCGTACGAAGGCGATTTACGGTTTTACGGTTTTAACAATTATCAAAACGAAATCATGAGAGATTTCGCCCCAACGCAACAATATGATGTGTCGGTTTCGGGTGGGTCTGAAAAAAGTAGTTATTACCTCTCACTTGGTCATTTAAGCAAGGATGGATACATCAAACCAGCAAATAATGAGACGTTCAAGCGTTATAACCTGATGATGAAAGCCGACTTCAAAATCAATAAATGGCTGACATTTAATGAAAAGGTTATCTTCAATCAGCAAAATAGTGATAAGCCCCACTTCTACAACTGGGATGTAAATATAAACTCCTTGGCACGTGTCTCTCCAATCATGCCAGTTCAATTTCCTGATTTACCTTTTTACCAAGCAGAAGGCGACCGTGACCAATACGAGCCCCTAATCGGCAAATACTTTGGTGGCACAAACTGGTTTCCGTATTTGCTTGACGGTGGCCGAAGAACATTCACGAATAACGACCTTTGGTTAACACAAGGCGTGACATTAACCCCGTTGGACGGCCTAAAAATTATTGGAACGTTCTCGCACAATGCCTTCAGTCGTGAATTTAAAGACGTACAAAGTAAAGTTGAAATCGTCTCGAACGATTTAACTGATCCAGCACCAATTTCCAATGGCTTCAGCGGTGATGATTGGGTGCAAAATGAAACCCGTACAAACCGCTACAACGTGCTCAATATTTACGGTGAGTATACTTTCCCGATGCTGCCCACAAAGCATAACCTAAACTTATTGGGGGGTTTTAATCAAGAAACAGGTAATTACCGCTTCGTAGGTGCAAGAGCCAGAGGATTGATAAGCCCGTTGGTTCCAAATATTGGGGCCACCACTGGAAATCAAGAAACGTTCGGTTCCGAAGAACATTTTGCTTTGCGTGGAGCCTTCTACCGTCTTAATTATATCTTTGATGATCGCTATTTAATTGAATTTAACGGGCGTTATGACGGTTCTTCCCGTTTTCCTCAGGAGTCTCGCTTCGGTTTCTTCCCTTCGGTTTCAGCCGGTTGGAGAATCAGCGAAGAGTCATTTATGCAAGACATTACTTGGATGAATAACCTAAAACTTCGTGCATCTTACGGTCAGTTGGGTAATCAAACTCTACGTAACGGAAACAACGAAATTTACTACCCTTATATAGCTACGTTAAATGCGGGTTACTCGCCATATCAGTTTTCTAACGGGCAAATCCCATTCGTGGCAGCTGCCGGATTAGTTAGCCCATCGTTAACTTGGGAAACGGTCATCTCGCAGAACATCGGTTTGGATGTTTCATTATGGAACAACAAATTAGATGCATCGTTTGACGTCTATACTCGGGATACAAAAAATATGCTGATGAACGTGCAGTACCCAGATATTTTGGGGACAGCCGCTCCGAAAGAAAATGCAGCGGACCTACGCACCAGAGGTTGGGAGGCGAGCATCACGTATAAAGATCGAGTAGGTAAAGATTTCAGCTATGATGTAACATTAGCTTTGGCAGATGCCACCGCCACGATTACTAAGTTTGAAAACCCTACTGGAGCAATTAACGGTACGTTCCGCGTTGGTCAACAACTTGGTGAAATTTGGGGACTTGAAACGGTGGGTATTTTTCAATCAGATGATGAAGTTGCCGCAGCTCCTGACCAATCACGCATTGGAAATAACTGGCGTGCCGGAGACATCCAATATGCTGACCTAAACGGTGATGGCATCATTAGTTACGGAAGTAACACCGTGGATGATCCAGGCGATAGGCAAGTCATTGGTAATACCACACCTCGTTATTCATTTGGTGTTAACAGTAGCTTACGTTACAAAAACTTCAGTGCCAATATTTTCTTTCAAGGAATCGGGCAGCGTGACCATTGGCCATCTTCTGGCAACTGGACGTGGTTCTTCCCATTCAATGCCGGGCACGTAGAGGAATACTTCCTGACTGACACTTGGACCGAAGATAACCGAGATGCATACTTCCCAGCGGCTCATATTTCCACCAACGATAAGAAAAACTTGCAAGTGCAAAGTCGTTATTTACAGAATGCGGGATATATTCGTCTCAAAAACTTACGCTTTGGATACGATTTACCAACGGGTGCTATCAATAGAATAGGGTTAGAAAATGCTCAGATATTTTTAGTTGGGGCCAACCTTTGGGAATTTACTCCGCTACGTAAGCCGCTTGATCCAGAGTCGATCCAGAACGGTGCGATTGAATATCCCATGCAACGTATTTTCACGTTGGGAATAAACCTTTCTCTTTAATATCTAAAATTTGATTATCGATGAAAAATAAACTTATAGTATTTCTATTATTGCTGTTTGTCGGCACAAGTTGCAACGACGAATTTCTAGAACGGTTTCCGTTAGACGCAATCACGAATGATACGTTCTGGAATACCGAAAACGACCTCGCGGTGTACAACAACAGCTTGTATAACCTCGCACGAAACGACAATGACGTGCCAATTTTAATGGCTCATCACGATGGTTTTAACAGCCACCGCTGGAGTATGTGGTATATGGACGAGTTATCAGATAACGCGACTGCACGTCACCCACGCCATACGTTCTTCATGCAAATCCGTGCTGGAAAACACAATATCCCAGTAAACTCCGGCTTCTTTGGTTATCAAGGATGGGAATTTGTGAGATCAATAAATATTGGTTTAGCAAATTACGAACGGGCCAAAGTTTCTGAAAAAGTAAGAAATCAGTACATAGCCGAAGCTCGGCTCTTCCGAGGTTGGTTTTACGCCGATAAAGTGAGCAAATTTGGGGATGTACCTTACGTAGAAACGGAATTAAACACAGAATCAGAAGAATTGTTTGCGGAACGTATGCCCCGTGTAGAAGCGATGGACAAAATTTTCGCTGACCTTGATTTTGCCGCGAAGAACCTACCTGCTAATTGGGGCGATGGTAGTGCTCCAGGACGTTTAAACCGCTGGGCAGCACTTTTAGTGCAGGCACGAGTTTGCCTCTTTGAAGGTACTTGGAGGAAATACCACGGCATAGCAGGCGGTGATAAATTTCTGCAAACGGCTTCGGCAGCTTCCAAAGAATTAATCGAAAGTGGACCGTACAGACTTTACAGTACCGGAAACCCAGAAACAGATTATAACTCGTACATGCGAGTACTTGACGTTACGGGAAACCCCGAAGTAATGTATTGGAGAAAATATACCTTAGGTGTTTTTACCAATCACGTCCAAAGTTATTTTCAGTACCACGGTGGTGCTACCCGTGACTTTGTGGAAGATTACTTGTGTACCGATGGGAAACCCATCACGTTGTCCCCTCTTTATCAAGGAGATAATACCGTTGAGGAAACTTTCATAAATCGTGATCCACGCATGCGTCAGACCGTTCTTCATCCTGAAGAAGCCGTTGCTTATAAATTTCATAATGCCGACGGACGTGATTATCCCCGTTTGAA
>Ga0136554_1000716_pt1 | contig 12589 bp, 13 predicted proteins | sample AntRauTorckE5431_FD_104637 | JGI IMG/M metagenome (GOLD analysis project Ga0136554, IMG submission 104637) | Saline lake microbial communities from Rauer Islands, Antarctica - Metagenome Torckler E5 #431 | ecosystem: Environmental > Aquatic > Non-marine Saline and Alkaline > Saline | place...
GTGAAGGAGGAGCAGGAAGTGGTACATCGACAGCAGCAGCAGTAGCTGTAGCAGGAAGTGGTATATCGGCAGCAGCAGCAGCTGTAGCAGGAGGAGCAGAATTAGCAACAGAAGCAAGAACAGTAGAGTTGCAATCAACAGCAGCAGGCGCAGCACCAGTAGGTGTAGCACTTGGGTTATGCCACAGTTGCGCGCGCGTTGGGCATGGAGTGCTCGCGTCGGCTGCGAAGCGCACTTTGACCTTCAACAGGGCCATCAAGTTCGGCGGGCGTTCGGCTGTTGTGCACTCGTCTTCAAGCCCTACTTTAGCCCTTCTCGCGCGTATGCTCACTGACAACCCGCTCCCAATTCAAGTTGAAGGCCACACTAACAATGATGCATCGCTCGACCACGTGCCTTTTCTCAAAGCAGCTCAACAAGGTCAAAAACCAGTTGCGAAAGCAAAGCGCAGCACCAGTACTAGCACGAGCAGCACCAGCTGCAAAAGTATTGGTACAAGCGGCGACTCTAGTTTTGGAGAAGATTGTAAGGACGTTGAGGACGACGAAGATTTCGACAACGACGTCATCGACGCCAATGGGGACGTCGCAAGCAGAGATATGATTGCCACGACACCATACCACCTTTCCCAGCTGCGGGCGGATGCTGTCTGCCGCGATCTTCTCCGTGCCGCAGACGTATACCTTGACGCCAATAGCCAAGATGAGGTAGCTTCTAAAGATCACGTGCCGCTTTCACCTTCTCGGCCGTTGCCCTCTTCACACGAACCAGGTCACTCTGAACACAACCAAAAGAGCCGCAAGAACAATGAGGAGGCTTCGGTAGACTTGGCCTCGTTTTTGTTTCCAATTGGCGTCGGTGGCCAACGGCTCAAAGCACGAGCGAAATCAGCCAAGCTGACAGAGCCCCAGGCGCAACGCAACCGCCGTGTGGAAGTTCACTTCTTAGATCTGGCATGATGCTAATTCATTGTAATATTTTATGTTTAAAGTTCACGGAGTTCTGTACTGTATGCCCAGATCACCGAGATGTTTAATTACTGTTTGATATTAACCTTTTAGCCAGCTACCCAGTGGCCGCCATTTAACTTTCGAGCGCACACGGCCAATTCTGAAATAGGGGGCCTGTATATTAGTGCGGGTTTATCTCTCACTTTCCATATTTCGAGACAGGCCCCGAGGAGCCGGAATTAGAAGGCTAAGAGGAAGAGATAAAATATTTTCCCCTTTCAGTGAAGGCTCCAGATAGGATTATGTATGTACCTCCCCTAGCCTTGATTTGCTTTTTGCTATTTGCTGATGTTCTTTTGCAATTGGGGAGTATAATCGAATCTAATCAAATTTTTGATCCCCCGAGGGGCGAGGGGGGACTGGATTTCGTAACTTTATTTTTGAGAGCGCGCAGCAGGAGCAGGAGAGACTCTTAGAACAGCCATGAAGATGATCCTCTGTAGCACTTAGAGTACTCATAACACCCAGTGCTAATTGTTGCCCTCTGCCTTCTGGACGGACCCCGAAATTTTGACCGCATCGAGGTGGCTCCCGCTACCGAGAGCCACGATATTCCATTACATTCGGGGCCTAGCTAGATTTATAGGGTCTCTATATCCACCGGATAAATTTTGTGGATTACATAACAGGATCACGCCATGCGTGGCGCATGGATGTTTTACGTACGCCCTAGGATGTCACATAATCTGGCCGAGCAAAAAGAAAGAGACGACAACGCTCAGATTTCCACTTTGGCGATAATTGATCCCCCTTTAGCTGCCGGTATTTAAGAACGCGCTCGTCGTGGGCCCGACTTCTGGCCCTTAGTCAAATTTGCTGATGCCAACCTCGTTCATTTCGGACAGAGCAAAGACAGGAGCCTCGTTGAACAGTCCGGGAATACAATATCCCTGTAAAGGACACCGAATATCCTGCTTCTCCCCCGTAGCCTGCCCGGCCCTTGCGGTGGAGGTGAGCACTACCGAAAAACATGATGACAAAATCTTTTCGCGGCCTCTCTACCCTACCGGTGCTTTAAAAATTACTTCCTTCTTCACAGGTAATCACGTCTGCGCTTTCTGTCGACGTCTTTGATCGGCTCATCTGAGCGAGAGAGCGGAAGGATTCAACAGCGCCTTGAGGTGTCAAGACTGTTGTTGGTCCCGGGTCTCGCGCTCAGTCCCGAATGGCCGCAGAGAAATCAGAATGCCCATTTCAAGGGACGATAGTAATATATCGGGTCGGTAAGGTGATTTTCGAATGATTGGTGGAAATGCGATTTTGACACAGGCCCCGAGGGGCCGGAACACGGGTCAGTAAGCGGCTCGTCGTCAGTGCTGGTGGACCCTGAAGACAAACCCAAAAAAGTTGGAGCTAGCACGCAATCGGTTTTCTTTTCGTGAGGTATACGGAAGAAGTGGCAGCGAGGAAGAAAACGCAAGTGGCGTCGGGTATGATCCTGTTGCTGATTGCGCCGAAGTGCACTATACCAGCAAGTAGTGAGGTGACGAGCGACAATCCCAGCCGCACAGCTGAAAAGCGGTGCGGGCCGCGTAAGGCAGCTGTGCCAGCGAGGCATCGGGAACTGAGTTAGGCGCCGAGCCAAGACGAGACAATGCGAGAAGGATGGAAAGTGAGAGAACTCTTACGACTTCCATTCCGCACTGCAATGGGAGGGAATTTCCGGAATTGAGACTGCCAGAAATCGGAGGGAACTCTATCAAAGCCACCGAGCGACCTCACAACTCGTTTCGGAAGTATTGAAGCTCATAAGGTGCGGTACTTCGGATGCTCTGGCTGGTTCACATCCCTTCAAAAATTAAATTTGTTTACCTATCGGGAGGGGGTTCACGCCACAGCCCCGAGTCTCAACGCAGGGAACGAGCTTCCAACATGCATACATTTCCCCCAAATACCAATACTTGCCTAATTTAGTGTGCTTAGTGATAGTTCATCCCAAGTGCAGCACCGGTTCGAATACTTGAGAAAAAAGTTTCAACGAATCCAAATTCTGAAGATCAGAATTGTTGACGTACGGACAGACCAATAAAGCTGTACTCCTCTAGGGGTATTTTGGGCCTCTGGGGCCTCGGCCAGAAAAATATCGGAGGTCGAAAAAATTGTCAAAACGTGAAAAAGAAATTATTTTTTTATTGCATGTTTTTCTTTATTGAGTAGGTATCGAAAAAAACTGAAAATTTCATTGAAATCTAATAAATTTAGCTTATCCAAAGTCAGTTTACGGTGACGTGAGCTCAAATGGAACGTTATGGTAATAAAACGCATATCTTCCTGGATTGCGGATTAGTATGGCTACTTGGTTTATTGGTTTAGCCAAAGTATACACATTACAAATGCGAGAGATTACAACGGCGTGCTCTCTTCAATGCAGAAACAGACGCAGAAACGACTAAAGTCCGGTTTCATAATTATTTCATGAACAGCTTCCACTTTAGAGGGGGTTGGAAGTATAATGCTTCCTGCCCTCTACGCACCATCCTCATTACGATTTTGACTTGCGCGCAACGCGCGCGCGTACACTCCTGCCCGCAGCATTGGCTTCTGTGTCATTTGGGTTTGTATTAGTTCGAGTTCGAGTTCGATTCCGCTGTACGCTAGACCCCTAGAAGTAAGTGGGTATGCGACAGAGGAATATCTGAAATATATATATAGGATTATGGGACTTAAGTTGTGGCACAGCAGGTATTAGAAGGAGCCAAGAAGTGTCACCAATAAGTAGATACAGAATTATGGGTGGTGAGAATTGCTGTGGCTTTCTAAATGATGTCGTGAAGTGCCACAGAAGCAGTGTCAGCAGCAGGAAGAGCAGCAGCAACAGTTATAGCCGCCACAACAACATCTCGTCTAAAATCATCGCACTGAAAATCTCGGCGACTACTGCATGTGCCGCGAACAAGTTTGTTGGTTGTTAGTACTACATTAGATTAGATTGGATTAGATTATACTCCCCTAGTGCAAAGAATGACAAGGGCACAAAGAGCACACCCTCAGAGGTGATTTGTATTTGCACATGCAGCATGCATCTGCGCGTTCCAGGAGGCTCTATCTGGCGTCTTCCCTCCTATCAAGTCGGCGGGGTCTGAGTGCCCATTGTGTTTCACGTCCCAGGTACATGACGCCATTCTCTGGGCTATTTTTTGCTCCAGTGTGGCACTGGCTCAATGTTCTTGTCAGGCGGATCGCCTGTCCTCTTTCTTGCTGCATAGGGCCAATTATGGATCACGCCGCCGTATGGTGTAGCTATACACCGCCGACCATCGGCCAATTAATTGTTTGTTTGTTGACGGACGGACGTACGTTTAAATCTTATATATTCCTCCTACGGAGCTAAAGCCCCTAAAGGATATATAAATCATGCAGTGTCCTACGGGGCTAAAGCCCCCTCTAGGAGATAAATATATTAATCCCTTTGGTTTTTTTCGCAGTTGCTGTAAATAGTGAAGTAGAGGAGAATTTTGAGCTACTTTTAAGCGCTGGTAACAGCGATACGGTCCATATACGGCCGTCCAAAGTTCCGTATGATTCGCTTGAATTATTTGAGGCGCTTCTTGGGAGCCCTCAATAAGGTCGCATAATCCCTGACTGAAAATAATCCGGATTTGATTGTCTCCACTTCATCTAACTCAGTACTGTAAGGCATGCGCTCTTCGCATATCACTAGAGCCACTCCCTGACTGTGGAGTGTTCCAAGAAGTATCGTCACGTGCGAGAACGTTGCACATGCTTTGGATGCGGACTCGGTAAATGTTAAAGCTTCAGATGGTTCTGCTCAGCTGCTGCTGTATCTGCTGGATCACTGCGGAGATGGGATACCGAAAAACATAAGCATCTTACTTATTGCGCGATTGCAGCGGGAGATTGTTCGCGCGGTACGTCATTGAGTTCCGAAGCAGGTGCTGATCGCGCAAGGCCATTTGTCTTCCATCAGATATCTCGTCGACTTCTTGGGCCATTTGATTCATTGTTCTCAACTTCTCGGTATGGCTCCTCGACGCACTTGGTGGGTTCATCTGAACAGTGCTATTGGAGGGATCACAGCCACCTGCTGGAGCGCTTCTTTGTGAAATCTGGACCCCTTGCGTACCAATTGCTGATACAGAGGTAGCGCAAGCAGCGATGTTTGTGCGGCCGAAGTCCATGGCAATAATTTCGCGTTGCGCAGGCCCTTCGAGTTCACGCAAGCAGTCTTCAAGAGTAGGCCGCTGAGAGGTGTCCTCTAGCTGACAGCAAGCAAAACACAAAAAGAGTGGAAATTCCGAATAAAAGAAAGGGGGGGGAAATTGAAAGGTTTATACGCATCGGCAAAAGATGAATTACAAACTGACAATAAGATCAATAAGTCTTTGTGAATGTAATGCGAGAGATCTAGTGAAGGAGGGAAGATGAACATATACATGCAGAGAGCGCTTACCTGGTGTCACATAGGTCACAGCTTAAAGAGGCGAAAGCATCACAAGATGACCGTGGAAAGTTACGAGCAGATAGCTTTGCATGTGTTAAACAAAGTTGAGCACTATCTACTAGTACTTAGAACAAGTACCATGCATTCGACGAGCAGCCGCACAATGGCTGGTGGCGCATCTGATAGCACAAGCGGTGCTGACTTGGCGTCACTATTACTTGGAGTGGGTGATGACTGCTCTGTGCAAGCTTGAGTTAGGGCGAGGTTCACAGCATCAAGCCGACGTTGCTCCATCAAGGTGAGAGAATCTGTCCGGAGTGCCTGGAAAACAAAACGCAATCAACACGCATACATTCAAAATACAACTTGCTGAGGTTCCCTCGTTTGGATTCGTAACTTGAGAAGCTCATGAAGACTACTCTTTGTCCAATTATTCGACTTATTCTTCACTGTTGACCTCGAAACACGATCAGTGAAGGAATTAAGTAGCTAAAAAATACCAATTGCGCCTTTTCTGCTGCCAATGTTTCTGGGTCCATTGATAGCGGTGGTGCTGACACTGGTCGCCAGCCATCTTGCGCAATCGTTCGAATGATTCTCATCGAGTTCATAGGCCTTTGCTTCTTGCTATGATACAGCCGCCAAGACTCGCCCACAAAATCGATCAATTCTTCCTTCACAGCCTACAGTAGAATTGAACATTGAAACAAAATCTATGAGGTCTGTGTACAAAAATGAAGATCAAGCTCTCAAAGAATGTTGCGTGATTACTTACCATGGCGAGCAGTAAGAGTCCGAAGCTGTAAACGTCTGCAGACGCGCCGTAAGCTTCACCCCGCAAAATTTCAGGTGCGCAAAAGAGTGGAGTTCCTACAGCAGTCATAGCAACTTCATCACTATCCACGCCTTGAGCACGAGACGTCCCAAAGTCCGATACTTTAGCGCGCAAAAACTCGGTCACCAAAACATTGTCCGGCTAGCACGATAATTGAGATACACAGGAGAAAGTGAAAACAACTGAGTAAGGAAAACAAAAGGTCTGAGATTTATCAAAATGTCCTCATGAAATAGATTTGACGTTAATCTATTCAGTGCAACCTTGAGGTCACGGTGTAAAATGCAGCGTTTCATTTTGTTTTGGTCAGCCTCATCTATGTATTCGCGACTGTGCAAATATGCCATGCCGCGGGCCACATCGGATGCTAAATGAAGCAAAGGTTCGCCCCATCGCAAATCGTTCTGACGAATTGGAAATAAAAGAACACGAAGAACAAGTCAAAATTACACAGAAGTGCCGACGATTGGTTTCAATTGTAGATCACGAAAGTTGTCGCAGGTAACAGTGCCAGTGCAAATTGATAAGACCAAATACTGTACCTTGACGCTCAATAACTGTTGCAGAGATCCATTCGGGGCCCATTCAAGCACGAGGCAAGTGAGATCTTCGCCCCAGCAGGCTCCGACAAAGTTCACGATATTCTTACCACATAAATATTGCAAACAAAAATTAGTAACGCACGTAATTATTCTGAAAATTGGAAATAAAATCACGCAGTATTTCTGTTCTAACCGGGTGCCGGAGCGTTGCAGTGAGGAGAATTTCCGCGCGGAAATCTTTCACATTGTCTTCAGTCACTTCAAACATTGTCTTCACTGCCACTGGTTGGCCAAGGCACATCCCATAGAATACCTGGAACAAATAAAGGTAGCCAGACCCCCAGATAGGAAAAGCAAATAACATCAATGAATACGCACGATCAGCAAATTTTAGGAAATACCTAGATCCAGATTAATAGTATCTCACCTCTCCAAACGCCCCTGCTCCGATACGATCAATGAGTTCCACATTGTCTGCTTTTAGCAAATGGCGTGCCAGGACAGCTATCGTTGCGTTTTCGCGTGCCTTGATTTCATCACCCTTGACATGGGGTAACACCGAAGTTAATTCGATTTCCGTCTGTCTTTCTGAGGTAGTGCTGCTAGACTTTATTCTCTTCGTGCTTGTAAAACTGTCATTGAACGCTTGCCGTAGCAAATTTTGACCCAATGTACTCTCGTCAACATTAGCGTTGCCGAGGAGCTGTTCAAGTAACGCAACTTCGCTTGGTGTATGCAATCGCCGCCACTTGTGTTGGTCTCGTTCGGCGCGGTAGCTTAAGTCAATTTCATGAAATGAGTCAAGTATTAGGCGCACAAAGATGTGTGTTCAAAGCAAAAGATAAACCAAAGAATCAGCACATGCACTTGTAAAATCCATAAACCACTCGTTGCATACACTTCTACTTCTACTGTACACTCCATACTACAAGAATACTGAAGAGAGAAAAATTTACAGAAAGGTCGCTCTTTTTTACATCCAGGAGCTGAGACTTAAAAGGGTAAATTACCGCGCCAAGAGTATGAGCCCGGCAGCGACGATGATGCTTGCATTGATTGCACATAGAATGAAGCCTAGAAGGAGTTCGTTATCTTCTTCTAATGTTGCCAATGTATTTGACGCCACAACGAATGCTGATAAGAAGGTCAAAAGAATTTGGTAATGCGACAAAACCAGCAAAACATTGGTGGCCTCGCTATTGTAAGGGCTAGATTCTCGAGCGACGGCGACCTGATAAATGCCAAACCAAAGATAATTATAGTAAATGATTAGTAAGCAATGTACTCCGCACCAAACATACGTATACGAATAATATGCCTACAACTTTGAATACCGCAAAAATGGATAAGACACAGCCAAGCGCAGCTCTCTGGAGGCCCTGAGGCGCGAGGACAGGTAGTGCAGCAATGAACAGCATGCGGCGATAGATCTCCACCACTTCGTAGTACCTTATAAAGAGGATACGACCGAGAAAGAGGGCAAAGACAAATTCAAACATAACATCGGAACAGAAAGAATGTTATTCGACCTGAGAACAAAAATACGAGGGAAGAGCGCAATATGAGAGAACGGGATATCGCAGCGTACTGGCTGAACTCACCATGCAGACGGCTTATAGTCTTCCCAAAGGAAATTAAGATAACACAAGGCACTATTTTTCTCACGAGCGGCCTCAGCAAATGCGTCCTGGATTGGTAAGAACATTACAATAATCGCAGAGAAGTAAATCGCGAGGAATAAATGTGCCATATATACACAAATACGCCACTACATATTTTCGTCACCTACATACTCATTCCAAGACTTTTCTTATATTTTCGCTCAAATGCTATTGCTAAAGCCAATAGATCTTTGACGTGACTAATATTCTGCACCTTGGCGACAAGAGCTTCATCTGCTATATTTTTTGCTCTGCGATTGGACGAAGCACTTTGTACTTTATGGCTGCTTCGCAATTGCCCAGCAGAGTGTCGAAGCCCATGTGATATTCGCTCCACAAATTTGCGAATACTTTTGCGGCCATCTTTGACCGAGTCATCGTCACTATTTCGACAGCTGGAGCTCTCTACACACGTTTCATGCCCATTCATTGAATTAGTATAATACGCCGGATTCAGCTGGTGGCGCACGCGCCATAGCGAGCAAAACCAAATCAGCGGCACCGACTGGTAGACCACAATGAGTAAACTGTTGGCGAGAACAAAGTGTTTGTATGCATTCGAGTCGCAGTCCACCACTGTGTCGACTCTTAATACGTAATTTTGCTCGATGTGAGAGTCCGCCGGATTGGAAAGATCAACACATTCAAGCGCGTGGAACTGCAACGACGAGATAGGAGGCAGTACCTGGTAAAATTCATCACGATATAATGTACAGCGCATTTAACATTCCAAACAAAATGATTAAAAATTTAGTTAGGTATGATTGGAGGAATGTAAATGCATCACACGCGACGTATTACATGGACAAACCCATCTGGAAATTTCAAAAAAAAACAAGAAAGACGAGAGCATGGGGGTGCAATAAGAAAAAGGTATTCAATATATCACCAAGTACGAAAGGACGAGCGCGAAGTAAACATGTTGATATTGCATCAGCTCTAACGCAGCTTCGAGACCATGATCAATGCTGCTGTCACAACCTCTGAAGTTTGAAACATTGTCCATCCCAGGATTGGAGTAAGAAATACGTCCATGGAGCTGCGAAGTACCTGTATTATCCACGGAAACGTCAGTGAACGTATGCTCAAGGCGGAAGTCGCGCTCTTTTTGGGAAATTTTAAAAGCTTCTCGTGATTCGGTCCGACGACGAGCTCTCCGGGCTAAATAAAGCGCAAGATCGAGGATAAAGAGAAGAAGCGGTACGAGGGTGGCAAAGAGTGTGCGATGCATGAAGTTCATCTGGGAGGAGCATTTGAGCACAACTGATAAGTCCAATGACACGAATCTCAGCGCCTCGAGCGCGGTAGCAAAAGGCTCCGGGTACTGCACGGCCAAATTCCACGAAATTGAGCTCAAAATTTGAAAGGTTACCCACGCCACTTTAAGCATGCCTCGATCGAGGTGCCGAAATAAATTCTTGGTCTTCGTTTTGGTTCTACTATTATACACGAAATCAAGAAAAAATGCTCGACAAATATGATGGAGCTTCTGGAAATGGGCTTCATTCAGACCGTTCTTTCGAGCTTCGAGCAGAATGCACCACAATACCATCACGACGACGAGAAAGATCCCAAGCATTAGCAAAGGGACGAATGTTATCGGTCTCTGGCAATTTATACAAAGCCGAGACGAAGTTGAAAAGACAAATCCGTTGTCACACGAGCCACATAGTGGGCCCACACTACCTTGGGTGCACATGAGTCGATGCTCGGTGCACTGCGGTAAGTCGAGCTGTAAAGAATATTCCGAGGACTGCAAATGTCGAGTATAAGCCGCTTCCGATGCATTTATGAATGCTGAACGATGCCAGCAAGCAAGGGGGGCTAAAGAGACGCCACTAAGCCCGACATAATCATCGTCGGTGATGGTTTGATCGTCATCGACGTCGTATGAGTCACCGTCAAGGGTGGAAAATCCACCGAAATCAAAGTCATTAATCGAAGGATTAGCTCGCTGAGCCCACTCATTAGCACGTGCCTGAAAGCCTTCGCAAGTCGCCCGTAAGCATCGAAACGCCACGCTACCTGCCGTGTACGACGACCGGTCAATCCACCACCCCTTTTTGGGAAAAGGCATAGCAGTGCCACCGCTACAGATTGCGCCCTCAGGACAGGGCAAGCATACTTTGCCTGTATCATCTTGAGGCAAAGTTAGTGACACGAAATATCCACGGCCGCATTGCACCTATCCCACAGATACGTACACACACGTAAATCCAAGACCAAGATCATCACGTCAATAAAACTTAAGTTTTACACGGAGACTTACAACTTGCGCTACAGCAACATGCCATCGGAGGCCATATCGATCTGTTAGGTTTAGTTGTTGAAACCAGTGAAGTCCGAGCGATGGTACATCGACAGTGTAAACTTGACCAGCAGTCGTAGCCCATCCTCCGCGAGCGTTTACCTCTTGCGCTACGGCCTTAATCACGCGGTGAGAACTGTTCGCTGCTAACATCAGAGAAGTGCCGTCTGCTGACACCACAGTGCCATCCACCTATCAATGTGCCAGCAAATAATGCAATTAGATAAAAATGACCACACTCACGACTGATACATTTGTTTCTGTTCTCGTTTGTCACGTGAAATGAATGCTCAGAACATATCAAGCCCAATACACGCGTTAAAAAGGGCAACAAACAGGTAAGAAACATGTTTGTCACCGAGCACGCCATCATTCTCCCGGCTGAGTCCACCACAAACACCGTAAGGATATCAACCGATGATTCTCCAGAGTCCTTGAGAATTCTTTCTAATGTTGTGAGTTCAAAATCGGCGCCAGCTACGCCCACGAATGCGCCATCCTTAGTGACCAAGTGCCTAGCAGCAGTCAAGCCAACCCTGCCTGTCTGCACCAAAAGGTACGGATCGGACCATATCGCGCCGGGTGCACCTCCCCAAACCGCAGTGCTCGCCTTCGAACTTTCATACCACGGACGAACCCGGCAGTCAAAGCTCGTTGCTTGAGTTGGGCCGCCTTCATAGGCACCCGTCACAGGATTTGTCGAGTTGTCCCATTGAACGTAGCAGCCGGTGATCGCGGTGTTGTTTTGGTAACATGTATAATTCTCGTCCCGGCTGTACGCAAAAGAAATGGGTCGTCCGTCGTGCACAGCGTTTCGTTCATACATGATAAACTTGGCATTCTCGAAGCCGACGTACACGGCATCGATTGGGTTCGCTGCCTCCTGCTTCACCTACGTAAGTTCATATGTTCATATGGTATTGGTTCAAAAAGTATTTTCTAATGAGGAGAACTCTAAAGACATCAACATGAGACAAGGTGTGCACCTTGGCTGACCTGAAGCTAAATTATACTCTAAAATAATGCAGCAGGCAACATAAACTATATGAAATTGCTCTTGAAAGTTGGCTTCCGACTCTAGGTCGTTGGAATTACCTCAGCATAAGGCTTCATAAGCATCCAGAGAGCCGATGCCGTAGCATTATCATCCATGATTGTGAATCCGGCTACTCTCGTGGAATCTGATCTTTTCACCCGGTAAGATGAAAAGGCAGCGGCGATGGAGCCAACAGGAGTCCACGGCACCGCAACAGCAGACGCCACTTTATCGTGCATGCTTGATGCAAATGCTGGAGTCGTAAAGATTATTATTCACCAGAGCAATAATAATTTAATTCTTGATGTGCAACTGCAACAATTGGTTTCTCTGGCTTAATCAAACATCTAGGTGTCACTAGCGGAGAAATTTAGGAAGTCTGTTCGCAAGTCGCAAGTAGGCGATGATTCTTCGATTCATCATATGTTCAACAACATTTAGGTACCTTCATTGAAATTTGCGAAAGAAGAACTAACATATACTGGTTGCGATGCGAAAAATACAGCCGCCCAGTGAATCAGCGGAGCCATAAGTTGATATCCGACGGAGTCGATCAGATGCCCATTCGTCCGTGTCCGCAAAAACACGTATCCATCACGTTTTCATGCTCATCCCGCGTAAAGACAGTGCTGGTGGACCCTTTTTTCAGAAAACCAAAAATCGGTTCAAAAATCAGAGCGAACTCGTGTTCTTGAGGGAAATATGAAAGGCAAGAAAAACCAAATCAGATATATGAAAGGCAAGAATCTCATTTTCAGTTGACTTCCAATATAATTATGGCGCGAACTGGGGCAC
>Ga0136554_1000718_pt1 | contig 12582 bp, 8 predicted proteins | sample AntRauTorckE5431_FD_104637 | JGI IMG/M metagenome (GOLD analysis project Ga0136554, IMG submission 104637) | Saline lake microbial communities from Rauer Islands, Antarctica - Metagenome Torckler E5 #431 | ecosystem: Environmental > Aquatic > Non-marine Saline and Alkaline > Saline | place...
CCACAAGGGCAGCTTTTGCGGATTACGTTACTTCGCAGGCTCCGTACGAAATGCAGGTTTACCCAAACAACGTCAATGATTTCTTCCGTCAAGGATTAATCTCAAATTCGGCAATCAACATTTCAGGTGGAACAGACAAAATAAGTTATAACGTATCAGGAGGCTATACAGATGAGCAAGGATATATTCCAAACAACGGCCTGAAACGCCTGAACTTGGGTCTTGGTATCAACGGTCAATTGACCAAGAAACTGTCTATCGTAAACTCATTACTTTTCGCCAATACGACTCAGTTTTCACCGCCGCTTAGCTCAGGACAAGGAAACAACGCCAACGATTTCCCGTCTGTATTTGCTAACGTAATGTACACCCCACGCCAAATAGATTTGATGGGCTGGACGTATCAAAACCCAACTACTGGAGGTACAATTTATTTCCGTAGTGGTAATGATATTCCGAACCATCGCTAGATATTAGAGAATTACAAAACCACAGGCGTTGTAAATCGTATCACAAACTCTACGGTGTTCAATTACGACTTACCGACCGCTTGAAAATGAAATACCGAGTTGGTTTAGATACGTACAGCGAACAGCAAGAATATATGTTGAACAAAGGCGGAACAGTGCTTGTAAACGGTTTTTACAGCACAGTAAGCACTCAAAATACCATTTGGGACCATAACGAACATACTATATGGTCACCCGTTCAGCAATGACTTCACGTTATCGGGTCGTATCGGAGCCAATATGTGCAATGACCGCAACCGCGTGGAAGTAGTAACAAGCCAGAATCAATTGGCAGGGAATTTATTCCGTCACGGTAACTTTATTGATAACGTAGCAAGTAACTCTACCGGATAGCAGACTCGGATGGGTATTTTTGGCGATATCACAGCAGATTTCAAAAACTACTTGTTTGTTAACTTCCAAGGGCGGAACGACTGGACCTCAACGGTTGAGCCACAAAACCGTCGGATATTTTACTGCTAGCCTCTCGTTCATACCTACGCAAGCGTTTGCAGGATTACAGTCGCGTGTTCTCAATTACTTGAAACTTCGTGCCGGTTACGGAACATCCCCCGGATTTCCGAACCCATACCGCACCCGAAACATCCTGAACCAAGCAGCTCGTGGCTGGCTGACACCAGCAGGCGGCGTAGCAACAACACAATCAGTGGATAACTTTTTGGGAAACCCTAACCTTCGCTCCGAGCAACACGAAGGATACGAGCTTGGTATTGAAGGTAAGTTTTTGAAGAACCGGATAAACCTTGACTTTACCGTATTCAGAAAGAACACCAAAAACCTGATTACAAACGCCCCGCTTGATGCTTCTACCGGTTTTACGTCCACAACCATCAACCTCGGTAAAATCAGAAACGAAGGTATCGAAATCAGCTTAGGTGGTGACGTACTCACCAAAGGGCAATTTAGCTGGAACGCCAATTTGATTTATTCACGCATCGTTCCGGCGGTTCTTGACTTAGGCGGTTCACTCCAAGAAGTACAGATTACTGGTTTTGGTTCGGCACTCGGAAACTACGCCATCGTAGGGAGACCGTTTAACATAGTCAAAGGAATTGGCTATCGCAGGAACGACCAAGGACAATTATTAATAGATGGCGGTGGTAATTTAATAACTACTCCAACGCCAATAGAATTGGGAAATCCTAACCCAGCGTTTACGTCGAGTCTGATAAATAAATTTAGCTATAAAGGCTTCTCATTAAACGTGATACTATCTTACTGTCATGGCGGAGCGATGTACTCAACTACTGTAAGAGCATTATTGGGTCGTGGTCTTACCACAGATACCGGCATTGAGAACAATGGTTACGAACGTGCTCAAACGTTTATCTTCTCAGGTGTGAAGGCAGATGGCCAACCAAACACTACTCAAATTACAGCTTCTGACGCGAATTTCACAACGTGTATTTCTTCGGTGACGAAGGGCGTATCTTCAACGCAACCACCATCAGACTTCAGGAAATAGCATTGAGCTACGCATTACTCAAGTCAATGTTGGCGAAGTAACCGTTTAAAGGAGTATCTTTTGTATTGAGCGGTAGTAACCTTTGGTATTACGCCCCCTACTTCCCAAACGGAAACGGCATCGAGGCTTATAACCTCTACCGCCGGACGGGAATGCCACGTAACTTGCAGCCCGCTCTTGAAGCTAACCCAAGGCCGTTTGTGCAGTCTTATTATTATCCGTTGGCTGTTACAACACGTAGCAACGCCATCAAGCAGAAAACCAACGCTACCGTACCGGTATTTTGGGATAATAAGTCTGCCGGAACGTTGAGATAATTTCTAAACCGTTAAGAAAAAATAGTAAACAGATGAAAAAGTGTATCATATCATCATTTCTATTGAGCTTTTCTTTTTGGTTGCGAAACCGAAATGGTTACACGTATTGATACCTTCACCTTACCAACGGGTGGGTACATGCGTACAGTATTACCTTTTCCAGTAGCAGCTACTACGTTTAGTGTAAAGATTTCGGACATGGCAAATACCAGATTCGAGGCTGAAATTGAAGCCGTAACGACCGAAAGTGATGCCCGTTTTGAGAGTTACGAGTTAGTTATCCGTCAAGTTTCATCTGCGGGTGAAACCCTGAAGGCAGACGTTCCGTTGAAAATAATCCAAGCATCTGCGTTTGCTAAAGATGCGAAGACCAACTACCCACGTCTGAAAATGACCATCACAGGAAAAGAAGCCCAAGATGCGTTACAGCTCACAACAGAAGACTTACTGACTAGCACACGCTTTGAAGTAAGAGGAACTATGGTACTTACCAACGGTCAGCGATTCAACGCCGCCAATAGTAGTGCCAACATAACAGGCGGTGCATTTTACAGCTCACCGTTTCTATACAGAATTAACTTAGTTCAATGATTTAATTTAGGAAAACTCTCAAAGGGTGAAGCCAACAGCTTCACCCTTTTTTGTAGTATAACTCGGCTTTACAAATCACTTTTAGGTTATTTTTGATCTGTAAATGGTAGGTTTATACATCACCTGTGCAAGGTTTTGACTAACCAACGGTGTTAAGCGGTCTCCCGAACGCAGCTTAAAAGGCTGATAACTACCACTCAGCAGTTTCAAAAAAGCATCATAAAGTCATGCCTTTCGCAAAGGTTAATTTTGACACACATTAAAAGATAATACAAACAAACTCTGGAGATTCTGCCAGCTCGCTTAGGGCTAAGGTGGCTTAAAAGCCGCAGACTACGCCATTCCCGTTTTGGGACTGATATTTTTGACATTTTCGGACAATATACAGTCAGTTTCAGTGAAAAATCGAAGCAAGCTATGCGAAAGGTTTGAGTATTCGACTGGAACAGAAAATCAAAGAAATTACCATCGCAACCTGCGGTTTTTATTGACCTGATAATGCCCGTTTTACTTTCTATTGGAATTGTCAGAAAATGGTAGTTTGGCGGAAACCTTACAAAGGGCTATGCAAGGCATTTAAACAAGACCAAGTTTGAAACGTTAAAAATAATTTCCCCATCTGGACTACTTTTGAAAAAGTATAGTGAAGTTACCGAGCTGTTTTTCAGCGAGGTAAAAACTTTATAACAGAAAAACCAACTTCTTCAAGAAACCCGAGGTTTGTTATCGCCGAGGTTAGTCAGCGAGAAGTTGAGTGTGGAAAAAATGGAATTGCAAATAAAAAAGGACAATTACGCAGCGGCTTTAGCCCTGTGATTATGGATAGAACAAAACAATCAAAAGGGCTTTAACCTAACAGAAAACAATGTCGAGCTAAAGCTCAAATTCATTTGTTAATACTCCTATTGCACCAAGCTAAAGCACGGTGCAATGGATAAAAAAGCTAATGCCTTACAGCGGATAATTTCTGACGCTCCTTTGGCAGCGTATCGAAAATAAGGCAACAATACTGCTATTTTACAAAAGAGCGGTGCGAGGGTTGAGCAAGTAAATGAGAATTTGGTGTGCGAAAGAAGTATTTTTATTGACAGAACAAAAACTGTCTTTCGGCATTTTTATAGTTTGGCAGGAGCGAGTGGGGGCTTTGCAGCGTAGCTGGGTCTTCAAATCACGCGTAGAGAATCTCGATCGGAAGACTGAAAGTCACACCTACGAAGTTAAAAACTTCGCAGAGCCTCTCTCCTTTTCTTCTTTTTCCTTATGATAGCTATCAGGACTTTTCCCAATATTTTCAATATAAAATCGTAGTTTTACGGTTTCAAAGCAACGAAAACTTATATTCTATAAGTCAAAATCGTACTTCGTAAATCTAAATCCGCATTCCGCAACATGCTAACTATAAATAACCTTTCGTTCTACTTCGGTGGACGAGCCATTTTTGAAGATGCTAGTTTACAGATAAAACCCAAAGACAAAATCGGGTTGATTGGTCTGAACGGCAAAGGTAAATCCACCCTTTTAAAACTCATCGTTGGTGATTATGAACCCGATAGCGGCGAAATAAATAAATCGGGAGATTGTACCATCGGCTTCCTAAATCAGGATTTACTTTCATATCAAACCGAGGATTCAATTTTATTGGTGGCGATGCAAGCGTTTGAACGCGAACTCGAACTGCAACAGAAAATCGACGATACGCTCCACGAAATGGAGACAAACTATCGCGACGAGTTAGTGGAAGAACTCGGAAAATACCAAGAAGAATTCGGGATGCTGGACGGTTATACCATTCAGTCAAAAGCTGAGGAGATTCTCGAAGGACTGGGTTTCAAAACCCGCGAACTGAATCAGCCGCTCAAAAACTTCTCTGGTGGCTGGCGAATGCGGGTGATGTTAGCGAAGCTTTTACTTCAAAAACCCGCCTTGCTCCTCCTCGATGAGCCAACCAACCACTTAGATTTACCTTCTATTCAATGGATTGAAAAATACATCGCTAATTACGAAAACGCCGTAATTGTTGTCTCACACGATCGCCAGTTTTTGGATAACGTAATCCAGACTACGGTAGAGGTAGCTCACGCAAGACTAAATATTTACTCAGGAAATTATTCTTTTTACCTCGAAGAAAAAGAGCTACGTAACGAGATTCAGCAGAATTCATACGAAAACCAACAGGCACAAATCCGCCAAACGGAACGTTTTGTGGAGCGATTCAAAGCAAAAGCCACAAAAGCCAAGCAAGTGCAGTCTCGTGTAAAGGCACTGCAACGCATGGACGTAATTGAAGAGGTAGTAGAAGAAACTGCAAAAGTGCATTTCCGCTTTAAATTCGGAACACAACCGGGTCGCCATGTTATGCAACTTAACGACATCAGCAAAGACTACGGCAAGGAAAAAATCATTCTCAACGACACGACCGCCACAATTGAACGAGGTGATAAAATTGCCCTGATCGGAGCCAATGGAAAAGGAAAGTCCACGCTCCTACGTATCATTGCCGGAACGGAAAAGCACGCTGGCGAACGCCGAATGGGGCATAATGTCAACTTCTCTTTTTATGCTCAGCACCAGTTAGAATCGCTTCACGTAAATGAGACATTGCTCGAAGAGCTACGCTACGCCGACCCAACAAAGTCAGAAAACGAGTTACGTTCGATATTAGGAGCCTTCTTGTTTGGCGGAGAAGATGCTTTCAAGAAGATAAAGGTACTTTCCGGTGGTGAGAAATCACGCGTGGCGTTGGCAAAAGTTTTGATTTCGGAAGCGAACTTCCTGTTACTTGATGAACCGACCAACCACTTAGATATGCAATCGGTAAATATTCTTATTCAGGCGTTACAACAGTACGAAGGCACTTACGTGACCGTATCTCACGACCGCCACTTTGTAAGTAATACTGCCACAAAAATCTGGTTTATCGAAGAGCAGGAAATCAAACAATACCCAGGTACTTACGGTGAGTATTTAGTATGGCAGGCAAAACGAGAAGCAGCAGGATTAGTTCCGAACGAAGAAGATAAAAGCAATGATAAATCTGCTCCCATCGTAGTAAAATCTGAGCCCAAAGTAGTGAAGAAAAAAGTAAGCGATTACGAACTAAAGCAGCTCGAAAAAACGATTGAACAACTCGAAACGAAAGTAATGGAACTAGAAGACGAGAAGAAAAAAATCGAAAAGCAGCTCGCTGATACCACCATTTACGAGGATCAAGATAAATTAGCAAAACTCACCGACAACTACGAAAAAGTAAAAGCTGGTTTAACAGAAAATAGCAATGCGTGGGAAGAAAAAGTAGAGGAATTGGAAGAAATGGGTTAATGCCGTTTCTAGGTAATAACTTTACGTATGTTTGCTGACCGCGGTACTCCGTTTTTGCATCAGCACTTGATAAAACCCGTTCAGTCATGAAATCACACGACGGCTCTCGCTTGGCTAAAAACTAAGCAGGAATATACAAAGTTGAAAAGCTTGTCGTTTTAAAACCGTTATTCCAGTCTACTTTATGATAAAAACAACGGCTTTATTGCTACTATTCTCGGTTTCTTGCTTCTCGCAAGCTGAAACGCAAGATACCATTTACGACTCCAATATTAAGACAGTTTTGCTCTATCCGTTTAACGGAAGTTTAACCGCTCCCGCACGAACACTCGTTCCGCCCGTCAGACAATTAAATGACAATCAGCCGTTGATTTTAGAATTTGATGATCTCTTAGCTGACTATTCTCAATATCACGTAAAAATCAGGCACTGCACCGCCGAATGGGAAATTTCCGTTTTGAATGAAATTGAATATTTGCAGGATTTCAACGATTTTATCATCAATGACTACGAAGTTTCACAGAATACCAAAGTCCCATATTTTCACTACGTATTTAAAGTACCAGAAGTCAAGATTTCGGGAAACTACTTATTGGTTCTCAGTAAAGATTCTGACCGTGGCGACCCCATTTTAGTAAAGCGTTTCATGGTTTATGAACCGTTTGCTTCCGCAACTACCGAAGTCAGAAGACCGCAAGACAGCGAATATTGGCGAACGCATCAGCAAATTGATTTCGAAATTTCGTACGGAAATTATGGCGTCCGCTCGGCAAGAGAAGAGTTTAAAATCATTATTCGTCAAAATTATCAGTGGTCGCAAACCGTCAAAGGTTTGCACCCCATGACGGATAATGCTTCAACCCGTAAACTGTTTTTCCGTTTCTTCAACAACGAAAATGTCATATTAGCCGGAAACGAATTCAACTTTTTCGACGGTAGAAGTACGTACACTCGCGGTTTAGGGATTGCGGAGGTAGAACAAGGAAGCACCGATACCTTTTGGTTAAACACCCAACAAAAAGGTAGCAAAGTCAACTTCGTAGAACAGCGGGATTACAACGGGCAATTCATCATCGAAAATCGCGAGAACCAAAATCCGTCGTTCAGTAATGATTATGTATGGGTGAATTTCAGCATAGCGAGTCCGCTATTACTCGATAAAGAAGTTTATGTGGTTGGAGAATTTAATCAATGGCAACTCAACGAAGATAGCCTATTACAATACGAACGCCAAGAACAGATTTACGAAACTCGTAAAATGATGAAGTTAGGTGTTTATGATTATCGGTTCGTGGTGAAAGACATTATCACAAATAAGATTGACTATGCCTACTTTTCGGGAAATTTCACAGACACCGAAAATGTCTATGAACTCTTTATTTATCATCAGCCACCCACCGCCCGTGCGGAGATATTAATTGGTTATCAGGTTATCAACTCGCGAGGGTTTCAGCATCGGGATTGAAAACATCCAATCATACTTCCTTGACCTATTTTCAAAACGGTTATTTTTGGTGATTATCTAACAAAAGCGGGAAAGCAACTTATAATAATCTGGGGTATTAAGCTTGGTACAGTTTACTAAACAAAAACTCCCCGCTACTTCACGTAACAGGGAGCTAGAGTCTATGATTTAAATTTCTTTTCTGCTGTATTTAAGATTTTTATTTTCTCTTATTGAAATACCGACTCACACCAATGGCATCTAAATAACGGTTTAATTCTTGTTTCACTTTCGGGAATAAGAAGAAAAGACCAATCATATTCGGGAATACTAAGGCAAGAATCATGGCGTCTGAGAAACCCCAAACCGCCGACATATTCGCCGCCGCACCAATCACGATAAATATCAGGAACAAAATTTTGTAAGTAATGTCTGCTAGTTTACTTTTTCCAAAAAGGTATATCCACGCTTGTAGACCGTAATAAGACCACGAAATCATGGTTGAAATAGCAAACAAGACAATAGCTACCGTAAGTAAGTACGGAAACCACGGAATCACCGAACCAAAAGCCATCGAGGTTAATACTGAACCTTCAACAATCTGACCGTCAATAACTACGTCAGCACTTCCGTATTCAAAAATCCCACCTTGGTTATAGATAATAATAACCAACGCAGTCATGGTACAAACAACTACAGTATCAATGAACGGTTCTAATAACGCAACTATACCTTCCGATGCTGGATAGTTTGTCTTTACCGCTGAGTGAGCAATAGAAGCGGAACCTGCTCCAGCTTCGTTAGAAAAAGCAGCTCGTTGAAAACCGACGATTAATACCCCGAAGACTCCACCTAAACCAGCCTCTGGAGTAAATGCCGTTGTGAATATCAACCCGAAGGCGTCGTCAATATAAGAGAAGTTTGCGAAGATGATGAACAAACAGGCACCCACATAAACTACCGCCATAACTGGTACAACTTTCTCAGTAACTGAGGCAATTCGCTTGATACCGCCGATAATTACGATTCCAACAATAACGGCTAGAACCAAACCAATAACTGTACCCGAAGAACTACTTTCCCAACCTATCAGTGAAGCTAATTGCGAAGCAGCTTGATTTGATTGAGCGGCGTTTCCGCCACCAAAAGAAGCACCCACGCAAAGGACAGCAAAGGTTCCGGCGAGAAATTTCCCCACGCCCGTCATACCTATTTCTTTAAAACCTTTAGTAAGGTAGTACATCGGACCACCGTAAATAGTACCGTCCTCACCCACGTCGCGATATTTTACGCCGAGCGTACATTCTACAAATTTAGTTGACATACCGATTAGTCCGCAGACAATCATCCAAAAAGTAGCTCCAGGTCCGCCCAAAGCAATCGCTAAAGCAACGCCAGCGATATTTCCTAGACCAACAGTTCCAGAAACGGCAGTAGCTAATGCTTGGAAGTGACTTACTTCGCCCACGTCACCTTCAATGCGAATAGTATCCACGATGTCGCCATCCACTACATTAAGGTTGGGGGTGGTAACAGGTGTTCCACCTTGTTCAATTTCATCGTACTTCCCGCTCACTACTCGAAGAGCCAACGGGAACCGCCGGATATTTATAAAGGAAAAGTATACAGTAAAAAATCCGGCACCGCAGACCAGTAACAACACTACAAACGGTATTCCAAAAACGGGAAATAGGACAATGTCTTGCCACGCTTCCGAAAACGGAGTGAAAGCATCATTTATACGTTCGTCAAGACCACGGACGGGTTCGTCAAAAAAGCCAAAGAACGATAGAATATAAGCTGATAACATAATCTTCATAAAGTAAGAGGATTTAAAGTTAGAATAGAAACTGCTTCAAACTAACCTATATAAAGTTAGTTTAAAACAGCTTTAGTGATTAATCGTTTATTTTTATATATATTCTTCCGTAAAACCAATAAATAGCCAAACCAATTAACAGCCAGATAGCAAGACGCTCCCAAGCCTCGATTGGCAATGAGGTCATTAGATAAACACAGACCACAATACCCATAACTGGCACAAAAGGTACTAATGGAGTTTTAAAAGCCCGAAACAAATGGGCTGTTTCACCCGTGGTAACCGTACGCAGCCGCAAACTAACGAAAAAGCAAACAGCGTACCAATGCCTACTGTATGTCCTAAGTCACTGATTGGAATAAATCCAGCAAAGATACTTACAAAAAGCATAAAGAAAATATTGGTCTTGAAAGATATACGAAACTTCGTGTGTACCTCTCCAAACATCTTCGGTAATAATCCGTCTTTACTCATGGTACAGAAAACACAACTTTGCCCCAGAAGCATTACGGAAATATAACCCCGCAAGGGTAGCAAAAACAAATGCTGTTTGAAGGAAATAGTAACCCGTCACGGCAAAACCGTTGCGGCAGGCTTTGAATCACCCGCAAATTCAGTGTAAGGCACAAGCCCCATCATTACATAAGAAAAGGAGGCGTACAAAGTCATGCAAGTTATTAACAACCCAATAGGCATTCCTTTTTGCGAATTCTTCGCTTCTTGTGCGGCGGTCGAAACAGCATCAAGTCCAATCCAATAAAGGAAGAAAACACAACAACAGCTCACATTGCTGCACCAAGAGCGTGTTCAGGTACTAAATCTCATCCGATTATCCAAGCAAGGAATTCACCCATCGTGGCGTACGAATACGTATAAGCACTACCAGCAATCAGGATCATAAACGCAAGTCAGCGTAGCATAATTCAGTAAGTGCACATCCAAAGGCTGCTAAAACAAACGGTAATATTACCGCCGAGCCAACATGAACAGCCGCCGCACTTCCAGTCAGGGGCAATAAACCCGCTCCGATAATTGCTCCGATACCGAAGGCTACTAAGCTAGTTGAGGTTAATGATTTCGTTAATTGGTTATCCTCCGCTGAGGCATCGTGTTGTAATTTTGTAGTGAACTTTTTAGCCCATAAAGTATTTGCCATGATTACTTTAGGTTTGTAAATCGTTCAGATTAAGTGTAAAAGGCAAAAGAGCCTATCCATTATGATAGCCTCTCCGCAAAATAGCAAATATTATTTTAGAATATCAGAATTTAGGGCAAGATAATTCTTTCTTACGTTTCTTCTTGTAAGGAGGTAATGCCGCGTCAAGCACGTCAAAGGTATACGAAATGGAGATTTCGTGGGAACCTCCCGAAGAGACTCCCAAACTCGAAACGGTCAGATCGTAGCTGTAACCGAAAGAAAATGAATCAAACCGAAAACCAGCCAACACAACTAGTGCATCATGACTTGCCCGTGAGGTTTTGTATTTATTTACTGGAATCCCTCGGTACCACAGCCCTAACGTTACGGGTGAGTATGTGAAATATGCTCCCAAGTCAAGCTGAGAGAATTTTCCTTGTTGTTTAAACAAAAAAGCGGGAGTCGCCACCAATTCTCGCCCCGAATTAGAGGCGTTAGATAATGGATTCCGCAACGGAATATTATAACCACCCGTCACGGTATATTTTCGGGGTAAGGCACCGCCGGTATCGGTAACAGTACCTGTTTTCACGAGTTCAACTTGTGGCTCGGTAAGGTGATGGGAAGAAATACCCACCCAAAGTTTAGGATTGTAGTACAAAATTCCGGCACTTACGTCAAATATATTAGCAGTCTGATAATTTCGGGGATCGGCAAGCGGGTCACCAGAAGGGCTTCCCGTAAAACCTCCCGTACCGAATTGGTCACCGAAAGTTAAACCAAACACGTCAAAACCGCGGTTTGAGTAAGTTCCCTGCACGCCCATTCGGAATGTACCTTCATCGCTTACCCGTATTTGATATGAATATAATAAAGACACTTCTGTGTTCTTAATTCGGCTTCCGCCTTGCGAATCATTCATCATCACCACGCCTACTCCACTGTTAAAACGCTCAAAGTACGTATCAAAAGAGACCACCGACGTAACGTAATTTGCCGCCAGTGAGGGCCACTGATTTCGATAATTGACATTTAGTCGTGGCGTAAACGCACTTCCCGCAAAAGCAGGATTGTGGTACAAAGGAGCAGCGTAGAACTGCGAAAACTGCGGGTCTTGTGCCATCGCTGTAGATAGCGTAAGCGTACATAACAGACTTCCAAATATCTTTCTTAACATAGGTAAACAACCATTATTGCAGTTTCTTGCTCTATCATCAAATAGCAAAGTTCGCTCCAAGAACGAACGATTGACTAAATATCGTATTTCGGTTCGGTTAAAACAAAAGAATCAGTTAACTTGAGAATAAATAAACAGATTAAAGCGTTAAAATTATCGGGTTGTGAGCATACAACATCTGTAAAACCTTATCCTCCGAATATTGTTATAAATACATGTATTTTGAGAACGATTGAATGAAGCTAAGTATTGAGAACTTGACCCGATTTTTTGTTTTTACAGCAATTGCCCTGAGCAGTTGTGTAGCCTCGGTGCACGCTCAATCTGACTTCTACGTTAGTTCAAAAAGCTGTATTCAGGACATGGGAGAGCAGCAACAAGGTGGCGGGAATCAGGGTGGTAACCAAGGTGGCGGCATGATGCCCACGGGCGGCTGCAATGCCCCAACTACTTTTTTTGATACAGATACTTCCGCAACCGCATGGATATGGAATTTCGGAGACGGCTCCCCTCCCGCCGCAACCCGTAAGGTAAATTACCAATACGCTGCCAGAGGAAGTTACATGGCTACGCTTACCCGCACCACGAATGGTACTACAGAAACGGTCACAAAAAATGTGTTGGTCGGCGATTACCCCACCGCTCCAAGATTCAACGGTAAAAATAACGCCGATACCACCGTTTGTAACGGAAGTTCGGTAAAGCTCAATCCGTACCGGCTTAATTTGCCTCCCAGAAATGTCAAGTTTCTTTGGTATCCTGGCGGAGAAACTACCTCTTCTA
>Ga0136554_1000719_pt1 | contig 12582 bp, 10 predicted proteins | sample AntRauTorckE5431_FD_104637 | JGI IMG/M metagenome (GOLD analysis project Ga0136554, IMG submission 104637) | Saline lake microbial communities from Rauer Islands, Antarctica - Metagenome Torckler E5 #431 | ecosystem: Environmental > Aquatic > Non-marine Saline and Alkaline > Saline | place...
CCGGCGATGCCATCACCGACCGGCCCTTGGCCGAAGTCGGGGGCAAGGGCCTGTTCACCAAAGAACTGGACCGCGCGCTTTTGGAAGACCGCTGCACCGTCGCGGTGCATTCCATGAAGGATATGGAGACGATCCTGGAAGACGGCGTCAAAATCGGCGCCGTGCTGGAGCGTGAAGATCCGCGCGATGCGTGGCTTTGCCTGAAGGCGGCCTTGCCGACGGATTTGCCCCAAGGGGCCACCGTCGGCTCCGCCAGTTTGCGGCGCCAAGCGCAGCTCTTGGCGATGCGGCCCGATCTGAAGGTCGTGCTGTTCCGGGGCAATGTGCAAACGCGCCTGCGCAAGCTGTCGGAGGGGGTGGCGGACGCCACCATGCTGGCGATGGCGGGGCTTAACCGCCTTGATATGGTCGAACAAGCCGGTGCGCGGGCGTTGGAGCCTGACTTCCTGCTGCCCGCCGTTGCGCAAGGGGCGATCGCAATTGCGTGCCGGGAAGAACAGGATGTCCGCGCTATCTTGGCGCCGCTGAACCATTGGCCAAGTTTCGCGCGGGTAACGTGCGAGCGCAGCTATCTCGAAGTGCTCGACGGCTCCTGCCGCACGCCGATTGCGGGTTTGGCGGAGATTAGCGAAGGGCGCATGTATTTTCGCGGCCTGGTCGCGCGTGAGGACGGCACCCGCATCCTAAGGGTGCAAGAATCCGGCTCCGCCGATGATCCGTATGCCTTGGGACAGGAAGCCGGTCGACGCCTTAAAGCGGAGATGGGCAGTGGTTTCTTCGACTAACCCAGGCGCAGCCTACGCGCCGCCGACCATTCTGGTCACGCGGCCAAGCGATGATGCAGCCGCGCTATCAGATATGCTGGAAGCCGCCGGCTTCGCGGTCCTGGCTGAGCCCCTGCTGAGCATTGCGGACATCCCGCCGACGCCTGAACAGATGGCGGAGGACCTGGAGGGGGTGCAGGCGCTGCTGTTCACCTCCGCCAATGGGGTGCGCGCCTTTGCCCGGCATACCAAGATGCGCGGTGTGCCCGCCTATTGCGTCGGGCCGGCCACGGCGGATGCGGCCCGTCTGGTGGGTTTTTCCCAGGTTGAAACCGCCGCCGGCGATGTCGCGGCCTTGGCAGCGTTGACCACGCACTCCCTCAGCGCCGAGGGGGGCGCGCTGTTCCACGCCGCAGGCTCCGACGTGACTGGTGATTTGGCGGGTCGGCTGCGGGCGGCCGGCTTCACCGTCACCAAACGCGCGCTTTATAAGGCCACCATGGCCGATGCCTTAAGCGCCCCGGCCCGCCGCGCCATCGCGCAGGGCACGATCGCTGCCGTGGTGCTTTTTTCGCCGCGCACGGCCGTCACCTTCCGCCGACTATTGGCCGGCGCAGAGCTAAGCGATCGGGCGGCGCTGATGACGGCTGCGTGCCTAAGTGAGGCCGTTGCGGCGGAGATTAATGACCTAACCTGGCACAATGTGCTGATTGCAAACGCACCGGAAAGTGCTGATATCGTAGCACTTTTACGCGAATCCCTGACCGTACGCGTACGCTTGGATGAGAACGTACCTGACATCGCGGGAAAAGCTGTTAAGATCGACGCTGAACAAAGTGATCAAAAAGGCGGGCCTGCCAATGCCCAGCCGATCAGAACTATCGTGCCAAATATCTTGCCAAACAGGGTCACCGAGGGGACATCGATGAGCGACGATAAAAAGGCCGGAACGCCTGAGCCGTCCGACACGCCGGATTCCGAAAATGCCGAAACGGGAAATCCCGACACGGGTACGCCGGCTGAGGGCACGCCAAACGCCGATGCGGTGATCAATGCCTTTGGCGGCATTCGCCCCATGGCGAACCAGTTGGATGTGGCGGTCAGCACCGTTCAAGGGTGGAAGACCCGCAACCATATCCCGGAAAACCGCTGGCGCGATATCATCGCCGCCGCTTCCGCTGCCGGGGTGGATCTTGGCAAGTTATCTGCCGCCGCACCGCAAGAGGGTGAGGCCGCAAGCCCTTGGGGTGAGGGGGCAGCCGCAACGGATGCCGAGGCAACCCAGGGCACCGCCTCACCAGAAGACGACGCCCCAACACCAGAAGGCGACGCCCCAACAGCAGATGCCGCAGCCAAACCAGCATCCCGCGATAAACCGGCCCGCGATAAACCGGCCCGCGCGAAACCGAAGCCTGCGCCCAAATCCAGTGGTGGCGGGTTGGCGCTGCTGATCGCGGCCGTTGCGATCCTGGCGGTGTTGAGCGAGCCCTATTGGCGCCAGCAGGTGGATCAGATTCTCGATCCCGTGCTGGGCAAATATGTTGCGAAGCCGGCACCGGCTGGCGGTATAGATCCCGCGCAGGTGGAGGCCTTAGCGCAAGATATCGCGGCGCTTAGCGGTCGCATCGAAGATGTGGCGGCGAAGGCCAGTGACGCGCTGCAAGCGGGTGGCGACGACCAAGCGCTTAGCGCGCTCAACGCGCGCATCGACGACTTGGAAAATTCTGAGGGCGATGGCGGCTTAACGCCGGCTGCCTTGGCGGAGGCACGCACCGCCCTTTCCAGCCGCATCGACGAGGTCGAGGAGGCTGTTACCAACAGCACGGGCGCCCAGGCGATGGCCACGCTGCGTGACCGCGTGGCCGCCCTTGAAAGCCTGGTGCAAAGCCAGAATGCCCGGATTGAGGAGGTGGCCAAGGCCCCCGCCCTGAAGGGCGCCCAGCAGGCTGCGACCCTGATTGCCGTCGGCTCGATCCAGGATGCGCTGGCAGCAGGCCGGGGCTTTGATGCGCCGCTTGCGCGGGTGGCGCAGCTTGACGGGCAGGATGCGGCGATCGCTGAGGCGGTTGCGGATCTGCAGCCCTATGCGGTGGGTGGCCTTGTGACCCGTGCGGCGCTGATCCGCCGGTTCAATGCCAGCTCGGCGGAAATGCATGCCGCGCTTGCCGGCGAAGGCAACTGGATTGAAGACTCCATCGGGCGCATCACCAGCTTGGTCAGTGTCCGCCAAACTGGCGAGAGCGCGGATCGCCCCGCCGTCAGCCGCGCCGAAGGCGCCCTGTCGCGCGGTGATTTGGCCGGGGCGGTGGCCGCCCTTTCAGAGATTGAAGGGGACAGTGCCGCTGCCGCCAAATGGCTGGGTGACGCCAACGCCCGCCTGCAAGCAGAAGCCGCCGTGGCCACGCTTCGCGCCGCCGTGACCGAGCGATTGACTATTCAGGCGGGGGGCTGATCCCATGACCATACGTGCGATCCTATTCCTCGTAAAACTCGGCATCCTGGGCGCCTTGGTTGCCTATTTCGTCAGCTATCCGGGCTCTGCCAGCCTGGAATTCCAGGGCTGGCGGGCGGATATGCCGATCGGTGTGTTGCTGCTGGCGGTGTTGGCTTTGGCGCTGTTGCTGGCCTTCGGAGATCGTATGCGCCGCAGCTTGGTGCGTCTGCCCTCGCGCTATCGCGATTACCGCGCGCAGGCCCGCCAGACCAAGGGCTATAAAGCCTTGACCCAAGGGCTCGTTGCCGCCGCCTCCGGCGATGCGAACGAGGCGGCGCGGCAGGCAAAGCGGGCGACCGCGATGCTGAATGACCCGGCGCTGACGCAATTGCTGTCCGCGCAGGCCGCCCAATTGAACGGCCAGGACGATGCCGCCCGGCGCTATTTTGAGGGCATGTTGCACGACCCCAACACCGCCTTCATGGGGGTGCGCGGCTTGATGATCCAGGCCCTGAAATCCGGCGATCGCACCACCGCCTTGGAGTTGGCGGAACGCGCCTATCGCCTGCGCCCCGACACCCCCTGGGTGCTGCGGGAGCTGTTGGAGCTGCAAGTCGAGCATGGCCACACGGACGCGGCCCTGGAGACGCTTGAGCGTGCGGTGCGCGAACGCGCGATCCCCGCCAGTGAAATCGGTCGCCGGCGCGCCCATCTGCTGATGGACAAGGCCCGCTCGGCCCGGCGTGAAGGCATGACGCGCACGGCCCTAAAGACCGCACAGCAGGCCGTGAAAGCCAACCCCACCTCCGGCGAGGCGATCCGCATGGCCGCCACCTTGCTGCGGGAAGAAGGCAAAACCCGCAAGGCCGAACGCTTGGTCGAAGACGCATGGCGCACGGAGCCCGATGCCTTGTTGAGCGAGATTTACCGCGATTTGGCCCCCACCGGAACCACCGCGCTGGGCCAGGTGAAGCGGGTGGAAAAGCTGCATGGCCTGCAGCCCGACCATCCCGAAAGCCATGTCGCCTTGGCGATCGCAAGTCTGGACGCACAGCTGTGGGGTGAGGCGCGCCAGCACCTGAACAACGTGCTGGATGCCAACCCCAGCCCGCGCGTCTGTCGCCTGGTGGCCCGGCTTGAGGAGGGGGAGCACGGCAATCTGGAAGCCGCCCGCAGCTGGCTCGCCCGCGCCGCCGGCGACGAACCGGATGGGGAGCCTTTGGCGGAGGAAGAGGACGGCCTAGTCATGAGCGATGATGTCTTGGCCCCCCCGGTGGAGATACGCAAGCCAGAACCGGCCTAACCCCAAGGCGTCAAAAAAAGGCCCATCGCGACGCTTGCAAATCACGCGCGTCCCCCTTATTTTCCGCCGCGTCCGACGGAAGGGCCCTCGTTCAGCCCCACCCGCCCGCGACAGCCGCCTTAGCTCAGTTGGTAGAGCATCGCATTCGTAATGCGGGGGTCAGGTGTTCGAGTCACCTAGGCGGCACCATTTTTTCCTGACGCTTGAAAGACCTCACCTAAGAAGCTCGTTATTCCGCTGGCCCACGGCGGCTTCTATGCGTGCGGGGTGCTCTTCGCGACCGATCTGGTCGGGTCTGGACCCCACTAGCCCCCTGCCGCATACTCCCTCCCCATGCAGATGGTGTGTTTCTTTACGGATTTTGGGCTGGCCGACCCCTATGTCGGGCAGATGCATGCGGCGGTGGCTGGGGTGGCGCCGGCGGTGCGGGTTATTGATTTGATGCATGCGGCGCCGGCGTTTCGGCCCAAGCCGTCGGCTTACCTGCTGGCGGCGTTGCTGCCGGGTTTGCCGCGGGATGCGGTTGTTTGTGCCGTCGTCGATCCAGGCGTTGGCACCGAACGGCGGGTGGTGATGGTGGAGGCTGATGGGCGCCGCTTGATCGGGCCGGATAACGGCCTGCTGGCGATTGCGGCGCGCCGGGCGCAGGTGGCGGTTTGGCATGAGGTGACCTGGCGGCCGGAGCGTTTGAGCGCCAGCTTCCATGGCCGCGATATTTTTGCCCCCGCCGCCGCCCGCTGGGCGATGGGCGAGGCGCCCGATCATATCCCCTTGCAGAGCCCGCCCGTGGGCGCGGACTGGCCGGACGATCTGGCCGAGATCATTTATATCGACCACTACGGCAACTGCATGACGGGGCTTCGTGCCGCACAGGCCGACCTATGTTTCGCGCGCCGGCGCACCTTTGCCGAGGCCGGGCTGGGGGAGGTTTTCTGGTATGAGAATTCCTGCGGTCTGGCCGAAATCGCCGTCAATCAAGGCAGCGCCCATCGCGAGCTTGGGCTCGAGGTGGGCGCCCCGGTCGAGCGGTAAGCGCAACCCACCGGCCAAGCGGTTATTTGCCGCCCGCGCGGCGATCCAAGAAGGCCTCGATCAGCGCTTTCGCCGCCACGGTCGCCGGGCGTTTGCGGGCCATGACATCCGCCTCAATATCCGGCAGGTCCTGACCCAACTGCGGGTCGCGCTTTAAGGCCTGCACCAGGCCGGCGGCCAATTCCTCATGCAGCCAACTGCGGGCCTGATCGGCGCGCCGTTTGTCAAAGCGCGCGGCCTCGACGGCGGCCCTTTGGAAATCCTGCATCAGATCCCATGCCTCGGAAATCCCCGCACCCGTCACCGCCGAACAGGTTTTCACCGGTGGCTTCCAGCCCCCCGTCTTGCCGCCCGACAACAGGTTCAAGGCCCCGTGATAATCTGCGGCTGAGCGTCTGGCCTCGCGCTCCAACGCGCCGTCGGCTTTGTTGACCAGGATCATGTCGGCAAGCTCCACGATGCCTTTTTTCAACCCCTGCAATTCATCGCCACCGCCGGGCAAAAGCATGAGGACGAACATATCCGTCATGTCGGCGACCGCGGTTTCGCTTTGCCCGACGCCGACGGTTTCCACCAAGATCACATCGAATCCGGCGGCCTCACACAGCAACAAAGATTCCCGCGTGCGCCGCGCCACCCCGCCCAGCGTTTCCCCCGCGGGCGAGGGGCGAATGAAGGCGTTGGGGTTGCGGGAAAGTTCTTCCATCCGCGTCTTATCGCCCAGGATCGACCCGCCCGATCGTTTGGAGGAGGGGTCGACCGCCAAGACCGCCACCTTATGCGCCTTGCCGGTCACATGGGCGCCGAAGGCCTCAATAAAGGTGGATTTCCCCACCCCCGGCACGCCGGATAACCCGATGCGAAGGGAGTTGCCGGTCTGCGGCATGATGCGTTGCAACAGCTCTTCGGCGACCGCGCGGTGATCGTCGCGGGCACTTTCGACCAAGGTGATGGCCTTGGCGAGCGCGCGACGCTCCCCCTTGGCGAGGCGGGCGGCCAAATCATCGGCAGACGGCAAGGACCTGAACTGGGACTGGGATTGGGACTGGGGCTGGGACTGGGACTGGGACTGGGATTGGGATTGGGATTGGGATTGGGGCGCTGGCACTGGGATAAACTCTCAGTTCGAGGGTTTGTCGACACCGAGCATCTGCTCGGCCATCACACGCAGTTGGGCGCGCGTTTTCGGGTCCAGATCCGATAGCGCGGATTGCTTCAGCTTATGGACGGTCAGCGCGCTGCGGATCAATTGGCGCCGTTCTGACGCGCGTTGTTCGCTCACCGACGCGCTGCTTTTTTGGGTATCGGAAGCGCCGGCTGGGGGGGCGACGACGCCGCTGGGAAGGCGGGGGTCGGCGCTCATCTCCTGCTCGGCCGCCGCGATTGCCGCGCGCACCATGGCGGCTTCGTCTTCGCGAGTGACCGCGATGCCTGGGGCCGGGGCTGCCGTTTTCATCGCCGTTTTCGGGGCTGATTTGGAGGCTGATTTAGAAGATGCGGATTTCGCATCGCCCGGCGCAGCACGCGCGGCTTCCCAGCGCTTGCGCGTGTCCTTTTCCATGAAGGCCAGTCTGAAAAGTTTCCCGAACATGGACGACAGTTTAGCCTGCTTCACGCGCGCTGCCCATCCACGAAAATAGGGAGGTCAGGGATGCCGGAATTGCCGGTCACGAATCAAATAATTTTGCCATCATGATTTCATCGACCACCCCATGGGCGGGCAACGCGATGGAGCGGCGCTTGATGCCTTCCTGGCGGTAGCCCAACCCTTCATAAAGCCGTTGTGCGCGCTCGTTCGGTGCGAAGACGGTCAACTCCAGCCGGCGCATATTGGCCGCTTGCGCCGCCGCTTCAATCTGGTGCATCAGGGCCTTGGCAAGCCCCAGGCCCCAATGGGCGCGCAAGACGCCGACGCCGACGGTCGCGGTATGGTGTGTGCGCGCCAGCCGTCCGGGAATCATCACCGCCTCACCGACGGGCGCCGACGCCTTGCCGTCGCGCGCCACCGTCCAGCAATTCAACATCGCCGCATCCGGCGCGCGGGCGAAGGTGCGGATGACGCCGGCCATCTCCGCATCATCGGCGGCACGTTCCTCCGGTCCGCGCAGGAAGAACTCTGTCTCCTCCAGAAGCTGTGTCCCGAAGGCGCGCAAAATGCCGGCATCCTTGTCCACCGCTTCCCGGATGATATAGCCGTCACACAGCGCGGATGAATTTTTCATGGGCCCCGATCCCCTTCCTCAAAGGCGGTGGATAGCACAACCGTAACAGAGGTCGGCGCGATCAGGCGAAAGCGCTCCGCCAAGCGATCCAGGGCAGCAAGATCCGCGACCGCCACCTTCAGCATAACGGATGAAGCGCCAGCAATTCGGTAATAGTCCAGCACATCATCCGATTGCCGGGCGGCGCCAAGCGCTGCCTGCGATCGATTTCCCGGGCAGTCGATGGTCAGAAAAGCCGTAACCCCGCGCCCCGCAGCGGCCCGGTCGATGCGCACATGATAGCCGCGCACCACGCCTAAGCGTTCAAGCCGACGCACCCGTTCCGCCGTCGCAGGCGTGGACAAACCGATGACACGGGCCAGCGTACGAAAGCTGGCGCGGGCGTCATCACGCAACGCAACCATCAATTTATTATCTATATCGTCTAGTAATTCTTTCATATGTAAAGTTTATAGAAATTTTACAAAATTAAACATGGAAAAATTACAAGGTCACGGTGATCTTCCTAGGGTGTGGGGGCGCTGGCGGAATAAATATAGCGCCTTGCCCCGCATCGCTTTATCCTGCACCGGTTGAACAGAGGGCGGACCCGCCGGTGGCAACGCCGCGCGGACCCTGGGGGCTGTTCATTTTCGAGAGTTGGTTTTCGCGATTTTGGGGCGCAGCGATGGGCGATGGAGAAAGTCAGACGGGCACTGAAAAGCTGCCCGAGACTTTTCAGCAGCGGGGCATCGCCGCGCCGTTCACCACCCGTATTTTGAGCTTCGCGCGTTATCGTCGCGCCCAAGGGGCGGTCGATATTCTGGTGCCGGGCCTGGGCGGTGGGTCGGAAGTTTATATCATCCCCTTCAAGGCCCTGCCCGGTGTCTTCCAGATGACGGTGTTCGATCGGGCGCTGCATGAGCAATTGGCGAAAAAACATACCGTTAATCCATTGAGCTTGCGCCAACTGGCCTTGGGCGTGGCCTTGACCGGCTTGGCCGGGCCGCGACCAATGCGCCGGGCACGGCTTTGGGGCAACCAGCAAATCATTCTGCGTAATAAGGTCTTGTTCAATCTGATCCGCTCTGCGGTGGAGCAGCTCGGCGGGGCGGAGGCGCAGGATAGCACCATGGATGAGCGCAGTTTGATGTCGCCGGAGGGTTTGAAGGCCGCGCGCAGCGCCTTGCGAGGCTTTGCCAGCCAAACCGGCATCAGTGCCGGCGATGTGATCGGCCGGCTGGAGATTTGGTCGGAGTTGATCGTGCCCGTCGGGCCGCCAGACTTGGACGACTTCAATGGCCCGTTGGTGGAGACCATCCATCAGGTGGAAGCGCTGGCCAGCGATTTGACCAAATGGCTGGTGCCGGAGCCGCCGGACACGGCCGAAATGGCTCAGCGTACCGCGGTGGCAGCCCGCAGTATGGCGAAGGAAGCGCGTGCCGTGCTGGATCGGCTTAATGGGATGGCACATGATATGGGCCAATCCTTGGAAGCCTGGGATAAGGCCCGCGTGCAAATCAACCGACGGGTCGAGCGGATTTCCTATCTGGTTGATGGCTGGCAGCAGATTCTGGATCAATGGGAACTGGCCCAGCGTGCCGACCGCCATCAGCAACGCGACGTGCTGGAAACCTTCGCGCAGCATATCCCGATTCTCCCTGTTGAGGCGGTCGGCGCTGATGAATTCTGGCTGACCTTGCGCGCCAGTCAGGCGCGCTGGTTGCGCTATTCCCATCAGCGGCTTGATAGCGACCTTGACGAGACGACGCGCGAAAAGCTCGGCAGCTTCCGTAAGGAGCAGGCATGAGCGCTGATCCCGCAGCCCAACTTCAGCAATTCGTCGATACCTTGCCGGAATCCGCGCTTAAGAAATTGGCGGCGACGATCGAGCTGGATCGGGGTGAAAACCGCTACGGCCTGCCGCACAACGCGATCATGCAGATATTGCGCCCAAGGCTTGCGGAAATTCGCGCCCCGCGCGTCTTCACGGCGCAACGGGTTCTGTGTTTGCCGTTCGAGGATATGCTGGCCTTTCAGGATGTGGGCTACAAAGAAACCGGCAAGATCATGCGAAGCTCGATCATGCCGATGTGGCGGCTCTTGACCGAGCAGTTGATCGCAAAGGAATGGCCGGCCCTTTCCGAAGAATTCGTCAAGGCGCAAAAGGCGGATGATGCGGCGCGTCGTGACGTGGCCGCCTCGGCGATTTGGGGGGCTGGGGCGGCGGCCCTGGGCGGGTGGATTGCTTCGGTGGATAAAGACCCCGATGCGATGAAGACGGAGGTTAAGAAGCTTGGTGGCACCCGCGCGTTCGAGGATGTGCGCGAGATGAGTGCAACCCTCGATATCGCGGATATTCTGGAAGCCGCGAAATCTGGATTACCCCGCAAGCCGATCCTGGCCTTGAATAAAGAACAAATCGTCATCTTGAAGCGCCACTACGACCAAGTCGTCGAGGACCATGATGAGCGCGAGCTGATTTTTTTGCTGGCGATCATGGGGCGCCTGCTCCAGCCCTTCCCGATTCTGAAATTGATCCGCGCCATCAGCGGCAAGCTGGATGATTCGCTTGCCAGTCGCACGGAGTTGTCGGTCGCCGGTAATCTGGTGATCCGCGCGCTTGAGGAAGATGCAGAACGGGTCGCCGCCATCGCCAAGGAAGAAGATGCGACCGAAGAAGAATTGATGAGCCGCACGCGTCGTTTCGCAGACGCCTTCAAAGGGATTACCGCCGATATCGGTATTCGCCGGGATGGCGAGTGGGGGCGGCGGATGTATCAATGTCGCGCGCAGGTCTCCGATGCGGTTGAACGGATGATTTTGCAGGATGCGAACCGTGTGGTTCTTCTGGTGCTGCCGAAAAGTGGCAAGCGGCCTGTCGCGGATTTCAGTGAACGCCCGGACGAGGAGCGCTTCGAGCGCTCTGAACGCCGGGCGCGTGCGATCGGCGAGGCGATGGCGATCGCGGAGGAGGTCGGCCTTCAATCCGCCTGTGCCAGCACCGTCAACAATCTGCGCAAAGACCTTGATAACTACGCAGCCCGGATCATTGCGCGCCTGCCGAAGGCCGAGGAAAATGAGCGCGAGAATGCCCGCGCCCATCTGGCGACCGCCGTCCGGTTGATCGAGCTGATCAGCAATTCAGACGAAGCTGATTTATTGCGCCGGCGTGGCAATGCCGGACTTGATAGGAAAACGGTTAGCTAGGTCACGCCCTAGTTCTGCCTGGCGGCCCAGCCTCACCCCCCCCACATACAGATGGCCACCCGCCCCAGTAGTATTAGTGGCACATTAATATTTATGCACTAAAGTGCTATAGTGTGTGATCTGACTATCGGGACTCATCGTGATGCTTTGGCGCGTGCTTTTCATTTTCTTCATTGCCCTCGGGCTTATTCCGTCTGCGTCCAGTTCGGCGCAGGAACGGCTCATTGCGGCCTATTACCCCCCCATGATGATCACGGCTGAGGGGGAGCGTAACGGCTTTTCCGTCGATATTGTGCAAGAGGCCGCGCGGCGCCTAGGGCGCACCACGACGCTTGAGTTTTTGCCCTTTAAACGGGCCATGAAAACGGTTCAGTTCAGCGACGATGCGATTCAAGTCTCGCTAATTCGCAATCCAACCCGTGAACCGCTTTTCCGGTGGATCGCGGCGACGCACCAGGAAGAAATGGTCTTCCTAACCCTCGGGTCCCCGATCGATAGCTTGGAAGCCGCGCGCAGCCTTTCACATATTGGGGTGGAGCGTGGCTCGGCGCTGGATGTTCTCCTGACCAATAATGATTTCGACAATTTGGAACGGGTCGATCGCCCGGAGGTCAATGCCAGGAAGCTCCAGTCCGGTCGGATACAGGCCTGGGCCTTGGCCAAGAATACAGCCCTTGCGACCTGGGCCGAGTTTGATTTTAAGCAGCCGCTGACCGCCGGCGCACCGTTGCGTCAGGCCGACATCTACATTGTCGCCAGCCTGAATTTCCGACAAGACATCGCCGCACGCTATGCCCGCATGGTTGAGGAGATGCGGGCTGACGGCACGATTGACGCCCTCATTGCCTCCTACACCAGTGAGGCACCATAGATGTTTTTTCCGCTGGCCTCTGACAGGCCACGACCTCTCAAAACAGCGGGACGGCGGCACAAAATCGCGCGGCGTCAGGTACGGGTTACCCTGACAGTCGCGGTTTTGGTCGGGGTGTTATTTTCCACCATACAAATCTATCTCGACCTGCAGTCGGTTGAGCGTGATTTGAAGCGCAGCGGCGCGTTTCTGGCGAACGCGGTCCGGGATGCGGCCTCGGAAGCGGCCTATCGGTTGGATGAAACACTGGCCGAGCGTCTTGTCGTGAGCCTAGTGCGGGATGACCAAGTGCGCACGGCGCGGATCGTGGACGACTTCGGCGATATCGTGGCCCGCGCAACATCGGGCGAGGCCAAGCCGGTTTCGGGCCCGGCCAGACTTCTCCTCTCGAGCGAGCGGGTTGAGACCCGAACCGTTCTAACCCATCCGGGCAAGGCGGAGGGCGGGGTCGGCGCGCTGATCATCGAAATCAATCCGCAGAAGGCGGCCAGCGGCTTTTCGATGCGCGCCTATGCGATCATCTTAAGTGGGGTTGGGAAGAGTGTTCTGCTCTCTCTCATCCTGCTCTTCATCTTTCATCGCACCGTGACCTTGCGCATTCTTCGGGCAGCCCAGCGCGTCGATCGTGCGGGGCGCAGCGATGAGGCGGCGGCGCCTGTCGCCGCGCCGGATGAATTGGATTGGCTGGAAGACGTGGCCAAGCGTTCAACCCCCATTTCCCAAGTGAACTCGATTTTTGATGCCCTGAGATGGAGATTCTGCTATAA
>Ga0136554_1000724_pt1 | contig 12555 bp, 5 predicted proteins | sample AntRauTorckE5431_FD_104637 | JGI IMG/M metagenome (GOLD analysis project Ga0136554, IMG submission 104637) | Saline lake microbial communities from Rauer Islands, Antarctica - Metagenome Torckler E5 #431 | ecosystem: Environmental > Aquatic > Non-marine Saline and Alkaline > Saline | place...
CAGGTTTGAAATCTAAAAAGGCGTTCGTTGCAGCAGCTGCAGTAATAAGACCGGCACCAACGAATCCCAATTGACTTAACTCTTCTCCCAGCAAGAGGTTTGCAAAAAACGCCCCATAAACTGGATCTAATGCATAGATTATAGAAGCTCTTTCAGCAGGTATTTCTTTTTGAGCTTTGGTTTGGATGTAGTTGGCAATAGCAGTAGTAACTCCGCCTAGGTAGATCAGTTCGACAGGGTGTGAAGAGACGGTACCAATAACGTCACTTATTGTAGATTGGAATGCTAATGATAGAACACCAAACGAATCATTGGCATTTAAATCTGATTCTTTCTCAAGGATATTTCGAACGCTGTTTCCTAAGCACCAAATTGATGCAGTAGCTGTCACCATCCATAAACTGGTGGCGTTGAGAGCAGCGCTATCTTTGACTGCATTCGTAGCAGATTCTAATCGCAGGATAAACATTGCAGATGCTGCTGCAGCGGCTACACTCCATAAATCACCAGTATTTAAAGCCAATGAAGTTCCATCGTACGCAAGCAGCGCAGTTCCGGCAAACGCAGTGAAAGCAGATGCCCAGGTAGAAATTGAAATATTTCTTCCAAACAAAATTCTTGCAAAAAATGGTACAAACTTGACATTCAAGTACAGAAGAAAGCCAGAACGTTGAGCAGTCGTATATCCAAGTCCAATGGCTTGGAATGCATATCCCAGAAACATCCACAGTCCCATCTCTATTCCCCATTTCCAAGCGAGGGCATTCTGTTCATCGTCTTCTTCCAATGATATTTCCCCATCTACTGTTTGCTTCAAAAATGAACTAATTCCTGGAGTGAAAGGGCTGACGATTGCAGTTGCCAATGCAAATCTAGCAAAACTGAATGAAGCAGCATCACAATCGTCAACAACCATCTTTACCACTGAATGCTGAGTGCCCCAAATAATAGCGACAAGGTTTAGGAGCAAAACAGCTTGAGTTGCTGAGGAAGAGCTCTTTTCTTGTTCGTCTTCTTCACTTAGCGCTAATAGATTATTCTTACCACCTAAATCTGAAAAGTGTGTTTCATTTTGTTTAAGACCAATGTCATCCTTTGAGGTCTGAAACAACTGAAATTTGATAGAATGCTTACGAGATATATCTTCAATTGGATGGAAAGAATTTAGAATTGGTGAATTGTGTCGCAAAGATCCATTACTTCGACTATGATGACTGTCTCGTGTTATAAATGTAAAAGCTGCAAACGATTTACTAAAAGCTTTCATTGCTTATACGTCTTTTCTTATGAAGGTTGCATTCACTTTATCTAAGGACGTGATATGCGATATGCGATTGGTGGCCTTTCGTCTTTCATCTTTCAATGTTGGATGCCGAACGTTGTGGTGGTGACTATGGTACGATATCATACTTGCAAGTAGGCAAGGTCAAAGTTTGATGTGTGATAGGTTATTGTTTCCCCAAGAAATCACCCAACAGAAAAAATTTTAAAAACGCAGGACTATTTTATATTTTATGCTTTGATCGAGTAGAAAATTGTTAATACACTTCTACAAAAAGATGTTTCCTGCAGTTTAATTCGCTTCTGATTAATTTGATAGTACAGGTCCTTTCAAATGAATTTATAACGCTGGCAAGTCTGTTCTACACACAGGACATTCCATTTTGACGTCCATCCACTGAGTGAGGCACTCCCTATGGAATATATGATTACATGGAGCCAGCATGTATCCCATTCTATCTCCAATATCAATATCGTTGTAGCAAATGACACAATCAAGAGTTGGTCTTTCGCAACTTTCAGTATGGTTGATAGTCGTTATTCCGTTGTTTGAACGTTTTTCCTTCCTCTTTCTTGGCCCCGTTGTGTCGTTCTCGAGTAGAGAAGCAGATTCCTCCTCTTTGGGGGATTTGCTGGTTACCACTATTGGCTTTGGCTTCATACTATCTGGGATTGGTCTACTATAGTCAAATTTCGGTGGAAGAAATCTGTTGAAAAGATGACTGATATATTAGAATAATTCGCGACGCAAAATACTCTTTGGACAAGATATCTCCAAATGAATCTTACCTTGCAGGTATCATGAAGCGAGCACCATATTTTGTCTGTCCAATCAGGATTGCGGCCTGCAATAAAAGCCAAATTACCAACACCTGGCATGAGAAGTAGTCAACTGGAAAACCGGGCTCAACCTCACTGAAAAAATTGTTTGGGACTCCGAGAGTGTATAATGGTGCGAAAAGTCGAGTCACGGTCATTCCATATATAAAATTCGTTAGCAAGGGTTTCTTGGTCTCTGTAACAATATTCTGAATGATTTGAGGTATCCAGAAGCCATACATGATCAACAAACACAGCGTTCGATGGGTTTGTCTCAATTGCCAAAAAGAAAATATTGCGACCATTAAAGCACAATAAAAACGAAAGTGCAGACCTGTTACTCTCCTCCTCAGCTCAGTTGTGGAAACGTTTACACCGGCGGCATTCAGACGAGCCTGCATGATAGTTATCATGTACCTCATTTCAATGACGCAAAATATTAATAACTTCAAAAATCCAACCATTGCTGTAACATTTTAAATGATGTGAGTTCGTATGTATCGCGCCTGGGTTACTACGTTGGGGGGACATTTGAACTTACCAAAAGCAGTGGAGATGGGTTGAAGTAACATACACAATAAAATGTGTTCAATACATAGAATTGCATCCAGAACAGTTTGCCACCCGACACTAATCAAAGATACTCTCACTGCCACCGATTGAGGTTGCGAATGGAGGAGCTGTTTTAGCAGGAGTATTGTCTGAGCAAAGCAACACACCATCATGAAAAAGCAGTAGTTAACTGCTTTTGCAGTGGTTTGTTCCCAATCTATGCGAACCGCAGTCACATTGACATTCGATACAAAATCGCACTGAGGCGAGCGGATAGTCCCCAGCATATGCATAACAACAGCTTCATTCCGTTGGTTGGCAGATGGTTCCGCTTTAACGATAGATGTGTCCTTTTTCGCCCTTTTATCTGTGATACCAATCTCCGTCTGGTTTACGTTGGCTGGGTCTACTTTGAACAAGCCAATCGTAAGTTTCTTGAGCATTTGTCGCCATTCTGAAATAGTCCATTTTGTTTCAGTGATGTTGAAATTAAGTTCAAATGCGCACTCCCGTCCATTCTGTAATGTCAAGGGTGGACTTGCTCGCAATATATTTGCTGGTATAGCTGATAGCTTATCATTTTCGTCATCTGGAAGGAATGGATTTGCTCCTACGTAAGTGGTTTGGTTTGTTTGAAGATGTTTTGACTCATTATTGGTGCCATAATCGAAATGTTCAATCCAATTTTCTCCCCCAACATTTTTGTTGAACAAATGATGATTGGCTTTCAGAGCTTCATCTCGTATAGTTTCAATAGAAGCCTGATTTTCAACAGCATCTTGCAGACCTTGTTCAAGCAATTTCCTGTGATTGGCAATATTGCCATTCTTGACAACAAATGCACTTCGAAGTGAATTGTCATTTGCAACAAGTGATACCTTTCCAAGCGAATGCACCACGATACCTCTGACCCTTAACGAAAGATGTTTCATATTTGAGGTGAAACTTCGATCATTGACATCGTATAGATTGACAATCCCGTCCACCAGAGATACCGCTGTCATTCCGGCGATAGTCCGCGTGTAAAGTCGTATTAAAATGGATCCTTCTTCTTTGGAAAAGTCTAGCGGTTGGTCCACTTCTGTAGAATCCAATAATTTTTGCTCGAGTACTGGTGTCTCATTTCCCATTTCCTTCAAAGGTTTGTGGAAGATTTCGTCTAACCGATTATTCGGAGGCAAGACGTGTAGGCCGATGTGATATGGGGGTAAAAGATCTATAATTTGCTCGTCAGACAATATCTGCATTTTGGTAGAGTTGGCAGTTTGATCTCGACTGATTGGTGATGGAATAATGGTTGGAATAGGCTGCTCTGAAATAACTCTTGTCCACTCGCCTCTATAAGAACCTGTCGCATTCCTGGGGTAGTGATAGACTAATCTCTCCTCCTCCTGAAAATCATCGAAAGCATCCTTTGCAGCCTGGACATCATGCTCTTCGTCTCCCTTTGTATTATTGGATCCACCATCGTCCTCTCCTGCGTCGTCTTCATTCAAAGCATTTTCCCTCGCCCATTTCGCTGCAGTTGACTCTTCATCAATACCGTGGTTTAATTCGATAAGCCTGTGCAACCGATCATCTTGCAGCCCGGCTTCCCAGAGCATAAGATCTAAACTCCTTCTCTTCTTCCATAAATGTTCATCCATTACGAACCCCTTCGTTTCTTTCTTGTTTCCCCCCCGAAGAGATTTTTTCTTGTTATGTGGCTCTTCGCCGTCCATGAGTATAAGCATCATGAGGAACATCATGAGCGTTCGTATGGATCGTTGGCGTCTTTGGTGTTCGGCCCACGTTTCACCGGTGGTATTGCCATCTTCTTCAACAGGCAGTGGTGCAATCATTTTTATTCACAATGAGCGTTGAATATGCTAGGATTTGTGAGCAAGCTCCTCTTTGGAGTGGAGAGAATGGAAGGAACGAAGGGCGAGAAGAGTTTTTCTTTTTAAGCTCCAACTAGCTTCAGTATGGTACCTAGAGTCTATCAATTAGTTTCAGGCGGATGATTCCCTCAATAATGAAGGGACGAATTTGTTTCCTTTTGCAGTCAGCAGTTATCTGATTTTTGAGTGTTGCGAGGAATCACGAAACACCTCCTTTACTTATGATTGCGTACTATTCCACTCTCTAGGTATGGTACTATTTCTCAAGCAAGATTCAGATAGCAAGATACAAGTTTGTTAGTGATTAGTGATGATCCGTCCGAGTGAACCTTCTTTGAAGAACGAAAGCAAGCAGGAGTAGAGAGTAGAACTGAAAGAGTGACAGTAACAATAATATCAACGGAGACACTCTAATTTTAATACAAATAATTCAAACCCGGGATCGGCGTTTTGCTGCGTTTTGGTGAAAAGATAGCTCGGCAACGAAACTGCTTGTTTCAAGTATCAAGTATCAAGACATTGTTCATCCTTTTGGTTCATTCGATTGGTTCATCACACATTTCCATACAAAACTATCTAATTTATTGTTGATTTTCCCTCATATCCATTGCTTCTTCCATCATCATTAAAAGGAAAGTGAAGACATCTTCCGTTTTCCATTCCCTTCAGAATCACAAAAGGTTTTGAGGTCCTACGACGGGATTGATTCGAGGTCCGACATAATACGACGGGATTAATTATTTATCAGCGTAGGAATTGAAATAGAGACGAATCATCCGTTGGAATTGAAACCAAACATTCATAGTGCGTAGCAATTCCTATTGGTTGCTGTAGACTGCTTTCGATCACTTCCAAATCCAACGCACACAATTCATACAGAGATCGATTATTTCGAATCATCATCTACGAGTACATCGAGTTGTTGAAAATAATTTGAATCAAAAGAAGAAAGTGATAAAAATACTAGTAACTAGTACAACATCAAGGATATCAAGGAACATAGGTAAGATGCAAGAAGTTCGCTTCGAGATTACTCTTTGTTGGAAAGGACCTGGAGCTGCTGCAGGATCTCGCGTGCTCTCGAAAACAGCAATTCTTCTGGAGAAGAAGAATAGCAAGGTAGATGGTGAATCGGAACATAAATTTGTGAAGGTTATTCATGGCAGAAACGATAAAGACCGCGTGAAATCAATTCACAACTGGAAACAAGTAAAAGGTGCAGTTGCTTTTTCTAAGAAGGACTATCAAATGGATGTGGATGTGGTTGTCGAGGAGCTTGAAAAACATGGAAGTGTTGCAGCATTTATGCTTTTAACACCAACTGTGACCACGTCAATTCCGGTTTTCGTTTTGAGCCAGGAGGAGTTCAAACTGGTGCTGGAGTTTGAGCCCAAGTTTCTCAAGATTCGTGTCAAGAGGGTGCCAAGCCATCCATTAGAATTGAGTGATGGCGAGAGTGAGAGGCTGAGGGTGGAGGTTGAGGGGCGGAGTTCAGGGCCTAATGAGAAGGCAGTGGCATTGGAAAATTCATTTGAATTTAGTGACTGTGCGAGTGTTGGGGGAGAGAGCAAGGGTGAGAGTACAGCATCTGGTGGAAAGGCAGTAACAATGGAGGAGATGCCTATTATTAATGTAAGTGTATTGCTTCTTTCGTGAATTTCACTTTTTGACAATGTTACATCACCTTTCACCGACTCTGCACCATACGAAATAGGTTGCTTATACCTTGAATATTGAAGACAAAAATTCTGGAGACGGACAAACTTTGCAATTGACAAAGTTTGCGACATTGTTTATTGATCAAGACCCATCAGAATTTGAGATTCAGTCTTTACTCGTAAGACAAGGAGTTCTACGCGAAGGCAAAATCATTAACCAAGGAGTAATAGATTTGAAGTCTGATTCGCCAGTTCTTTACTTTTTTTCTGATGCTCATCAAGATCAAGGGATGTTCAAGACTATTGCCTCGGAATCAGCGAAATATAAAGTTCCAGCACTCATTGTTACTCAAGCCCCAGGTATGGCTCACACTATCCCTGTATTTGTCTTTGATGAGGATGAAATGCGCGATTTGATCAACTTTGGTGCCGCCTTGATTTCTATCACTGTCCTAGGAAATGCCAATGAGGATAGGCGTGGTATTAGCGAGTCTGCTCGTGCAAGTCCATCTATCAATGATTCCTACGCAGCAGTTGCTCGTAATGATTCTTTGGGTCCACAGGCAGAAACAAACTATGAATCTGAGGGTGAAAAGGAGTCGGAAGGGTTTTTTATGTTCGTTAGAAGAGGAATTTCAAAGATTATTTTCTCCCCCAAAGTCAGGCCGGCCCTCAAAAAAATCTTCGAGGATTGGTCAGAAGATGGATTAGAATCCTATAATGCTGCGTTGGTTCAATTAAAGATGGCGATAGCAGACGATGATCGTTACGCGGAGATCGGCGAGATCCGGAAACAGTTGTTGGAATACATGAGTGGCTGTGATAGCAATGGAATTATGATCATTGCCTTTTCTTGCCAATATCTGATTGATATTCCCTTTAACAAAGACCATGCAGAGGGCGTTCGCCGTGCCATTGTCAAGTGTATTTCCAGACTCGAAATGGTTTCTACTTTGAAGCTCAGCGATGCTGCGAAGAGCCACTATTTCAATGGTTTTAATCCTTGCAAATCATTGATGCGCTTCATTTCTACAAGACTTCAGAAGTTGGGATCGACAAGAAAGAAAGGTGAATCCTTACAACATCAGATTCCAAGACTCGTGTGGATTCATAATCATCATTGCGGAGAAATTTTTGATTGGTCGAGACTCTTAGATCTAGTCAGGTGCAGGCCACAATTGTTGCGATCTGGCCTCTTTTGTGAAGACCTTGAAGCACAATTGGGGCAGGTAGAATTGCGTTCTCTCGTATTCTTCTCACAGACATCCCTACGTGGTATTTGTGATGTAATTACTGAATATGTTGAACGCGGAGTTCAAGGAAGGGAAATGATTCAACTCACTCCCATAGTTGATGTTAAACAGTGGATTGAAGAGATCGTGCTATCGAAATTTATCGACGAAGCGCTATGTCAAGAGTTCGTTGAATGTATGCAGTTCATTCAATTCACTCGGGAAAATGAGATCCTGAAGAAGAAGATGGCAACCTCAATCGTCTCCTCGTTCTGTCATCAAAACCCGAAAAAGTTGCCCATTCTTTGGCAATTTGTCGATGTTGAGCACTGCGATCGCGCTTATTTCAAAGAATCGATTACTGAAAACCTTGAAACTAGCTTGTGTGCCACAATCCAATGGAAATCGATCAAGCCAGATGATGTCAAATACCTCTTTGATTCGTGTGTCTCTTCATTTCTTGGATCAAAAAAGCTGTATAAACCAATGGATCAATACACTTCTAGATTGATGAAACAGAAGTGGTGCAAGTTTGAAGACAAGATTAACTTCCTCGGTGCGGCATACTCTAATTTCGCAAATGTAGCCGATGTAGGCTTCGAAGACATATCAAAATTTGTCCTATATTCATTGCATAATGAATTGACTTCTGCAAGATTTTGTCACCTTATCTTCAAGCTTGCTGCGTGCAATGCTGACCTATTTTCTGAGCAAGTCAATGATGAATGCGTTGCTGAATCTGTTGCGGAGCTAGTTATCCGAAAGGCCCAATTTTCGAGTTCCGATGATATAAGAGGCATTAGCTTTATGGACTTACAAGCTGGCCGTCTCATGAAATGTCTTATATCTCAATTATCACAATCCCTTTGTGATAAATGTGGAAAAGATATCGAAACATCAGCTTGTCTCTACGATGATCTATTTTGCGATGCGAAACCAAGTTTGAATTCTTTGTTAAATGAAGTTTTTACCTCGACGTTACAGCAATGGGATCCAAAGAAAGTTATTGATATTCTTTGCTTCAGTAGCACCACCCTTAGCGCTGTAAGTGATTTCTTCTGTCGTAACGCAGGCGACGCAAACGTGCACAGCAGTGGAACCACGATACGGGAAATTTTTGAACACTTTAATAAAGGTGTGAGAACAAATGGCATTATACTTCGAGATATTAATGCGTCTCTTGAATATTACGATCCAAAAAAGTGGAATGCTATTAAGAATATAACAGGATTCGAAGTGGCTACGAAAATTGAATTATGTCAGGCTCTCCGTGAAATGGATGAAGCCTGCGACGAGATCAATAAAGCCCTTTCCATACCTTGCACTTCAGGTGCATTGTCTCTATTGGATATATTCAAGCGTTATGAGTGTAACGTAAACTCTGCCATCGGCATTGCAGGGGTTTTGAATGAGTGCAATGAATTAGATTCTTCAAATTTGAAACACACCTTGTCATCTATTAAATATCTCGCACGAACGTTATCAGAGTTCCTAGCAAGATTCCACCAACAAATTCGAACCTTGTCTTATTTTGTCGACGTCAAGGTGGACTGCGATTTGTTTTACGAGAGCATCGATTTTGGGTCGTGGACATGTATTGACATTGATGAAGTCCTTGGTGTTGTTAAGAATGCTGAAATTTTCCTCGCTGATCTCGGAAAGAGCCTGAAGAGAGATCCCTTGCGTGCTATCAAGAATGCTGTCGATCTTTTCACTAACGCCCCAACCGCTCCCAGAGACTCGCATATCATTGGCATGCTTCGGAAGAGCTTTTCTCTTGTAGCTGGCTGTCCAACCATTGCGGTTGATATAGCAGAACAGCATACATTTAATTTCGTTTCTTCCTTAGTTGCTATCATGGAGAAGTTGCATATTTTCGTGAGTTGCTCTAGACAGTTTCAATTTCAGTTTGTCACTTCTGATGATAGCTTTGAAAATCTTGATAAGATTTCGAATGAAATAAAATCCAATGACACCTCTCATATCGATATTGATACTGCCAGAGCCTATGCAAGGACTATAGTTGATATTTTCAGTATTTCTTGTGAAAAGTTTGACGATGTAGAACTTGGAAGAGCAGTGGATGGATGTGTCTCTCTTTTTGCTATCTTTGAAAATATTCGCAATAGCCCCGATGTCTTCATATTCGTTCGAGAACAAGGATGGAGTGGTGAGGAAGGTCGGCAACAGTTCTATGCCGAGTTTGGCAATGTGACCAACAAGCTCTTGTTCGCCAACTCGGATAGTTTCGAATCCAACGTGCTCGACTCGCTTGAACCAGCCGTGCGAGCCCTATCTATCCTAGCGTCCCTTCAAGACGAGAGCAGCCTTCAGACCTTCATGTCAACAATTAAGGGTTCTATCGATGCTGGAGCCAATTCCAGAGAATTATTAAAGTCCAACCTGGAGACTATTCAACAAAATATTCGTAGCGTGAGAGAATGGTTTAACGACGAAATTGATGACGCCACAGCAATATTTAGCACTTTCAAAAATGTTTGGGACACTGGTGCATTCCTTTGTGAGAAGAATATCCTTTGCCTGTCTTACGAATCTGGTGACGGGAAAGTCAATGTATCAGGTTCGGATCTTGAAGACCTCGTACAGCAACTAGGATTTGTCCAACACGAAGATGTACAGGTTGGAAGTGACATCACGACCTTCCTTGACAATCTACAACTTTTGAAGAAAGTAGTAGAGATTATCTGCAATTCTGAGCGTGTTGGATATTCGAAAGGTGATATAGCTAAGTTCATTCACCGAATCAACGAGCCGTTGAGCTCAGCGACAATATTACTTACAAAAGCCAATCAAATGCTCAAGGAGTGCAATACTTGGTTCGAGGCACTAGAAAAAAAGTACCCTTTGATGACTCTATTCTCGGTCAGCGACCTCAGAGTTTTGCATGGAGCTATAGTCACTTTCTTGACAGAGCCTTGTGATGATGATTTGAATGTGATCGTGCCTACTTTAGCTACCATAGTTCCACCTACAATGCTGGTAACTCTACGAGGTGATATCATTGCGTTTTGTACAGAATGTCTTGTTGCCATGGAGACTGATTTTCTCGAAGAGAAGTTGACGTGGTTGGAAGTGGTGTCTAAGTTCATTGAAGCATGGCACAATAAGCTCGGTAAACCAAGGTACTCAAAGAATTCAAATCGAACTCGCTCAGGGATTTTTCTTCATTCATTTGATTGTGAGAGTAGAAGCAAAGACCTCATGATAGTTGGTGCAATGAAATTTGTTTACAAGGTAAGAATCACGAGACTTCAGATCTTACCTCAATATTTTCATTCTCTTGTCTAACTGATTTCTGTGTCAATAAAGAATCGTCTTCCCGAACCTTTTGAAGTATACGATGCTTCATGTAATAACTCTTTGACAGAGTTGCAACTTTTCCTAAGACGGGTAGTCACTTTCCCCCAGTCGACTTTCATGCTGCTGAATATACAGGATCTCCCTGGAAATCAGCAAGAAACCCTAGTGAATTATGTCTGTAGCTTGGCAACCTCGGAAATCATGTTCAACCTTCATTGTGTGCAAATATCAGAAACAATGCTTCATTCTTCACCTTCTGTGGAGCATATTATTTGGAATGAAGTGGCTTTCAAAGGCTTGAATATAGATCGGTGGAAATCCTGCATTAACGAGCAATCGAATTTTAACAGTATCACTGTTGTAACTTCCTCGGTTCATAGCGCAGGAAAGACCAGATTTGTCCATAAAGAAATGGATAGACTTCAAAGCGATGATGGTAATCTAGTGCGTGGGTCTATTTGTATCCACGAAGGCACATCTCTCGATTCCCTCATTCAATCCTTGAACAATTTCAGGACCATCGCAGATAGCCATGTCGCTATTCACTTCTCATTCATGCTGCCCCTAGAGAGTTATGGTTCAAGACTATTAACGGAACTGAACTACTTCTTTAATCATTTTTTGCTTACCAGATGCGTCAAGAGTCATCGTACTGGAGATAGCTTCGCAATGGGATGGACCAAATGGAACATATTTATTGAATTGCCTGGGTGCACGTCAGAAAATACCCCAGAGATTTATGTCGATAAATTGTTGAGTCAGTATCTCCCTATAATATCGGTTTGTGCTAGCATTGTATTGCCGCCAAACAGTTTTGATATTGATTCAAAAGCTCGTCGAGTGTCCACATATCTGAGAGCCTACAAAGACGGCACTATAAATAGGAAGTTTGAAATAGCTGCTCCAAAACAACTCATGTTTGTTATTGATGACTCGGGGAGCATGGGGGCTTCTTTTGATGATGGGAGGACAGCTTTTGCTGTTGCTATTTCGAATGCATTGGAAATATTTGACTCCCACGTTCACATTGGGGATTTCTTTGGCACCATTATCTTTAGCAATATCGTTCGTGTCGAAATCCCAATGGATCAAGTACGGGATGAAGATCACAAGCAATTTCTCCGGAATTCTCTAGCTAATAGCAGATTTTCGAGTGGCGGAACATCCATGTACATCGCTCTCAATTCAGCAATTGCAATTTTACAAGAGGGGAGGAACAGGGGTGACACTTGGATTATTTGCTTGACGGATGGAGTCTCTGATAGTAGCCAATATGACGATCTTCGTAGAGCACTTATCCAATCAGCAACAAACCTACATGTTATGATGGTGGGAGTGAATTTGTATCTACAGTATCAGGATCAAATGAAATCATTGTGTGAAAAATTTGAAGTACATGATACAGAAGGAATCTTCATTCCATCTCAAGCAAATGTCGAGTCCTTGCGTCAAGCCTTTGGGGCGATAGCAGCCCGCATCCCTGTCTCTCAAACGTTTGAACTCGATGGTGTTCTCTCGGATGAAGAGTGCACGACATATATCAATGACTATCTTCCAGCCTTTGTTTCTGATCACGATATGCTACGAAAAAGGTTTTGGATTGAGTTCCTTTTCAGGCGTGTTACAGTCTTTGACGAAAATGAAGCTTTCAACTACAACGAATCCAATGATAACCTTGGAAGCAGTTTGATTGAAGTGATGCTTCAGGAAGCAGAGCGTTTAATTTCCACCGAGCACAATAAGAGGTGGAAAGAGTCTAATCATGAGCAGCTCATATACGATTTTACCCGCGTTGGTTCTCCTGAATTCAGA
>Ga0136554_1000725_pt1 | contig 12545 bp, 7 predicted proteins | sample AntRauTorckE5431_FD_104637 | JGI IMG/M metagenome (GOLD analysis project Ga0136554, IMG submission 104637) | Saline lake microbial communities from Rauer Islands, Antarctica - Metagenome Torckler E5 #431 | ecosystem: Environmental > Aquatic > Non-marine Saline and Alkaline > Saline | place...
ACCTCACTAAGTTTGAGATCCCGGTTGCACTCGAAGCGTTTATAGCTTCGAAGGAGGTGCTGGTCCGCCGCCCAGCACCTCCCGGCATTCGCCCATTTTTGGAAATAAACGGTCAGTACAGGAATCTTATGGGCCCTAGGGGCCTACTGTCTCATAAATCTTATTTACGGCTTTACGGCTTGTGTTATATCTCCTAAATTTGGAATATAACCACTCATGCGAGGCGCCAAAACCTTAAAGGGATATCGATAGCAGCACCTTCCATCTGGATTTATGACCAATTTCCTTATAATAGTGCCATGCGGGCTGCGGGTTCGTCAAAGTTTGTTTTTAATTAGACCGCACAGGGTAGTAAGTACAGTAAGCAGTATCCACACGTGCCAACATCCACGATAAAAGTCTAGATGGAGGAGCTTACGAGCTTTCAGCATTTCAACCTAGTACAAATATTCATATAGAATCACATCAGGCCTAGCCAGGGAATCAGATCGCGAAGCGCCCGCCCCGGCGAGTAATCCTCTACCTCTATTCCAGGCCCACAGTGAGTTTGTTGATAATGTCGACATCATTAGGAAATTCTGCAAGCAGAGCTTTTCGGCTGCCAAGCTCAAAATCCTAGTGCACACAAGGTGGAAGATACGGTCTTAATTATACATATGAATGAGAAAAGTACAGGGCCAGAGAGCAGGATGAAGACGTGAAAAGAAAAGCAGCGCGTGTCAATCGTGTGCTCAGCACACACATGATGAAAGCCCTCGAGATATGCTTTCAATAAAATAAAATAAAAACGCACCTCGAAAGCAAAGCCAGGAGCAACTGTGCAGCCAACGAGCGAGTACGGAGTGCCCTCGTTGGGGAAAGACCCAAACCAAGTGCCTGCCTTCACCACGTACTGCACTTTTTGAGGCGTCCCTAAATTGTTATCAAATGGGAATGCAAAGGTTCCGGATAAATATATTAGAAGGTTAACATGGAAGAACGGTGCCTAGTTTGTCAATTCCATTATCGCAAGTATACCTAGCCCCTTAGCAAAGCCTACTCGGTCTATTACATCTAACCTTTATCGCCTAGCACGTCGGGGCCAAGCACGGTGAGTTTCGCACCCTTTGCCGTGAGCTCAACTACAGTCATCGGACCGCCGGCGTAAAAGTGCCATACCTCATCGGACTGAATCCGATGCAGCCGAGACACCTACAGAGTTCAAGTTTTCGGGGTTGATTATCACGAATCGGTTGAACACGTCACAGTAGCTGATGATGTTTAGTGGATACCGCATCTGGCGTAATGAGGAAGTAGATCGCCGTGCTAGCAGAGCGCTCGCCCTTAGTGCCCGCTACAGTACTTTCTGCTCGGTATGTCTCAGCAAAGAAACCACCTTCAGGATGTGGCTGAAGCTGCAACGAGTCTTTCAGGCGTTCAATTTCAGTTTGTGATGTGTTTGAAGCCATTGCTATTGCTACAGACCGACTACTAGACAGACGACACACCTCGTTCGCTTGCGAGCTCTGTACTACAGATGTACGTACTACAGTGGGGTATGCACTAAAACTAATAGTAGGGCATTCTATTCAAATTACAGCCGCGCGACGATTCATAGAACACTGCCACTAGGTAAATAATCTACGCATAACAAAGAATAAGATGGCAATCTCGTTTTTTTTTTACTAAGGCAATCTGTATACACTCTACTACTGTAACTAAGTTATTTACCTACATGCGACACTACGGGTGATTGCGCCAAATTTCTGATAATCGTGTTATATTTTCTGTAATTATTTGTGAACAGTAGGCGGATCATTAGGCACCGCGTGGGCGTATCAATTTTAAAGTTACATGCGAGCTCTGAGTTGCTATCAATATCTCAAGCACGGAAGGCAGTTTGTCGTGCGCCAATTGAACTAAGGGCTGAATTCACTCGTGGAAGTGCCTTCATAAATTCCTCGAGAGATGGAATCAGAATTTTCGGCATCAAAAGTATTCACGATATCATCAAGCATGTCATGGTTTCTATCCAAAGAAACCAGTCAGCTACAGTTATTATCACTGAAAAGAGGAGGTTTTGCTGAATTGTGTCTTTTTCCAGTATAGGCTTTATTGCTTTGTGTTTCTACCTACCAGTTTTAGCCCTCTTATTTTGACCCTAAATGTGTGATGTGCCCTGGAATGCGAAATGAGCTTGAAATATCCTTCGTTGATGACATCCCACCCAAAAGAGCTGAATCAAGGAAAATGCCTAATTGTGAAGTAATTCACGTAGCGATTTTTATTGCCCTTAGTTTGTTAAGTCCCTTTCTCGGTTTCTTGGGCTTAATTGTATGGTAGTGTAGGTTATAACATACAACAGCACAGGGCCTGGAGTGGGTTGTGCTGTTGAGGGGGTCTCGACATTAGCGCTAGCATAGCGCTCGTAATGCGCGAATAGTCGAAAATTAATTCATATATCTTTCTATCTGAGCTCAAAACTCTTAAGACGCAAATGCCAAATGCAAGACGGCTATATGCGCATTCCCACTTCTGCCCGCAGCATTGGCTTCTGTGCCATTTGGGTTTGTATTAGTTCGAGTTCGAGTTGCCATATCACTTGTGGACTATGGCCCGATGAGCCCGGTGTACTAGTATAATTTTGGAATTAAGGACCTTTCGAGGGCTGATAAAGCCACCTCCCCATTCCGTTTAACTCAAAGCAAGTTTACGCTGCTACTAAGTCATATACAAACAAGTCAACATCTCTGGCACCCGCCTGGTCCCAGGATTGACGGCACGAAAGCACCTCAGGTTCAGGCAGTGAGTGCCCTCCGTTCTGGTTTACACGAGGCCGCAGTAGCGTTAGAAGGACGAGTCGCCGCCGCACCTCACTGGGAATCGCTCCTCTTGGCTTTTCATTGGACCTCACTACACTCGCACTGCCGTTGCTACTTGTAAAAACTGTCTCTGCCTGCGGCTCTGACGGCGCTGGCAACGAGGTCGCGTCCGCTTCATCACTTCCTTCGATTCTACTTCCTCCTGACTCAAGACTACTCGCTTCAAGCGTTGCTTTCTCGACCAAGTCTTCCAAAGTCGAATGACTTGCCGACGTGGTCTGTGCGCTTTCTCGCTCAGAATTTAGCGTGGGAACGGACTTCGGTGCTTCAGCAGCATCTAGTGCTTCAGAGGGAAGATTATTCCGTCTGGCTGCTTCGCTGAGTACAGAGGCCACTATATCCTCCTGTAGCTTGGCTGGCAGATCCTGTGAGCAACACGAAAGAATGCGGTAAAAATTGTAGCCTTTCTGACAACAATGAAAAGACGAACTTTGGGGCCAAAGCCAAAAAAGAAAAGAAGAGAAAGAAGAAATAGCATTGGCAAAAACAGAGTACACAATCCCTGATCTATATCCCATTCTCTCTCTCTCTCTCTCTCTTTGCATGACAACTCCTATGATTGACGACGAGCTACAAACCTGGTTCATCAAGTACACTAGGGTCGCGTCAGAAATCAAAGAAGACGAATCGTTGAGGCTCGTGGAAGTGTTCTTGATCTCATTCTCTTTCTGAGCAACAGGCACAGTGCTATTGACTAGAGGGCAGCCACACGTAACTCGCATATCTTCGCAACGAAAGGACGTCGTGCGCGCTGCACTGATGACTGCCTTAGGTGCTTTAGGCCGGACTGCTAACTGTGCGTGTAATCAAACAAGCGAGCGATATGGCACAGGGATCTATCGTTAGATTTCAAAATGAAAATAAATGGAGGAACTTAAAACCAGTGGTACACTAGGACGGGCAGTCTGATGAACAATGAAAGTGGTCTGCCGAAGTCGTTTCCTGAGACAATACATCAGTAACTAACACGGCGAGACAGTCTCAGCAGCATACTTCACATACAGCACACGCCCAAGCCTCGCTATGGAAAGATAATTTACCTGTTCTAGGCGTTTCAAACTCGCAGTGGCAATGGCGTGGCGTTTTCGGCTGAGCTCAATGCCCACACACCTGATCAGAGGGTGACAACAGGAGAGAAGGGAAGCAAGGAAGAAGAGATGAAGTCAAAGTAGACGGTTTCATAGCTGTTCCTCTGATTCCGGTACCCAAGTGAGGCGTCGCTTTCACTAGTTCTGTTAAGCTCTAAGTCTCACCGCATGCCGGGGCACATGAGCGCTGCTTGCACTACGAGGCACCCGCGGCCCGACCCAAGGTCCAGGAAACAGTCGCCTGCACCAAAGGGAAGGTGGCAACGAACAGGGGGGATCGGAGGCTGCGGTGCACCTCCTGATGCATGTGAGGCTGGCGTACTGATCTCTTCAAGGAGCTGCTCTCCAGAGGAAGTTGCAGGGGCCTCCGCAGCACCACTCGGTGCAGAGGGTAGTGATGACGTAGCTTTAGGGGCAGTCGAACCCTCAATCGCCCTTAAGACTTGAGCCCAGCTACCTGTTGTCGTCTCCCCATAATTGATGGCCTTTATTTTTGTTTTTCAAAAAACGCGCACACAACCGGAACACACAGTCAAAACTCGAGCATTAGCATTAGCATTAACTTGACGTTGACGCGTATGGTTGAACGTTTCTTTCGGATGCGTATCACTCTAGCTCCGCCAGATTTAATGTAGTTAACTACTGAATATGTTTCATACCTCCTATGTTTATCACTACCTTGTTGCCACCAGCGGCAGCATTTACTCGTCGAGCATCTGAAACGTCTACTTCGTTAGCCGCATCAAGGGAAAGCGTCTGGTGGGGGAAACGCATGCATCCCACAGGACGCGCATTAGGATGCATTACAGGAAATGGCCCATGAACAGAAACGCCATTGGTTGTTAATGCCGTTATTTTGGACAAAATATCATGTCGAGAAAGCTAGTACTTAGCATCACTCGTTTACCTCATCGCCGTAAACAGCTTCCAAGACTTGGTCCACTAGTTTTTGAGGAGGTGGGCGAGGGCTACCGACCATTGCCGCCGACGAATTTGGGATGTAATCAGCGTTTTCTAGAGAGCTGCAATATGAACACATAGGGCTATCCACGGGAATTATCAGAGCCTATTTCCTACTCCACTTCGTTCCCAAACTAAGTAACATCTTTTTAGCTCTGCATGTATGTCCACATCACACAAACATGACGAACGACGAACTACTCTACTGAATCACTCATCATTCATCACTTCGTTTCTTCGGCAACTACGAATTTTCGTTACTTACTTTGTTGTTCCATGTCGGCTGTGGCGGCTCCGAATTATCTCCACGCCATCATCTTTTTCGCATTTGTCTCCGACATGGTCTAACGTGCAACTCCAAGAAAGATTGAACTGGCTGCGTGCATTGTTGGATTAATGGCGCTGACGTGCTGATGCTTCGTTTTTGTTGTTTCTGAGAACGCTGTGCCACGGACTTTTCTGATCTCGTTGAAACAGTCGTGAAGTAGCCTGATTATAAATATATACCTAGAATGGAACATCGTGGAGGCACCGCGCCCATCTCAGTGGATTCACGCGCTATGCGCATGCTTCGTGTCTCAGGCGCACAGAATTCTTCTGACAATGCGATTGGAGTCAGTGGGGAGCGCGCAACGACGGCAAACGGTTCTTTTAGCACGGGCACTGAACCCCAATTTGGAAACTTCGAAAGCCCAAGTGGCCAACTCAATAATATCGATGTTGATGAATTGACTTCTAGGGACCCCTTCATGGGTCGAGGGCTCTTGTTTGACCCATTCAAGAGCGGAGGTGGGCTAAGGGGCGAAGGCGATGGCCGAAGTTTACCGAGTCGTTTTCACGGCGGCGCCGCCAGCCCTGACTCATCACTTGGTGATTATGGCTGGGGCAATGGTTCAGTTGGCAATTTCAACGAGCGTAGTGATGATTGCAGCTACGACCACTTTCTTTTTGACGATTACGGCGACAATCGATTTGCTAATGAGCCTTCGAGTCCACCGCCCTTGAGCGAACCAGCGTGGCCTAACAGCAGCAACGGCAGCAATGTTAGTAGCAGTAGTAGAAGGGTCAGCAGTAGCAATAATAATAGCCGAGCGAAGTTGTCCCAGGGATTCAGTGGGTTGCAGTTGAGCGTGCCTCCTGGCATGGATTCTCAGCCGAGTGCGCCAGCGTCGCCCTCCCTGTCGTCCCGAGCTGAGCCCAAAGCTTTATCACGAGAGGACGGCACAACTCGGCGCAAGGGCGAGGGTACAGGGCGGCTCAGCAAAGGAGGATCAGGTCGTAGCAGCAAGCGCGAGAAACAGGCAAGTAGCCGCCAAGCGTCAACTTCAATGCTGCCACAGTCGCCATCATCGCCGTCATTGTCGGCAGCAGGCGCGGCGGCGTCTGCAGCCGGTATGGCAGATCCAAAGAAGAGTGGGCGCTCCAACTACGACCACAAACGAGGCGACAGCCGCAGCTCTCTGGGGAGAGGCTCTGACGGTGGCGGCAGCAGCGACGCTGGCAACGATGTGCTGGCCGCCGAGCAGCGGCAGCGGCGCCGCGACGAACGACGTGCACTGAGGAAAGCCCAACAGCAAGCTCAGATGCAAAGCGAGCAGCAGCAAACGGCCTTGGAGTCGCCTTCACAGCAGCAGCCACTGCATCGACCATCATCATCATCTCGCAGCGGGCACGTACAACAATTGTTGAGGCTCCAACGGCAAGAGGCTGACGCGCACTCTCAATCCGACTCCGAGGACGACAAGGACAGAAGCAACAAAGGTGACAGTGTCCCTCCTGTGGTGCCTGCGTTATGGCCTGCGGGGACGGCTCCTACCGCTATCTTCGGCTCATCAGCGCAGCCGTCGTCGCCAGTTGGGGCTTCCTTTGGCGACAACAAGAGCAGCACCTCCAAAAGCAACAACTACAGCAACAACAATGGGGCCAACGGTGACAGCAACCTCGGTGCTGTGCCTGCGAGTACACGCGCTAGTGAGCGACGCACGAAGGCGCAGGCGGAGAACACGACGGGGCGCCAGGAACAGCGGCACAAGCGGCGTGCCGAACAACCGTCGCCACCAGTGTCACAGTCGCAGTTGTCTCCAACAGAGGCTCTTGATAGTGAATCTAGTCCTCCTGTACCGGCTGTTCCCGCTTGCGCTACTTCTTCATCATCGTCACAGCGTAAGCCTATGCAGCGGGCGCTCTCGGCTCCCCGCATTCGTCGCTCAGGATCTGGAGCGAAGTCTCTACTTGCTTCTCCGTCCAATGAACCTTCCTCTGTCGATAAGTCTTCAAACCCAACCTCCAGTGGTTCCAACCACCACAGAAACAATAGCAGCGGTGGCCTCAGCGACGAGCGCACTCACTTAAGAGTCATTCGTCCGCAGGTTGAACCTCCGAGCGACAATAGTCACTCAAAAGGCAACGGAGGCACAAATGAAGCCTGGGACGGAGGAAGTGCAGCAGCAGCAGCAGCTGGCTCTAGCACTACTCTGTCGTCACCCGATGGGTCCTTGAACCGCCAATTGCAGAAGTCACCGCCACGACGTGGGCTCCCTGCGAGAAGTGCTTCGGCACATGTGCTCACTGGCAACGGTCACAGCACTAGTAACAGCAGCAGCAGCACTTTCAGCAAGAACTGGGTGGGGGCTTCAGGAAGCTCGTCTTTCTTGCGCCCGGCTCTTGACAGCAGCAACGGCAGTGGGCCTGTCGAGAGGCCGCCGAGCCGGCAAATTAGCCCCTTTCCCAAGTATCTCAACGAGCTCGGGGATTCTGGAAACCCTCTTGCTGCATCTAGGCTCTCTCCGGTAGCGCCTCGCAACAACGCCCAAGAAGTTGCAGGAGCAGGTGTCGATTCCACCGCTGCAAACAAAGCAAGCAGCAGCAAAGGCGGGCCTGAGCTCAAAAGAAGTGTGAGTGGCAGACTTTTACCCGTGGTGCCCGACGAAAGCGACGGTATCAGCAGCGACGACGAAGGTGTAGTGCACGTCAGCAGCGAAAGCAGTAGCGGTTCTGGCAGCAATGGGAGTGGGAGCAGCGGTAGTGGTGGCAGGAGCTCCTCGCCGGCGACCTCAGTGCATTTACTCAAAGAGCTCCAAGAGACACCTCCGTCAGTGGAGCGGCCAGTGGCGAGGCATAGGCCACCGAACGAGTCCCTGTTCCTTGAACTTCAGCCCGGTGCCAAGCCTGAACATGTATTGCATGCAACGGCGCCTGAAGGGGGCGCACCAACGGCGCTGGCACGAGAAAAGCGATCAAACCCTGTAGACAGCATTCTTCACGAAGGAAATCAATCAATTGGGTCAGGCGGTGAAATCACCTCCCAGTCTTGTATCAGTGATAATAGTAATAATAGTGGTACACAGCAGCAGCAGCTGCAGCGTGTGTCTTTAAATCGGCCGCCCAGTGGGAGTGGTGGCCGCTCTGCTGGTGGTGGTGGTGGTGGGCATAACAGCGGTAGCAGCAGCAGCGGCGGCGGCGGCGGGACCACCTTGCAACGGTGTCACAGCAACCATTCCATGTTCAAGGCGGTGACGCCGCACGCTTCCTCTTCGTCGGAGCGGCCCACTGACGAATGGGGGTTTCCGTCGTCGCCTGCCCAATTGCTCACTGCCAAGGGAAGCGGCGACGGAGATGGCGACGACGACGAGGATAGTGATTTTGACGGTGCTGGGAGCCACCGCCGCGTTTACCTTTTGGCTGGTGACCCTTTTGCCACCATTGTCACTCACAGCAAGCGCGACAGCAATAATGCAGCAGGAGCGGCGGCTGCGGGGGCTTCTGCACGCACTTCGCCTGTTCTATCCCCGACCGCGTTTGTTGACGCCTCAAACAAGGGTGGAACCATTTCGCCTCGCGCTGCCATTTTGTCGCCCTTGACTACCCCAGGAGCTGCCAGCAGCAGCGACGCCCACACTTCTCCTCCATCTTTTCTCCTGGACAGCAGCAGCAGCACTGGCAGCATGAGCAGTCCACGCCCCAATCAAGGAGGAGAAGGAGGCGGAGGCAAGTTTGGGCGTCCAGTGTCTGCCAAGGTTGCTCCTCGACCAGTGTCAGCACGGCGACCTCCCGGTGGCACTCCTACCATGACCAATAGCGGCATCGGTGGCCAGAGCATGCTTGGCAGCAGTGGTATTGGCACCAACGGCAACGGCAGCAGCAACGGTAGCACAAGCAGCAGACTTGTTTCTCCTGCATCTCCGCGCGCAACAGCGACCAGCCCTCGCACCTCGAGGTCCTCGGTGTCTCCAGCTAGCCTCATCTCGAGCGCTAGGCCTGTCTCAGCTCGAGGTGGAGCGAAACGACCAGCCTCGCCGCCAATGCTCAGTGGCAGCGAAATTGTCATGCCCGAATATGGCAATACCAACAGTGCGACTGCTCCATCCTCCATGGAGTTTGACCGCCAGCACAGCCATCGCCCAGCGGAAAGCAGTCGAAGATCATTAGACCGAAGCCTTTCGTTGGATTCCATCGGAGACGACGAAGAAGAGGAAGAAGTAGATGACAATTCAGCTTACCTTGAGACGTCGCTTGACTGCGAGTTTCTCGGCCTTTTCTCTAATTAGATACCACAGAATCATGTTTATTAACACATGTGCGTTCTTCTTGTTGATGAGTGGACGTGGCTTCTTTATTATGCATGTAACTACCCTAGTTGTGAATAGACGGCGTGGACACGCCTCCTAACTACAGCTACGCCTGGCTAGTCTGTACAAGTCGAAAGTATAATGAAGTGGCCCTGTGGTTGTACTGAGTTGAGTTTGAGTTTCGGGGGAACCCTCCGTCTAGAGCCCCGCGTGCCCTTATATTCATTGGATTCCACTGACCCGGCTGAAGCCGAAGCCGGAATTCAGGAACTGTAATATATATAATATTCTGCCACCATTACCATCGCCATTGCTATTTAAATCAGAATAATTGAAACACGCGTGCCCATCTAAACTCATTCACCTAGCGAATTTGAAACTCGAATAATATCCTGGTGCTTAAGAACAAGCTTAAAGAGTTAGTTACTGGAAGAACGAAATGCTTTGAAATCAGCAGGCGAGCCACCTCGTACGCCTGCGCTTCAAATCAAAGGCCTGTGAGAGCCAGAGAAATTTGAACTTCACCTAAGCTTGCCATTTTCGGCCTCGAACCAACACTAGACGCGCTGTAGGGTTTCGGTAACCTGAGAGCAGCGCGTTGGGTTTGAGAAGATGTTTTTTTTACTTTTCCTGCGGTATGAGCGCTTCTTCTTGGCCGAACAGTAGCATCGGCTGAGGAAAATTCTGTGCGTGTTGTCGTCTTTTGAGCCGAATTGACGGACTCGTCGATGGCATTGCTGTTATCAACCCTCACAACAGTCGATGCTTCACTTTCACCTTTTTCAGCGACAATGTCATCGTCCTTGACTCCATCGATAAACGAAACCAAGGCCCCGAGCGCTGCATTTGAGGCAAACTCAGCTTGGCTTGGTGGCTTGCTCATGAAGAGAGGTGTTTCTTCCTCAGGGCTCGGAGGAGTTTCACTAGCTTCTCTAGCCTCGTCGAAATCATTCATATTCTAGTTAATACTAGCAAGCTGATCAACGAACAGGCGAGCAGGAAGCACGTAGAGCCCACAGCAGTTGCAAAGGTAAAAGTATACTACTGCACCTTGTTTACTGGCTAGTTGGTGATGAGAAACAAGGATGACGAAGCAGAAAATGAAATCTCGCCGCTTCGCATTTTCGCTTCGATGAAAGAAGAAAGTACTGTAGTGAGTTGTTGTTTGTCAAGAAAAAGAAAGTATTCTGGTGAAGTAAGAACGTTGTTGGCTGTAAAGTAGAAGCTCGCACTGCGACACGTGGCCTTAGCAGAAGCAAGCTCCTAACTCTTGATACAGGTTGGCAATGATAGCGCTAACAAGCCGACCTTGGGCTGAAATAGAGTCTACGATTCTATTAAGGCCCGGTGCCACAGTTGATGAAGAAGCTCAGGGTGAACCTCCTGATGACGAAGACGACGATGACAATGAGAAGTGTGACTTGACCGAACTCCTGCGAGGTGCTGCTGAGTTTCATGCTGACTTGAAGGTGCGGTTGAGTAGCTCTGTCAATGAAGCTGCATGCGGTGAGTTAGCAGCGCTGCTGAAGATTAGTCCAGCTGAGGCTGTATGGCAGCTAGTAGGTAGCCCAGAAGGGTTGAGCGTGCATTCTGCCCTCATTGCCAACCGCCCCGCTGGCTCCTGGGCTCGCTTTGTGTTCGAAGCAGACGGCGATATTCCTTTGTCATCCCCTTCATCTACTACACTGGAGCTTCCTGTGCGCATGACTAGCGATACCGAGAACAGCAACCGCAATGATGGTAACCAAGAAGACTGGCGCAGGAAGCTCCCTATCGAAGTGCAGCTGGCACGTGCGCTAGCGGAGGCTTATGGTGCCCCCACGGTGGCAACAATAGATGAGAGCACTGCGGCAGATTATAATGAAAACAAATTAATTGCTGAATCGTTACCCTCTAAAAAGGCGGTTGTTGCTGCTCAGCGAGACCTTCGACAACACCTTCATGATTTACTGAGCACAGGCGCGGGCGCGGACATGCGCGTACGCTGCTCCCCAGCTACTCCATCGATGGGTTCAGCAGAGAGGGGCAGTGCATCTGAAAGCAAAGACTTAGGGGCAGCTTCGCCGCACGCCTCAAATGATGACGAGACTGTGGCTTCCAGCGATGTTGAAGTGCCATGCCACAAATTTGTGTTGGCTTACCGGAGTCCCTATTTTAAAGCGGCGATTGAGCATGCACCCATAACGCCTCTCGTGGCTGATAAGTCCGCTGCCTCAGTGGGAAAGCCATCTACTTCTTCAACTTTGGCAGCCTCTTTGCCTACCGTATCGTTACCCGACGAATGCAGCGCAGCGCCGACTTTGAGCCAAGCGCTGCTGAAATGCGTGTACGGCGGACTTAGAGCAGATGAAGAAGCGCTAATTGCTGAAATAGAGGTTTGTCAAATTGAGAATAGCGCAGTTGTAGGCGAGATATGCGTCTACTGGCTTGCCCTTTCTCTAGCTTCTTGTTTTTTTTTCAATGAAGGACCGAGGTTATCCAAGCATTTGTGATTTTGGATCTGACCTCTCAGCGCTGTTGCTTCTTTTCGTCATCATGATTGTGCGCACTTGTTATGTCTATCGTAATCTGTTGCGTAGGAAGGAGCCCATGGAGGAGCGAGTTCTCTAGTACCGCTTGCTTATACTGCCCACAGCCTGATGATGCCCCACTTATCTTACGAGGCGCTTTCGGTGCTGGCTCGTAGTGGCCCTGCCTCAAAGAACACAAGTAAAAGCAGCGAGAAGAGTCGAGTGTACATAGACAGTGCCAACGCGCCGTCGCTATTGTCGGTGCGTTTCTCTTGTCCTTTCCCCCCCCTTCGAATTACGAATTATCCCCGTACTTTTTTACCCACCATGAAAACAACACGATGTACTTGCTTCTAAAACTACTGTCTCTTTCTTTGTTTCTATCATTTCATTCGTCTGTCCTTCAGGTAGCAGAGCAGCTAGGCCACCCACTTCTTCGCCGCGCCTGCGTCAGTTACATCGTCGCTCATTTAGCGGACGTCACGGATCAAAGCCCTTTCTTCGCGGACCTCGTGACTCCGCAGCGCAAAGCTACTTTGAGTGCGCTGGCTGCGGCGT